>Ga0111191_1009_pt1 | contig 19128 bp, 12 predicted proteins | sample DeeMarSWOR324_28_FD_80363 | JGI IMG/M metagenome (GOLD analysis project Ga0111191, IMG submission 80363) | bacterium SM23_31 | reverse complement strand
GTATCGTTATGAAAAGGATGCTCGTTTGTTTATTCGCCGTCGCTGTTGCGATTTCAACATTGCCCCTGTCTTCAATCGCACAATCACGCTTCTCAATTGAAGCCGGACCCGCTTACATTTATAATTATTCGTTCGGTGGAGATGCTAAAACCTATGAAAATGCACGGGGGGGCAATATTGGATTCAATTATCGATTTAATCCGAAAGCCTTTCTTCATGCACAATTCGGATTTATGAGTTTCCCGTTTTTAGGATTATATTATAAAACCCGAAGCACTTCGGATTTGGCTTGGCGTTATACTAAGCACATACATGTTGAATTTTACAGTATATCGCTTGCATTGAGGTTTTTATTCAGGGAAAAAGGCATAACTCCCATTTTTGCATTCGGTCCGGGAATTCATCTTGTTAATGAAAGTAGTGGTGAAGATAAATTTGTTCCGTATATTAATTCACTAATGGTCAGAGGATACGCTTCGGTTGCAGCGGGAGTGATGGTGCCGGTTATCGACAAATTTGATATTATATTCAAAATTGATTTATATCGTACAATTGGTAAAAGGGAGTATCTCTTTATGCCGGTCATTCTTACTCTTAAATACAATTTCTGATAAATTCTTCAATCGTATTTCACCAGTGTTTCGCCAGTGTTTAGGGGTAAGTTCTTGCATTATTACTTTTTCAGCCAGAGGCTGATCTTTAGACATGTTTCCCTTATACAAAAATCATATTTTGTTTGAAACCACAATCCCGATATACTAATCCCACAGTGGAACCAGGCGCAACATTTTACAACAACCATACTGGAGGTATACACATGTCTCGAAAAACTTTTGCAGTAATCTTAGCTCTACTCATTCTCTCTTCGTTTGTTGGATTCTCGCCGTTGGTTCAGCTGACAGCTGATGAAATCTATGAGCACATGCTCAGCAGGATCGATCCTTTACTTCTGCGTCAAGCGGAGAAAAAGGGGCTTTATGATAGGGAGGAATTTCCTGTTTTGCGTGACATTAATCCGTTCTTTATCAGGGGCGATTTTAACGGTGACGGAGAAATGGACTTAGCATTCTGGGTCAAAAAGAAAGATAGTGACTTGCAAGGCGTCACGATAATTCACAGCACCCTGGATACGCTGTACCTATTTGGTGCCGGAAGACCTCGTCCTCCGGGTGGAGGAAATAGTGTTAAGGTGTCGGTCGATGCATGGCATCTACTCCCTCCCGGATACGTCGGGAATCATATCTACGGCAACATCCCGGAGATTGGAGTTGTCGAAGGCAGACCATTTACCTTCGAACGAGAGACGTTAGAGTTCTTATATCTTGGAAAATCTGCCTTCGTATTCTACTGGGCAAAGGGACAGTACTGGGAGTTTTGGACGGCTGACTAAGGTTGAATTGAACCGGCTTTGTGGTATCTCAATAGCTAAGTGTTGTCTTTGCGGTCATTTCTTGCATTATTACTTTTCATGTTTTTGTTATATAAAAATCAGACTATGTCTGAGACCACAATCCCGCTTAGCGTGATAATTATAATATTGAAAGAACTGACCCCATTTTATCCCGAAAAGCATGATTCAATGAATTTTCTTCTTGATTGTTCCTTCATTTGGAGTTTTCTTCTGTCCTCAAAAGGAAATTTCGGGGACATAATAGAAAATTCTGCAATGTTTATATAGTCTCGATTACAGACCGCGTTTAATCCCGCTCCCAACCTCTAATATACTAAATCCCGTTCCCAGTCTCTAATATAGTTAACCTCGTATAGTTAACCTCGTTCCCAGTCTCTGACTGGGAACGCAAGCGTATCACATAACTATTTTTTCTATTCGGGTGGATGATTATAGGAAATAACGCGGTTTCTGCCGGCTTTTTTTGCCATATACACCGCTTTATCAGCGAGTTGAACCAGTTCGACGGATTTGTTCACATTTTGGTTTTCAAAAGATGCAACACCTGCGCTGATCGTTACCTTACCCTTTTGCATTTTCTCAGAGAGCACGGAATCTTCCACATTTTTGCGAATGCGTTCAGCGACTACTTCTGCTTCCTTACAATTAGTATTAGGTAAAATAATAGCGAATTCTTCACCGCCGTATCGTGCTGCAAAATCGCCCTCACGAATAGAACCTATGAGCTTTCTCCCGATACTTTTAAGGACCGCATCTCCTTCCCGGTGTCCGTAGGTATCGTTTATTTGCTTAAAATAATCAATATCTATCATAATGCAGCTTAAATAATGATTGTGTCTTTTAGCGGTAGCAAATTCTTTACTGATTAATTCATAAAAGAACCTGTGATTATACAATTTTGTTAATCCATCGGTAATAACTTCTTTTGCAAGGAGTTTGTTTGCTTTTTGCAGTTCATTCGTAAGTTTTTCAGCGCGTTTTTTCTGTATTACGAGTTCCCTGTTCATCTGTTCATAATCGAGGTTTATACGTGCTAATTCTATGTTTGCATTTTGTAGAATTTGAGCATAATCTGCGGGACCGTGTATATTAAAATCGAAATCTTTCGCAACCGTTTCAGTCTCTTTTGTAACGTGTTCCATAATTTCGTCAATTTCATCTTCTTCCAACTGAAGCATCGTTTTGTATTCTTCTCTTAATTTATGCAGGTTTGCTCCTTTATTCTCGTCATATAACACATGAGAGGCAATATCCGAGAGATATGCAAGGGTCACCAGCTTTTTAAGTTTTGTATTATCTTCCGGCACTGTTTCCGGAGCATGGTGATAAAGGATAGTCTCGCCTAATATCATCGGCATTTTCCATTGTGAAAAAACTTCGTGTCCGAGCTTCGCATGGTCTATTCCCCAGATTTTTTCTTCTACGCCGGATAAATCAACGCCATCACCGTAATATCTTTTCAGAAGCCTGCCGTATCTTTCAGGGAAATACCGCACAAAGATCAGACTGCCGATATTTTGTGTTAAGCCTGCAATAAAAGCCTCCTCCGCAATATGAAGACCGAGTTTTTGTGCCGTTAATTTACAGGAAATAGCAGAGGCAAACGACCGCTGCCAGAAATCCTGGTAATCAAATTTACTCTCGCCGTCGAGGGGAAACGTTTCCAGAATTGAGATGCAGAGGGATAACGTACGTACTGCTTTCATTCCGAGAATCGCAACCGCCTGGGGTATAGAGGTAATTTCATTTGCAAATCCGTAAAATGGCGAATTAACGACTTTAAGCAGCCGGGCTGTTAAAGCAGGGTCTAAAGTAATAACATCGGCTATATCCTTCGCTGATGAGGTCTCATCTGTAGCAAGATTAATAATTCTCACTGCAATCGGAGAAAGTGTGGGCAAATCTCCCCCTTCGGAAATCTTCTGGAGGATATCTATTTTTCCCTTGTCAGTATGTTCGGAAATTTGTGGTGCGTATTGAATAATTGCCGGCATCACAATTTCCACACCTTGATCCTTTTGCCGTGTTAAATTACAATTCTCCAGTTCAAAATACCGGTGTGCTAAGAGCCAATCGATGCTTTTCCAGGATATTTCAAGTTGACCGCTAACGCGTTTGGGACTGATGTGCACAGTTAATTCATTGTTTTGATACAACACATCGATAAAAACGTGAAGAACCGGTTTTTCCTGGTATATTTTGACGATACACCATCGAATCCATTTTTGAAATAAGTTTTTATTTAGCTTAACAGGGGATTTTTCTTCCGGGAATCTTGTTTCAATAATTGTTTTTTTATCCCCCGCATGTTGCGGGGGAACTATTTTCTGAAGGTTATTTACTATTAATGAAATTTCTTCGCAAACGTCGACAGGTTCTCTGGTATGCGCAAACTCATCATGCTCGAGCGTTTGCAGTTGTAAAATACTGCTTATTTTATCTTCAATACTGCCGATTTTCTGAGCCTGTAATTCGAGTATATTTGCTGCTTCAGCGTTTTTAGTGGAGATAGCGTTAATTATTTTTCGGCTGTCCTGGAGGATATTTTGAAATATTCTTTCGATAATATCCGCTAATTTAACGGAATAGCCTTTTTCTTTTCCGCCGGAGGCGGATTTGTCTCCGGCAAGACCGGAATTTGTTGTAATATTCATATTCTTGGCTGTGGGTAATGTATTGCTTCCCACCCATCCTGAGCTTGTTTTTTCACAAAGTGGCCCCGAATACCCGGGGCACAAAGTGATCCCGATTACACGGGAGCAGAAAAGGATTATTGTATCATAAAATTAGTAGCATAGACATTCGCTTCTGTGCAATGGGAAGCAAATCCCGCTGAGCGCGACTTTCTTTTCAATAAGAATTTTATCTATTTTTTTTCTGAAAACGCTACAATGATTTTAATTTTTCAATTATTTCTTCATGAGAAGGAAACCGCCCGGTAGCTTTTTTTGAAAATATTAATTTATCGTCGGATACAACTTCAAAAACTCCGCCGCCGGACTTAATATACTCAGGTGTGATCCCGAGTTCTTTCTCGATTGCTGCTGCCAAACTGGAAGCTGTAGGAAAGTAGTTTCATTCAACACAATATTCAATTGATACTTTCATTAACGCACTCCTCTATAATAACATAATATTCAGGGATTTTAAAGAATCATTTTAACAAATTTACAATTAAAAATCAAGATTTCTTTATTACATCACAAATAAAAAACCCTCACCTGTAGCTGGTGAGGGTCGAATAACGAAGAGTTTTACGAAAATATATCTTTATTTCCAGCCGTAGTTTTTATTTTTCCCGTTTTCTGTAAGTTCATCGCTTGCAATTAATCCATCATGAAGACGTATAATACGACCGGATTTTGCGGCAACATATTCTTCGTGCGTAACCATAATGATCGTATTGCCGCTTTGGTGTACTGAATCAATTACATCCAGGATTTCATCTCCTGTCTTTGAGTCAAGATTCCCCGTCGGTTCATCGGCAAGAATAAGCGACGGATTATTCACAAGCGCTCGTGCAATTGCAACTCTTTGACGCTCACCTCCGGAAATCTCATTCGGTTTGTGCATCACTCTATCTTCCAGCCCTACTTTTTTTAAAGCTTCCATCGCCATTTCTCTTCGTTGAGAAGTGGGAGCGCCGCTATAAATAAGAGGCAATTCCACATTATGCAGGGCTGTTGTTCGGGGTAAAAGGTTAAACGTTTGAAATACAAAGCCGATTTCGCTGTTTCTTATCTCCGCCAATTGATTATCGTTCATGCGGCTTACATTTTCACCGGTGAAAATATAGTCTCCATCCGAAGCCGTATCCAGACATCCTATTATATTCATAAGAGTTGACTTACCTGAACCGGAAGGCCCCATTATTGAAACATATTCATTTTCTTCGATTGTGAAGGAAACGCCGCGCAGTGCGTGCACTTTTTCCGTTCCAACTTCATATATTTTATGTAAGTTTTCTGTTTCTATTATTTTTTTCTTTCCGTCGGTGCTTTCTTTTTGTTCACGCTGTTTTTCCCGTAATTCAGTAAAAAGACCGACTACAATCTCTTCATATTGTTTCCGGTCAATTATCTCATGAAAGTTCTTGAGCATTTGCTCGGCGATCTGCCCGCTCAGAAATTCGGATTGTTTAATCTTTTTTTTCTCTTTAGACAATTCACGAATCCGCGCTATAATCATTTTACGAATTTCTTTTTTAGCCTGCTGTACTAAATCAGTGTTTTCCATATCCACCTTCATTACTTATTTTGTTATATGTTATTATTAATTAATATTCGTGTTAATACTAAATAAACTACAATTTCTCTTACATAATTACACTTAAAACGTAATAAAATTCAGTAAAATTTACTGCAGCCCTAATTTTTTATCTCATCACCGATATTTACTGCAGTATGGAGAAAGGCTTCCGCAATTAATGCATCGTACTGTAACTCTAACAAAGAGTAACGGGCTGAGGTCAATTGTACCTGCGCATCGATGGTTTCAATAAGTGTTCCGGAACCAACGCGGTACCGCTCATTCGCCAGCCGGAGGTCTTCTTCAGCAGCCAAAATCATCTCTTTGTTAATTTCAATTTTTTCTTTGAATGCCATAAGCTGCTGATAATAAGTCATTATGGTCGATTTATGATTCCGTTTTGTGTCTTTTAGGTTTTCTTCGTTTGAGCGCAGGGTATTCTTCGCCTGTTGTATGTTTGATCTTGTCTGAAAACCGTCAAATATATTATAACTAACCGTTAAACCCAAGTGCAGGGAATAATTCTTTGAAATATTCTTATATATTCGCTCCAGTTCAGAATTATTCCGTGAATAACTCGCTGAGTAGCTTAAACTTGGATACCGGGCAGCTTTCGTAATTTTCACATTAAATTCCGAACTCTGAACAAGCTCTTCCAACCTCTTAATATTCGGATTGTTATTCACTCCCCGGTTAATGAAATCGTCAAGCGAAATGTCATAATTTACTTCATACAGGATTTCCGTTTCCACTTCAAGCGGAGCATAAATATCCATTCCCATAATCAATGCCAGATTTCTCCTTGCATTTTCAATGGCTAATTTCTGATTAATCAGATTAATTTTGTTGCGGTCTAAATTAACCTTAGACCGGAATACATCTACCTGTGCAACCGTTCCTATATTATACATCGTTTCAGACCGTCTCAACTGTTCTTCCGCCAGAGTTACAGATTCCTCCTGCACTTTTTGCTGTGCCAGAGTTTTGACAAGCTCATAATACCGGGCTTTAACACTGGCAATTGTATTAACCGTGGTATTTTCCAAGTTCCATTCGGAGGCACGTACACCGGTCTCAGCATGCTGAATCTGGTTCCACCACCGACCATTGTCCCAGATAGTCTGTGACCAACTTACGCTTGCGCCATAACTTTCTGTAGTATTTGCCGGGGATGTTATCTCTTTTTTACCATAAATAACCTGGCCAGTGGTAGGATTATAACCGGTTGGCGCGTATCCGATATATGTGGACGGAGCACGGTAATACCTGCTGGGGCTTCCGCTGAAACTGAGCCGGGGTAATATTGAACTGTATGATGAAAGTTTCTGCGCTTTTGATGTATTCAACTCAGTCCGGGAATTAATTATCTGTGTATTATTTGTCAGGGCGATGTTTATACAGTCTTCCAGTTTTAAGCGGGTTTGGGAACGGGATGCAACTGAAGAAAACAATATTATTAAAAGGATTACAACCATGCGTTTCATAAAACCTCCTGTTTCGTTTTAAAAAATATTTAACCGCAGATAACGCAAAGAAGTCATGTGGTGAAACAACACCTTGAGGAAGAGTTCGCAGAAAATTATTATTTTTTTATATTTTCTTTGCGTACTTTGCGTTATTTTTTCATTAAAATCGATATAAACTTCCTATACGTGTCTGTTACACATTATGATTTGCGACTGCATTTACTCCGGTTTCCTGATCACGGTATTGTAATTGATACAGTTTGTAATAGATACCGTGCTTCCTGAGCAGTTGTTGGTGTGTGCCTTCCTCGCGTATCCTGCCCTTGTGCATTACGATAATCCTCTCGACGTTCTTTATCGTAGAAAGACGGTGTGCGATTATTACCGAAGTCCGTTTGTGCATCAACCGGTTGAGTGCTTTTTGAATAAGGATTTCCGTTTCCGTATCAATGTTCGATGTTGCCTCATCCAGCACAAGTATCCGTGGATTATACACGAGAACACGTGCGAACGATATTAATTGCTTTTGCCCGGTAGAAAAGTTACTGCCCCTCTCCAACACTTCCTCGTCGTAGTCTCGATCGAGTTTTTCAATAAATTGATGAGCATGTACGTCCTTTGCTGCACGGATAAGCTCCGCATCAGTTATTTTTGAATTGGTAAGCGCAATATTATCGCGAACCGAACCGGAAAAAAGAAATACATCCTGCAATACTACGCCGATATGCTTGCGCAGGGATTCCTTTGTTATATGTTCAATGTTTATACCGTCAATAAGTATTTCACCTTTTTGAACCTGATAGAACCGTGTTAAAAGGCTGATAACCGTTGTTTTTCCTGCACCGGTTGCTCCAACTACGGCAACCTTCTCCCCTTCTTTTACTTTGAATGATATATCTTTTAAGACCCATTCTTCGTCTTTGTATGCAAACCACACATTTTTAAATTCAATTTCACCTCTTACATACGCAGGAGCTATCGCATCAGGTTTGTCCGGAATTTCATCTACTTTATCAAGAAGCTTAAATATACGTTCCGAAGAAGCCATTGCCGACTGGAGAATATTATATTTTTCGCTCAAATCCTCAATGGGTCTGTAAAACATTTGTGCCGCCATAATAAAACCGACAAGCTGCCCCCAGGTTAAATTATTGGTGAGAATATCAAGACCGCCAAACCAAATAATAAGTGTTATCGCCACCGCACTCAACACTTCGACAGCCGGGTAGAAAATAGAGAAATAGAGAATCGTTCGCAAATAAGCTTTGAGGTGGTCTGCGTTAATCCGCTCAAATTGACGGTAATTCTTGTCTTCCCTGTTAAACAACTGAACAATTTTCATACCGGTGATATTTTCCTGAAGAAATGAGTTTATTTTTGCAATAAGGATACGGATACTACGGAAACCTTCACGGGCTTTTATTTTGAAGATAAATGCCGTAATAAAAAGCAAAGGCATGATAGTCAAGGTAATCAAGGCGAGTTTTGCATCAAAAACAAACATCATTGTAGCTAATCCCAGTAATAAAAGAATATCGCCGAGTATTGTTACCACACCGGATGTAAACATTTCATTCAGGGCATCTACATCTGTGGTTAACCGCGTTACGAGTCTGCCGATCGGAGTTTTATCAAAAAATGAAAGAGATAATCGCTGAAGATGTTTGAAAATCTGGCTGCGTATATCATACATAACCTTTTGACCAGTCATGTACATGAGGTAAAAATGAAAATATTGAAAAATGAAGTTTAATCCGGCAATTACGATAAATAAACCTGCAATTATTGTTAATCCGTCAAAGTCGCCCGGCATGACATAATTATCAATAGCATATTGTGTCAACAATGGACGGGCAAGAGTAAATATTGACGTGCATACAAGTAAAAGAGCCGCATAAATTACCTGCATTTTATACGGGGATAAATAATGGATAAGCCGTTTCATCAAACGGGCATCGTAAGCTTTACCTAATACTTCCTCTTCTGAATATTTATCGTCCATAATATGAGATTTGCGAAATTAGAACAGTATTAACCATATATAACAAATAGATTCGTACGGTAATCGGCACTATCGAAATAGAAACACAAGTTCCCTAAAAATCATTCCGATTTTTTACAAGTTACAGAACTTTAATGCTTACATTAGGTATTTATACCAATTTACAAAAAGAATTCTATTTTTTCTACATCAATCCTCAGATATTTCTATTTTACTTTAGTTTTATAAAGAACAGGAAAGTGAAAATCATCAATTTTTATAAATTTTTTAAAATTTTTCTTGACAAAACTTATTTAAAATTGTATATTGCTAAATAATTAGTAATGTATCTAATATATTAGTATTTTTTAAAAAAGGATGTGTAATATGGCGAGACACAAAGACTATCTTTCCCCCTTTGAGTGGGAATTAATGAACATCATCTGGGATATGAAAGAAACGCCGACCGTAAAACATGTGCTAAAAATCGGCTATCCAAACGGCGAAAAAGCCTACACGACGGTGCAGACAATCATGAATATCCTCGTAGACAAGGGCTTTCTGCGAAAGGAAAAGTTCGGTCCCATAAACATTTACAAACCACTCAGAAAGCGGGAAGAAGCCGTTAAAAAGGAGACGAGCATTTTTGTCGACAAGGTTTTTGACGGTTCTTTCCAGAAGATGGCGAGCTTTATGTTCGGAAGCCGTGATCTTACCGATGAGGAAATTGTACACGTGAAAAAACTGATCCGGCAGAAAGAAAAGGAAAGGGGGGAGCATGCCGATGATTGACCGGTTAAATGACATTGCGTCTTCGTGGGCGGATTTTTTCCTGCTGATGTCCGTTCAGAATTTTGTATTTCTGACGGTGATTCTTTGCCTTCTTTACATACTTCGCCGCAGAGATGCACGCCTGCTGCAGGGAATCGCCCTCATCGGATTAATAAAACTGCTTATTCCGCCGTTTTATGCCGTGTCTTTTGATAAATACCCCGTTTCCGGTGGCACCACTGCTTTTGTATTAGATTCTATAATAATTCCCGAGACTTCGGAGACAATTGCGCCAATTTCTGATGCGGTTATTTCCAATTCAGCAGTTCCCGGTGCCGCAATTTCCGAACCCGGACCGGCGCTTATACTGCAATCTGTTCTAATGCTGGGCTGGATCGTGATTTTTGCCGGAATTATTGCGTTCAACTTCCGCCGGATGTTTCGTTTGAGAAAATTATTTCCACAGGTGGCGCCGGTTGATGTGACCCAATACACCGAATTTAACGGAAGAAACGTAACGTTTCTGAAATCCGGCCTCGTTCACAGCCCGCTGGTATTCGGATTCTTCCGGCACAGAATTATTCTTCCGGACTGCTGGGATACATGGACGGATGACTGCAAACGCTCGGTGCTTGCTCATGAACTTGCACATATCCGCCACGCCGACCACTGGATCAATCTTGTTCAGTTTTTTGTACAGGCGGTTCACTTTTTTAATCCGATGGTGTGGCTGCTGAGCAGAAAAATGAATCAATTCCGTGAAATGACCTGCGATGACGCAGCGGTCAAAACCAATAAACTCACAACCACCCGCTATTCAAATCACCTGGTGAACATTGCCGAGTCGATCACTCATGCGGGGTGTTCAAATATTTCAACCGCATTCACCGAATCGCCTCATCAGCTCGAAAAGCGGGTCAATTACCAGCTTACAAAGAAAAAGGAGGGTACAATGAGTAAGGCAAAATATTCTACAGCAATGGTTTTTCTGCTTGCTTTGGTAATACCGTTTTCGTGGTATTTCTCCGACGGCGGGACGGTGCAAAATGGTAAAGACGTTGTGCTGAATGTGCCGACAATAAACCTCGACAGTGCTAAAGACGGGCAAGTTCAAGTAATAGTTAAGAAACCGCAGGGATTAGTCGGAGCCGTCTCATTGCAAAAACCAACAAACGAAATACCTAAAATAGTTGTCAAAATCGAAGCAGGGGAAATACCGAAGGAAGAAATGGAGGGAAATTACACGAAAAAAGTGGAATCTTTATTGATGAATTTAAATAACGTCAAAAGGATATCGTCTTCAACTGAGAAAGGGAAATCTACTATTACGGTTGAGTTCGTGCAGGGTGCCGATATGGATGCCGCGCTGTTGGATGTTCAAAAGTCTGTTGCCGGATTAACGAACGTCAGCGAAATTAAAAACATTTCTTTTGAAAAATATGCTCCCGTGCAGAAAGAACAAGCGGTTTACGTGAATATTTATACCGGAAACGACGAGACCGGCGACGGAACAAAAGATAAACCGTTTAAAACGTTTCAAAAGACATTCCAGGCTGCGGATTTGATGAACACAAACATTATTGTAAAATCCGGGACACAGGAAGGGTTATATGTAGTTGAAAAGACTATTATTGAAGTGCCTTCATCATTAAGCACCTTTGATTTGGATATCGCGCCTTTTCTAACCGAAATAGGGAAGGGCGGTGTAGTAGAGATTAGACCGAAAATTACCCAAGAGGTAGAAATACTACAAACACCACCCCCGCCTAAAGTAATATCGGAGACTCGGGAAAAACTTTCGGATGAAGGAAAGAGTTTACTGCGAATAGCTCATTTTACTATTCCGGTTGAATCATCTGTAACATTTACAATTTATGATGTTATGGGAAAAGCAGTCCGTGCAATTTCGCCAAAGATTTACCCACAGGGGGAAATCACTTTTACATGGGATGGGAAAGACGACGATGGCAATGTGATGGACAGCAGCACTTACATCGTAGTAATGCAAGCAGGCGATAAAAAGGAAGTAAAAAGAATAACACATATAAAGTAATCCTGAAAGCAAAGAACCTGTCTGAACCGCCCCGAGTACTCGGGGCGGTTCTGGCAATTTATGTATAATACTTTCCGCTGGCGAAGGTGTTTTTTCACATAATAATCCCGAACACTTGGAAACTTTCGTAAAAATAATAAATAATCTAATAAATGAGGCAGCTATGCAGGGGAAATTTTTTACTTTTATTCCATTCATTTTGATACTGTTCTTTTTCTGTTCTAAGCAAGATGGGACTTACACCATCGAAATCAAAGATGGGGTCAGGCACGTCCTCAACAATGCGCCGCTGTGGGGCGACGAACCAAAAGTCGCGCTTGAATTCGTGCAGAAGATTGGTGAATTGGATACAGAGGATGAGAATTACATGCTTTACAGGGCAAATGATGTAGCTCTTGATATAGATGGTAACATTTACATCCTCGATGCTGGTAATTATTGTGTTAAAAAGTACGACAAACAGGGAAAATATTTAGCAACGATCGGACGGAAAGGTCAAGGTCCGGGAGAATTTGAGTTTCCGGTTTCTATAGACCTTGATACCGATGGGAATATTTATCTCGCAGATATAAGCAACAATCGTATATTAGTGTTATTATCTAATGGAAAAGAAATGCGTACATTTAAGATAGGTAAACGTGTTTCAGCTTTTAAATTGTTGCCATCGGGTGATATTCTTACCGGAAATACAGGAGGAGCTTCATTTCTAAGTATTAGCAATAGGAATCAAGAATTTAATCAGCCTGTAGTTAAAATCTACGATACAGAAGGAAACCTTAAAAGTGAATTTGGCAAACCGTTTGATTTTAAAGATATAGCTTTCAATACAGTGGGTAATAAAATTTATTTCACTTTTGACTGGGATAATAATATGTATATATGTTTTGCCTACCAGAACAGAGTTGAGAAATACTCGTTAGAAGGCAAGTTATCATTCACTGCTGACCGTCTACTGAATTATGATATCAGTCGTCCCAAGTCTTCAATGGAAGAAGTTTCTGGTGGGGGATATATGATCAGAATGCCAAAAATTAATGTTGTTTCAGATGGTATAGGTATTGACTACAAAGGACGTATCTGGGTTATGACTTACCTCAAACAACGTGAAAAAGATAATCCTGAGATCTTCTTGAAACTGGAGATTTACAGTAATGACGGCATCCTTCTGGGAGAGATCCCTTGGTCTGAAGATTTTACACCCGCTAAGAACAGCATACACATGTTTGGCTACCGGGTCTTCTTCTTTGATTTTGAAGGTACGAGTGTGTACGAATATAAGATTGTCGAAAAGTAAGTATAGTCGGGTGTATATTTAGCCTTGATGAGAACTATTCTCCGCTGTCGAATATATTCTTTGACATAGACGAACATAAAGCCCTCCCGTAATCATGAAAACTAAAAAACCTGTCTGAACCGCAGATGAACGCTGATTACAGTGATGTGTATGATTAAGCTAAGCGGGGTATCATCATGGTAATCATTATAATCCCCGAGTACTCGGGGCGGTTCAGACAATTTTTATTTATTCTCTTGAAAAATTAATTTGCATTCCAATTCAATTCCCACTATATTTAATAATACAATATTATTCTTTGCGTTCTCTGCGTCCTCTGCGGTTAAAATAATTTACCATGCGTTATCCAGTAGATAAAATAGACGAAATCCGCAACTCGGTCAATATTCTCGAGGTTATCGGTTCAGTTGTCCGGCTGAAAAAAGCCGGCAAAAACTACGTCGGTCTCTGCCCGTTTCACGAGGAAAAAGCCCCGTCCTTTACAGTTAACGTAGAAAAACAGATATACAAATGCTTCGGATGCGGTGAAGGTGGCAACGTCTTCTCTTTCATTATGAAAGACCAGAATATCTCGTTTGGTGAGGCGGTTCAGCAACTTGCCGAAAAAGCAGGTATAAGCCTCCCGAAATACCGGGAGGACGCAGTAGAAAAACAGAAGGTCGAGCAATTCTATGTGATAAATGAGTTTGCATCCAATTGGTACCGTAATAATCTCTGGCAGAAAAAAAGCGGACAAAAAGCTCTTGATTACTTACTATCCCGCGGCTTTAAAGAAGAAACCATAAAAACCTTCGAGCTTGGCTATGCTCCTGATGAGTGGGAAGGACTGGTAAAGGCTGCTGTGAAGGCGTCGTACGACCAAAAAACCATTCTCGAATCCGGGCTTGCGCTTAAAAAATCTCCCAACACTACACCATACGACCGTTTCAGGAACCGCATAATTTTCCCCATAAAAAACGAGTTCGGCAGGACAGCCGGCTTCGGCGCAAGAAAATTCGATGAAAGCGAAGACACGGAAAGCCCGAAGTACATTAATTCACCCGAGACACCCGTTTACCACAAGGGGCGCCTGCTGTACGGGCTCTTCCAAAATAAAGAGACTATCCGCAAACAGGACATGGTCATACTCGTGGAAGGCTATACCGACGTCATGTCGCTGAACGAGCACGGTATCGGCTTTGGTGTAGCAACGCTCGGCACGGCTCTCACACCACGGCAGGCACAATTGATCAACCGCTATACAAAAAATGTGGTTCTCCTCTACGATGCCGACGCCCCCGGCGTGAAAGCTGCCCTTCGCGGCGCAGAAGTGCTCTTCGGAGCAAACCTCGACATTCACGTTGTTAATCTGGGCGGAGATGCAGACCCAGACTCGTTTATCCGTAGCAACTCTAAGGAAGCCTTTATTGAAGTCGTTGAAAACCGGCAGTCAATTGTGGATTTTTATTCCGCGTCGCTATTAGCGGGAGCGGATTCCGGAAAGGACCTCTCGTATAATGAAAAATCAGAACGCATCCGGGACATGATCGATCTTGTGGATTCGGTCAGGGACCCGCTAAAACGGGAATTAATGATAAAAGAAATAGGCGAGCGGATGTCGGCGGACGTAATGACGATTTTTAAGGAATATTACCGCAAGAAACGCTCACGATACCATACCTCCCGTGCGCGAAGCAAAAACGACCGGAAAATACCGGATAAACCTTCATATCTTGCTGAAATTGACCGGATTGAGCGCGACCTCGGCTCGATTGTAATCAATGCTCCCGAATTGTCACAGGCGCTCTTTGATTCCATAGAAAACGAGGATATTCGCAGCCCGCATCTGAAAAAGATTATCGCCCTTGTCAAAAGGACAAAAAACAAACACTACACTCCTGCCGACTTGATAAGCGCTGCTGAGGATGAAAATGTACAAAAAATTATTGCCGACCTTTCGTTTGATGCATACGAATTTCCAAAGCAGAGTGAAGAAGAATCCCAGGAACGAACCCTCCGGATCGCTGAAGATATTATTAAAAAATTCAAGCTGCGCCGGATAGTTCGTGAACTAATTGACTTACAGGAAAAGATTAAAAAAACCGAAGCAAACGGTAAAGATACAGCCTCATTAGTCGCACAGTACCAGGAATTACTCCTGCGCAAAAATGATGTTTCCCACTCCGATTAAATATAAAAACCGCGCCGGCATTTATAATACCACACATCCGGGAACTTTTCCAGATTTTTGACTTATCCGCCGCTGTGTGTCGAACGTATGCGGCGGTAATCCCTATTTATCGTTCAGTCCAGCTTCGACACCAACACATCATTCTGAGCTGCTCATCATGTCATCCTGATCCCGCTAAGCGTGATTCAGGCTCTGGTTTATTCGTTCCCAAGTCTCCGTCGGAACAATGCGGCGCGGTTTATTATTATTTTACTAAATCTCTATCTTTACTTAATATACCTGTTTTTGTCGTACTCGTTAGGAGGTTGTACGAGAACGCCTTTCAAATTTGTCTTCTTCATTAACCGGTAAATCGGTATAAGCGTACCGGAAGGACGCTGCGGACGCTCTTGTGTTACCCCAGCCTGCCGGCGCTGCGCCCGAACAGCCATAGTTGTATCTTGTACACCTGCCCGTACCCCTACAAGGAGAGTTGTATCTCGTACTCCACGTGCTCCTGCAACTCCAACAAATTCTCCCATTTCTCTCGCCTGTCCCCCGCGGGGGGCTCTAACCTGCAGAAAATCGTTGAGATACTCCCAGGTCACAAGGTTGTCGTTCGTTTCGGGTTCCATCAAGTAGCAAAGGAGATTCGATTTCTGCTGACCTGTCGGAACAAAAAACGAACCCGCAGGAAATTGAACGGTTTGCGTATCTTTCACCGTGGTAACCCGTGTCAGGTAATGTCCCTGAAAATATTCATCATGCGTAATTTCCTGTGCATAATATACTTCAACCTCTACTTCAGCGGGTTCTGTGAGCCGTTTCACAGTAATCTCATGGTCCATCAGCACCGGAATTACCTTAGCGAGCTGCGGGGGCATGAGATAACCCCACGGGCGCGTTGTGGTTCTGGTCGGCGGGAACAAGGTATGAATTTCACCTCTGACCACTTCATACTCTCCCGGTTCGCCGCCTTCTTTCCGAAGCCAGAAATCCTCCTCAAATTTGGATACCTGCTCATATTCGAGCGGGATTTGATCATTATCGGAATCGTTGTTGCCGAGCTCGATAGCGCGCATCTTTGCTTCTCCGATTACACGCTTCAGGTCGTCCCCTCTCTCTGCTGCAAACCTTATCAACTCACGCTGCCCGATGTATTGACCGCGAACCTGGTGCTTGTATCGGTCCTCTCTCGGGATCGATTCTACTTCCGTGCCGTTATTGATTACTCTGGATGAATTGCCCGGGGTTTCATACAGAAAACCGATCATATTTGCCAACGTTGAATACACGTGCTGTTTCCGCGGTTCAACTGAGGTAGGAGTCCATCTCGCCACACCATCAGCCCCTCTGCGTCCTCCTGAATACCAGAACCCGTCATAGTCCTCTGCCCGAAGTGCGGCACGGACACGCGGCAAAATTTCCTCATTGCCGAACCTGACCAGTTCTGCATCGCCAGCAGGATTCATGCAAGTCTGGTAAACAAGTACGTAAGGGTCAGACCCACCATGATGGCTGTCTAAATGAATATCCGGATGCCACCTGTTAATTACTTTTGTAACAAGCGAATATATCTCCTGGGATTCCAGCTTGATATAATCACGGTTCATGTCAAAACCCTGCTCGTTAGTACGGCGGCGTACTTCTGCGCCGTCGGGATTTACCGTAGGCACGTTCAGCACAACGACTTTATCCAGTAGCGGTCGTAAATCGCCTAATACAAGGTCGCGCATCAGTTCCATGCTTGCATCTTTTCCGGCTACTTCTCCTCCGTGAACATTCTGCACAAGAAGAACTACCGGTTTGCCGGTCTTGTCGATGTCTGCAGGAGTAAAAACAGGAGGATTGGAAAGAATACAAAGCACGACATCCCTGCCCATCAACGTCTCGGTAACCTTTTGTACATTCATGAGCTCAGTCCGGGATTCAAGCTCGTATACAAACTCCATTAACGGCTCATATAGAGTACCCCCTCCCTGGTAACTTCTGCTTTCCGCAGGCGCCTCCAGCCACTGAGCATTAAGACTCCCTGCCGCCAGAACAAAAGCGATAAAGAGAATACCGGTAACTTTAAAAATTCTGGGTATCATAACAGCTCCTTTTAATTAAATTTACAAAAATTTATGAAACGGTTTGAATTGTAACATTAAGACAAATCAGTAAATTTCAGCAATATGAAGTGAATTCCCGCGATATTTTTTTGCAGGACGGAATTCGTAAAGATTAGGGAAAGATTTTGTTTTCAATGAGAAATATTGTGTGCATTAAACGTATTCCGCACACATCTCACGGAAATGCGACAGTCTCTGATACAAAAACAGACCACTGTCACTAAAAATATACCAAAATACCTTTGTTATGTCAAGTGAATTCAGAAAAGCAATAAATAAACATTAATAAACAAAGAGACAAACGTACGCGGTTTAATATATTAGTAATTTTAAAGTATAGTATTTTCTTGACATTTCTATGAAATTTATTTAACTTTTTATACGTCTATACAAATCGAAACAGAAAATATTCAAATATTTGGGGCCCTTAGCTCAGTTGGTTAGAGCAACTGACTCATAATCAGTGGGTCGGGGGTTCGAGTCCCTCAGGGCCCACCAACTTAATATAATAAAATACAATAATTTACATAACTCGGCAAAATTCACTGTCGGGTTATTTTTTTTGCCACAATATGACGTGTTATGCCAAAAATAGGTGCCTCCGGACGTACCTTGAAATCAACCGTACATTTTTAATCAATATTATTTCAAAGAACAATTTGACCAATTTTATCGTAAATATTTCAGAAAATAAATTTCTTGATTTTCAAAATTTAATATAGTATGTTTTTATTGAGTTAAAAATCCCATGCTAATGTATTATAAACAAATAATTATTAAGTTAATTAATAGTTAGGTTGATATAATAGAAGACAGTACATTTATCAAGGAGTTCGCATGAGTAACAACAAAACAGGTTTTTTAATTTTCAATCTTATTATCTTTGTATTATTTGGAATTGCTGCATTGATAATGTTGCCGGTGTCTTTGAAGCGTGGAGAGAATTGGATGGCAGTGTTTTGGTGTTTGCAGTTTATTGCCATGGCAACTGCCTTTGCTAAGACTTATCGTTCGCTTCGGCAGACAAGTAAGGGATTTAAAGATAAGTGAGATTGTGTACAACCTAACAATCGCATTCAGCAGGTGCTTTCGCAGCTGATGCGAGGATTGTTTTATGCTCAAGACAAAGCGCGGTCAAGATGCAGGAAATAGGTGGACGACATGGATATTGTCAAAGGGCTCTGAGTTCAGGAGAGGATTAACCAGACTAAACAGAAAGGAGCAATGCGATGAGTGAGGAATCCAAGAGACTGACCACAGCTGCCGGAATCCCGGTTCCCGACAACCAGACATCCCTGACAGCGGGGGAACGCGGTCCGACCTTGATACAGGACCATTACCTGCTGGAGAAGCTGGCACATTTCAACCGGGAGCGCATTCCGGAGCGCGTGGTTCACGCCAAAGCAGCTGGTGCGCACGGTGTCTTCATCGTGACCCGGGACATCACGAAGTACACGAAAGCCAGGCTGTTCTCTGAAATCGGCAAGCAGACCGAAGTGTTCGGACGGTTCTCGACCGTGGCCGGGGAGAAGGGCTCAGCCGATACGGTTCGGGATGTACGAGGCTTCTCGCTGAAGTTCTACACCGAAGAAGGCAACTGGGACATGGTCGGGAACAACACGCCGACGTTCTTTATACGGG
>Ga0111191_1046_pt1 | contig 19477 bp, 16 predicted proteins | sample DeeMarSWOR324_28_FD_80363 | JGI IMG/M metagenome (GOLD analysis project Ga0111191, IMG submission 80363) | bacterium SM23_31 | reverse complement strand
AACATGAAACGGCTCATCCATATCATACATAATATTAAAAAACTGGACTGCGGGGATTTTATCGCCGGGAAAAAACTGCCAGTTTATGCCAGCGTCATATGAAAAATATATGCCGCCGTCGTTACCGTTAACAAGGAAATTTGAATTAGCGGGCTCGATCCAAAGGGCATGATGGTCGCCGTGCATACCGCGTAATGAGCGAAATGTTTTTCCGGCATCGTTAGACACGTTCAAGCCAAGTCCCATTACATATATTGTATTCTCATCGTTAGGATCAACGCGTATCTGACCGAAAACCCATCCGTAGGTAGCTCCAAAACGCCCTATGCTTGGATCACTCATTTTTCTCCAGCTTCTACCTTTGTCATCGGAACGGTATACTTCCGAGCCTTTAATACGACCGGTTACCGGGCGTCCATAGGAATCAGTTGCTCCCGGTTCCGCAGGTTCCCCGATCTCATAGTTATCGATAAAAGCGTAAACAACATTTGGATTAGACAGGCATACATCAATACCTATTCTGCCCCTGTGTTCCGCTCTCGGAAGTCCATTCGTTATTTCTTCCCAGTTTCTTCCTGCGTCCGTCGTTTTATAAATACTGCTGCCGGACATTCCGGGTTCTACTCTCGGGTCGTTCCAGTGTCTTCTAATTCTCTCCCACGTTGAGGCGTAGAGCGTATTGCTGTTTGACGGGTCCATCACCAGATCAATAGCCCCTGTTCTTTCATTTACATAGAAGATTTTGTCCCAACTTCTTCCGCCGTTCGTTGTTTTGTAAACGCCCCGGTCTTCATTCCAGGTCCACTCATGCCCGGAAGCTGCAACGTACACAATATCGGGATTTTCCGGATGAATGACTATCCTGGGAATGGTATGCGTACCGACGAGACCCATGTGCTGCCAGGTATCGCCTCCGTCGGTGGATTTAAATACGCCCGCACCAGCCATCGAACTGCGGAAAATGTTCGCTTCCCCGGTTCCTATCCATACAATATTATTATCTGACGGGGCAATTGTTACATCACCGATAGAAGTCGACGGACCCTGGTCAAATACCGGTTCCCAGGTCGTACCGTCATTGGTCGTTCTCCATACACCCCCGGATGCGGCAGCCATGAATACAGTATAATTTTCGTTGTACGGCGTCGCAACCGCAACGTCGGTACACCTGCCGCTAATATTAGTAGGACCGATAAAACTCCACTCCAGGTCCCTGAACAGTGAAATGTCTTTCATAGCGACATGTTCATTATACCAATTCATGCGCTGTTCCGGATCGGTATTCCGGATGATTGTCTGGCTCTGTGCGGTGGAAACGAATAATACTAATAATAACGAACAAACCACCGTAAAAAATGCACGTGAATGAATCATTGTAACACCTCCTGTATTTTAGTGTTTTTTCCGGTACTTTCATCTTTAGTTTTTGCTTTTAGCTTAAAACTGACCGATGATATATACGGGTATTATGTGTAACATTCCTTAGGTACGGGCATTATACATCTCGCTGTTCCTGAGTAGGAGAAATATACAAATTTCTTCCTGGTTGGGGGCGTTATGTATAACACCCATCCTGTACGTAGATGATTGGCAGGGTAAATTATATAATTTAAGATAAAAATACAGTTTAATAATTGCAAGCTATTTGTATTGTTTTTATAAAATTGCATACATTTGTTTTAATATTATATTCAAAATATTGCCATACTTTTTATCCTGAATAATTCATCCCGCTTAGCGGGATAAAGAAGAGATTGCCACGTCTCCCTCTCGCATAGCGGGAGGGAGACTCGCAATGACTATTTCAGGTTGGGTGGCACCCCCATCCCGCTTAGCGGGATTGAGGGTGTTACTAACCTGAATAATTCATAAATCTTCATAATTAACTTCATAAGCTGTTAATTTAATATAAATTACGGCGACCTGTCATTCTGTCTCGCTAAGCGGGATCAGAATCTTTTTTAAGATGCTCCGAGTACCCGGGACATGACAGAATGAGGATTTATAACAAGACTTTGGCAAATTTTGTAAGTTCACATCTGTCATTCCTGCGAAAGCAGGAATCCAGTCCTTTATGTTGATAATTGCTCAATGGATTCCTGCTTTCGCAGGAATGACACAAACATATTTTACTTGTTTAATAAGTATCCGTACACATTAAATATTACAATTAATCAAAATTTGCCAAAGTACTGTTATAAATTAATCAAGGTTGGATAATAAAATTTTCAATGCACTATATTTACACGACCTCAAATTTGGGGAAGTTGTCGGTGGTTTTGAAATCGATTTTCCGGTCGGATTTTTTTGTAATAAAGATACCTTCGGTGCATTCTTGGTTCTGAGTAAACCGGGAGCCATTATCCTGTCCCATGAGGAATGCAGAAGTGGAAAGAGCGTCCGCTTCCATGGCAGAGGAGGCAACAATTGTAGCGCTCAACACCGGGTTTGACGGATTTCCCGTTCCGGGATCTATCAAATGTCCGAAATGTTCATCATTTATAACGATATAGTTTTCATAATTGCCGGACGTAGCAATAGCCCGGTCACTGATAAGAACGGTAGCGGCAATCTTTTGCGGGTATAAGGGATGCTGAATGCCGATGAGCCAGCCTTCTTTTTCATCGGGGGCGCCGATTGCAAAAATATCCCCCCCTGCGTTAATTACAGCTTTTTGAACGCCGTGCGAACGGAGAATATTTATCGCTCTGTCAACTGCATACCCCTTCGCAATTCCACCCAGGTCTATCTGTGCCCCGGAGGTTTCTAATCCGACTGCATGGTTTTCTTTATCAATAGACACCTTCCTATAATCCACTAAATAAAGTGCCTTCTCCATAGTTTCGGGATCGGGAGTACGGGGGTGATTATCGCGGAATCCGTATGCCTTGAGAAGCGGGAGGATAGTAAAATCAAAAATGCCGCTGCTTCTGTCCCCCATTGTTTTTGCTGCTTCGACGACTTCACAAACCTGCGGGTCTACGTTCAGGCTCTTAATCCCCCCATATTTATTGACCTGTGATATATCACTCTCTTCTTTAAATGTACTCATCAATTTATCCACAGTCCGGAATTCATCAAAAGCGTGCTCTATGATATGATTATAATCTTCCTCTTTTTTATCATAAACAGAAATTGTTATAAATGTGCCCATAGCGATTACCGTTTTTTTAACGGGTTTTTCATCAGGAGGAGCCAGCAAGTAAAGCAGCCGTTCGCCCAAACGCAGTTGAGGGCTTAAAAGGGCAAGTGTTGTACCTCCTGCAGCCACGGAAAGAGAATATTTTAAAAATTTTCTCCGATCACATTTTTTCTTCGATGACATGTTCAATTCCTTCTTTTTCTTCTACTGGTTTGAACGCTCCAACCGGACATTCACTAACACATAATTCACAGCCGATGCACATCTCTTTACTCAGTTGAGCTTTTTTTGTATCTTCATCAAATGTCAGGCAGTTTTTAACGGGACAGACCTTAACACATAAAGGTTTCGGCTGATCGGGACAGCCGTTACATTTTTTGATATCATATTCCACAGACGCAAAAGAAACCTCTACTACATACGAATTTTTTGCACAGCGGTAGGCTCCGGCAATGAGATTTTTATTATTTTGGAAATTAATAACCGGGAGATCTCCTTCCATTTTAATATCTCCCGAAGGTGTCGTTTTAGGATTGGCGCACAGAGTGCAGCCGTTACATCCGACATCACAAACCGCCGTAACAGTCTTTCCTTTTCCCGGATTCATGCAGGCTAAATAAATTTTTTGTTCTTTCGGGATAAGTTCGATAATTCCACGCGGGCATGCTTCAACACACAGACCGCAGCCGGTGCACAGTTCTGGATACACCTCCGGAAGACCGTTTTTATTCATGACCACCGCATTGAATGGGCATGCTTCGACACAAGAGCCAAGTCCCAGGCATCCATACTCGCACGCCTTATTACCCCCGGAAAGGAGAGTTGCTGCCCAGCAGTCTTTAACGCCTAAATACATAAATTTCTGCTGAGATTCTTCTAAGCCTCCCTTACACCTGACGGCAGCCCTCATTTCTCTGCTTTCTTCCACTTCACAACCGAGAATCTCTCCGATTTTACCTGCACCTTCTCCACCACCCGGCACACAGGAATTTGCCGGCAGTTTACCCTGAACAACCGCCTCGGCAAACGCAAAACAACTTGTGGCTCCACAAGCCCCGCAATTTGCACCCGGTAAAATATCTTCAATTTTTTCAATGCGGGGATCAACCTCTACTGCAAATACACGAGATGCAAACGCCAATATTGCTCCGAATACAATACCTATTACTCCCAGTATCACTACTGATGCAATTACTGTAAACATAAATTGTCAATCCTTCACGAAATCTATTACTTAATGAATAAGTATATCAAATTTTTAACATTGTGCAGAAATTATTTTTATTTAAAAATTTCGCTAATTTTAATCGAATAAAATCATTTGACTAAACGAATATAAAAAACCTCTCATTTATATTATAAGCAAATTTTTACCGGAAATTCGTTTCATTTAAATAGATAAACCCGAAAATCCCATAAATGCAATTGCCATAAGTCCCGCCATAATAAAGGCAATGGGGACTCCCTTCAATGACTCCGGTATTGATTCAAGTTCCAGTTTTTCACGTATGCCCGACATTAAAATGAGCATAAGCAGGAATCCTACCCCTGCGGAAAATCCCTGCACTACACTCTGGATACATGTGAGTTTCCCGTCCAGACCGATAGCGCTAAAACCATCAATATTTAATACTGCTGCTCCAAGTATTGCGCAGTTGGTCGTAATCAAAGGCAGATATATCCCCAGAGCCCGGTAGAGCGTGGGGACTTTTTTCTGCAGCACCATCTCAATAAATTGAACAAGAGAAGCAATAACAAGTATGAACGCAATTGTTCGCAAAAATGTAAGGTTAGGAAGAGTTTCTTCGGAAAAGAAAAATCCAAGAATACTCGTAGACGGATCAAGAAAATACGTATAAACAGCCCAGGTAATCGCCGAAGCCAGCGACATTACGAAAATTACCGCCATTCCCATCCCTACTGCCGAACTGATTTTCTGGGAAACTCCGAGAAACGGGCATAGCCCTAAAAACCGTGTCAGGACAAAGTTCTGGATAAGAATCGAGTATATTGCAATAATTAATAGTATCTTAATATCCATTTTACACCTGATTTAATTCAGCTTTGTAATACTAATGAACGATGCTCTGCAGTTTCTTTTTCTCTTGCCGCAAGTCCGACCATTTAAAAATCCCGAGCAGAATTCCTATCACGAAAAACGCCCCCGGCGGCAATATCATTATCAGAACCGGTTCAAAGTCCGGACCGAAAAGGGGAAAACCGAGTATCTTTCCATCGCCAAGAATTTCCCGGATAGAACCTATAACCGCAAGAATCATAGTAAATCCGACACCCATCCCTAAACCGTCCAGAATAGAACGCCCGACACTATTTTTGCTCGCAAATGCCTCCGCCCTGCCAAGAATTATGCAGTTGACCACAATAAGGGGCACATATATTCCAAGCGCCTTATACAGTACCGGGGCAAATCCAGCCATCACCATTTCAACAATGGTTACAAATGTAGCGATAACCACAATAAAGATTGGTATGCGTATCTTTTTGGGGACAACTCCTTTGATCATCGAGACAATAGTATTAGAGCAAACCAGGACAAAGGTTGCAGCTATTCCCATACCGATCCCGTTTATCAGCGAAGTAGTAACCGCAAGAGCCGGACAAAGACCCAAAACCAGACGGGCAATCGGATTCTCGTCAATAAAACCTTTTGTAAACTCCTGAACTAAGCTCCTTTTCATATTAGTACTCTTACTTAATCTTTTAAAAATTCCCGGTTACTTTTAAAAAAGATATAAAGAAAATATTAATTTTTCAGAACAGACACTTAATATAACCTATCACTTTCCGACAGGATAAGTCCTTCTTTTTTAAGCCATTCCATTTCGGATTTTATCGAATTAGCAACCGCCCGTGAAGTAATGGTAGCGCCGGTAATGCTTTGTATTTTCCCACCGTCTTTATCCACGGCAACCTCTAAACCGGATGCTCCTTTAAACTGCCGCTGAAACCATGAATCCGTCTCACCGTAAAGCACCTCTTCCGCTTTTGCACCGAGCCCCGGGGTTTCCTGCTGAAAGAGTATTTGTATCCCGGTAATTTCTCCGGACTTTTCAACACCTACCAGGGCTTGTATAGTGCTCGAATACCCTTTGCCATAAGCTAAAATCGCATATCCGACCGGTGCGGCGGACGTGTCTTCCGCAGCAAAACCCCGAAAATATACTTTTCCTTCCGGTGTTGTCGTTTGAATAATATTTTTTGCACGGGGAAGAACATTTTGCAGCGCCTCCTTCATCACCCTCTCCCGTTCAAATGCAATTCGGCCCTTTGTAATTTCATATACTCCCCCCAGGGCAAATGCCGCAATAATACAGACTATTCCGAGGGTTACTGCTAATTTGATTGTATATGACACTTTTATGCTCCAAATACTTTCGGTCTGGTATAGCGATCCAGCAGGGGTGTTAATAAATTCATGAGAAGGATTGAATATGATACCCCCTCCGGATAACCGCCAACCAGGCGAATAACCATAGTAATCACCCCGCATCCCAAACCGAAAATCCATTGTCCTTTCGGAGATGAGGGACTCGTAACCATGTCCGTTGCCATAAAAAATGCACCAAGTATCAATCCGCCTGCCAGAACATGAAAAATCCAGTCACCACTGAAATATCCTTCCCCTCCGAAAATCCAGGCAATAATTATCACGCTCCCTATATAGGCAACGGGAATTTGATACGGAATGTATCTTTTATAAAAGAGGTATATTGCACCGATAAGCAGTAGTAAAACCGATGTCTCCCCTATACATCCGCCCACACGGCCCCAGAACAATGGAAAGTAAAGATCGCGCGTGGATTCCAGAACAGACTGTGCTCCCTCGACATTAACACCGTCAGAAATATCTTTCATGGCGTCTTTTACAACTGCCAACGGGGTTGAGCCCGTTATCGCTGCCAATCCCGATAGTGTTCCTCCGTGAGGATTTGTCCAGTCTGTGGTCATGTGCACAGGCCAGGAAGCCATCAAAAACGCACGCCCCAGTAAAGCAGGATTCATCGGATTAAATCCCAGACCCCCAAATGCGTGTTTTCCAATCGCTACCGCAAAGAATGCCCCGACCGCCGGTATCCACCACGGAACGCCCGCAGGCAGATTGAAAGCCAGTAGAATTCCCGTGACGATAACGCTCCCATCGGTAACCGTTATATCTACCTTGCGGAATTTCTGAATGATCGCCTCAGTTACAATAGAAACTAAGACCGCAATCGCTGTCAACCATAAAGCTCTCCATCCGAAAAAGTACAATGCACCTATAAATGCCGGCATTAATGCCGCCACAACCGAATACATGATTTTCGGGATTGATTCCGTTGTGTAAATATGGGGAGAAGAGCTGACTGTTAGTTTAGGCTCCGAATCGGTTTTTGGTTCTTCATCCATAGCACATAAAGTGATTAATTCTTTGAAGCTTTTTCCTGTTCCAGAATCATAAATTTCCCGAACCGGATATTATGCAAGATGTTTCGACCCGCAGGGCAGACATAACCGCAGGACCCGCATTCCATACAATCCAATGCTCCGGCAGACTTAGCTTCTTCCCAGAGATTGTTTTCAATATACGTTGCTGCAAGATTCGGCATAATATTCATCGGGCAAACTTTAACACACCTTCCACAGTTAATACAGGGCTGGAGCCGCATTTCCCGCACCTGTTCCGACGGGAGAACCACCACACCGGAGGTTCCCTTGATAACGGGAACGTCAATAGTATATTGCGCAACTCCCATCATGGGTCCCCCCATTATAACTTTTCCCGGTGTACCTACAAATCCTCCGCAAAATTCTATTAAATTCCGCAGTGGAGTTCCTATCCGGGCGCGAATATTCTTTGGCTCTTTCACAGCCCCCGTTACGGTAACGACACGCTCAATTAAAGGTTTTTGATAAGCCACGGCTTCATATATTGCTTTGGCGGTGCCGACATTATGAACAAGGCACCTGACCTCCATGGGGAGTTTTCCGGCGGGAACACGGCGTCCGGTAGAGGCAAAAATCAACTGTTTTTCCGCTCCCTGAGGATATTTTACTTTCAGAGGCAGAAGTTCAAGATTCGGATCATCTTTAGTAAACTTCTCAAATAGAAAAATAGCGTCCGGTTTGTTTTTTTCAATGGCGATTATTCCACGGCTTACACCAAGTATGCGGAGTATGATACGGAATCCTTCAACGATCTCTTCGGTGTGCTCTATCATTAGCCTGTGGTCTGCCGTTAAATACGGCTCGCACTCCGCCCCATTCAGGATTACAGTATCGATAGGTTTATCCTGCGGAGGTGAGAGCTTTACGTGCGTCGGGAACGTAGCACCGCCCATACCAGCGATGCCTGCTTCAGTAATCCGCCTTTTCATCTCATCTGGAGGCAGCGACATATAATCCGCCTGGAACTTGATCTGTTCACTCATACGGTCTTCCCCGTCGCCCTCGATTATAACAGACGGAACTTTTTGACCGAGCGGGTGAGGAAAAGACTCGATACTTTTGACTTTACCGGATATAGACGAATGAGAAGGAAGCGATACGAATCCGGATGCCTTGCTGACCGGCTGACCGGTTACTACATCATCACCGGCTTGCACCAGCGCTTCCGACAGCTTTCCGATATGCTGCTGAAGCGGTATCACAACATAACCCGGAAGCGGAAGTCTCTCGATAGGTTTTGCTGCGGAAATATCTTTATTTTCGGGAGGATGTATTCCACCTTTAAAAGTTTTTTGCAATATATGAAGCATTTATCCTTTATCCCCTGAAAATTTTCTTAATATATTAAAATTTATTGAATTTTATAAAACATTTCTCATTTATAAGTGAATTCACACGGTTTTTTTGCATTTTTACTCATTTTTACAAATAATGGTAATCTTGTATGAATAATTATGCTATTGACTGCAAAAACCGTTCCTTAAAAAAATTGCCTCCAGGTAATTTTAAATAACATCACTGAACTTTTGTAATTATTAAAATTTACATATGAGTTTTGATTTAGAGTCAGTATTGAGATTGCCACGTTTCCTCCCGCTTTAGCGGGGGGATCCTCGCAATGACAGATAAGAATAATGCTGTCATTGCGATCCCCCGAGTACTCGGGGGAGAAGCAATCTCTATATGTCAATATTATACAAACTGAGATTATGCGAAAAAATAATTTTTACAGAAGTTCGGTAACATCATTTATAAAGATAAATCTTAAAAAAATCTTACAACTACATGACACGGCAAAATACAAAAAACCCGAGATGCAGGTATTAATTTAATAACCCGCACTCAGGTCAATTGTGAGCGGGCAACGGGGCTCGAACCCGCGACCACCAGCTTGGGAAGCTGATGCTCTACCAACTGAGCTATGCCCGCTGAAGAATGTCGAATGCCGAATGTCGAATGCCGATTTACTAATGTCGAATCTACTTTTTCTTACGCAATTTTGTTATAGATTTATATTAATATAGCAGGGGTAATATAATTTTTTATCGGAGAAATGCAAGATTTTTTTTCGCAATATTTTAATATTTGTCAGGTCGCCGTGTTAGTTTTTTTTAATTCTCTTTTTTACAATATCCCAGGATTTTGTTATAAGAAAACTCTCATCCATATTATGTACCATTTCCTCGAATCGCTTCATTGGAATTGTAAAAGTAAGCGTTCTCTCCGGAACACAAGGGCGTGCAGAAACATCGAACATGCCCAAAATACATCTCGGATTACCGGAATTCGCTTCATCCAAAGGATATTTCACTATTGAAGAACATCCCGATCCCATGGGCGAAATAACGCCGTGCGGATCAGCCTTATCAAAATTCGCCAAAGTGAAAAGACCCGACAAAACATCCGCTGCCGCAAAAAAGATAACCGCTGAAGGCCGGTCTTTTTCCGACAATTTATCCCATCGTTTGAATACGAGATATTTGCCGGGCGCCTCGAAAGGAGATTGATCTTTTAAATACTCTTTTACTAAATCCGGCGATTTCTTATAGCGTTCTCCTTCCATTTCACCGGGTATGCCGCAGGACAGGAAATATTCGAAATCCGGCATTAATGTTTGCGAAAAACCGGTATAACGTTTACCGCCCGGACATCCCGAACTCTCCGAACTATATACAAAAGTATGTCCTTCTCTCACGCGGTTCAAATTACAGACCAGGCAAAGATGCTCATTTTTTGTGTCTTTGAGCTCATCGTCTGTAACTTCATCGGTATAAAAATATGCGACAGGGAACTCAGCCTTCGCAAAATACTCTTTCCACCGGCTCGTAAACAATTTTTTGAATTCTTCTTCCATATAAAGACCTTCTTCTTATTATTGATGTAATAGTACTTTGGTAAATTTTGAATTATGTTTGATATTAGATAATGAATTTCACCCCCAAACCAGTTTGGGTGTGCCACCCATGTGTCGTCCTGAACTTGTTTCAGGATCTGGTTTTACATTGATTAAGATACTGAAATAAATTCAGCATGACAGCTATAGATCTTGTCAATATAGGTAATCTTAAATAAATTTGCTAAAGTTTTGATTGATGTAATTTTAATTATTGAAGGCAAGGCAGCCTGACGATTGAGTTGAGAAGTGCCGCTTTGAGGCGGTTTTAGTCCGGCATATTTATCAGGTTCCCGAATGAGTAATGGAACCCGACGGCGACATTCATATTGAATTCCGTTTTTGGCGTAAGGTCCATGATCGGTACAATTTCAAAGAAGAAATCCAGTTTGACGTCTTCCATCATATAATCAACACCCAGCGGGAAACGCATTCCTAAACGCGGGTCGTTTTTTTCAAGTTTAATTCTTCCGCCGATCCCGTAATAAAACGGCATCCTGCCTTTTTCAACGTTGATCAGGTTAAATTTGTGTTCAATATAGTCTAAATGCATATGTAAAGAACTTTCATCGACGAACGACCATGCTAAAGCAGCGGAGAATGCTTTTGTGCTGTCCATCCACAATTTTGCCGAGAGTCCGGTCGGTTCGCCTAAAATAATCCCCGCGCCAAAATTGTTCTCCTGAGCAGTAACATTCCCGGATAAAATACCAACCAACAAAAAAATCAAACCCAATCTCCGAACCATAACCTCTCCTTTTCAACTTCAATTCATATCATCAGAATATTAAAGGCAGGAATTTAAAAATAATATTTAACTTATGCAAATTTTTTTTATCAGATTATTGGCAGCTATATGCAAAAATTTGTGGCGATTTGGAAAGTTTTTAAAAAATCAAGCACAGAGGGAACTACGAATAAAGGTCAAGCTCAGCCGCCGCTTTTAGCTGTTTGATGCAGCGCATTGTCGAGCTGTACCAAAAGCTACCGCCATGCGCTCAATCCCGCCATTGCAGTCTGTAATCTTTCCATTAGTCACTGCATCATAATATAGCTTGTGTAGTTCATGAGTATCATCTATTTTCATCAGACCCGATTCCATCGCTGAGTTAGCCGTCTGTATTATTTTTTCAGTTAAAAGTCGAGAATATATGTTTGATATTCTTTCTATAAGGAAAAACGACTGTGATGTGGAAGGATTCGGAATAATACCACCCCAAAAATGGTGCATAGCCTTTATAACGCCAAGAACACCACGATCAAATTTTACTGACGCAAGATAAATCTCAAGCTGTTCGCTCTTCGTAAATACTCGATTAAAACAGAGCGCCAAAAATATTTCAATAATCTTTCTCCTAATAAGTTTTGTAGGCTCATGCACGAATAACGTTCTAACTAACTGCTGTGTGATTGTAGAGCCACCGGACCGCCGCTTTAACTTAACAAGACCTAAGAGAGCTCGTAAAAAGGCACGAGCACTTAGGCCATGATGTGTAAAGAAGGTGCGATCTTCTATAAAAACAAGGATTTTCTTTAAATTTGTGAGATCAATCTTTAAACGGACAAATTCATATCGGGCTAGTGTAGCGCGGTAGATAATGTATTCAAAATTTGTTACAAGTTTCAGTCGAATAAATCGCGCCATGTTTTGTATCAATAATAATATAATGCTTTCGTGTATATCTAAGAGTGCTTTCCGGTAAATGTACGCAAGGAAAAGTGCACACAATACTGTCAGAAGGAAGAATATTACCGCGGAGGAAATTCCAGCTAGCGCATAATATGGATACGTCACGTAAGTATTCCACCCAGGGAAAAGACGAACTGCAAATGGCTCATCCGCGCCCTCAATTCGCCAATTCGGTAGTACAAGTTGAATCGCACCGTAACTAAGCCCCAGCATCCTTCTAAGAACGATTACCTTTCTTGCTGCAAAAACAACAGACTTTTGCCGATCTGCAAAATACGTCAATGCGACTAAAGAAAAGCCTGCTGTTATTATAAGAAGAACGCCTAGTGTTAATGGCGCTGGAATTATAGCCCCAAATTGCTCAGTGAGTTGCTCAAGTGAGCCAACCGCCAGGGAACCAAGACCCACAGCGACGATTAATGCAATATTTGAAGCGTTTAAGAAAACACGCTCTTCCGACTCCAAGTTTTTTGCAGACGTTCTGTACTCTTCAATAGCTACATCTCGCTTCTTGAATTCGTACGTCGGAAAATGCTGCTTCCAACCTGATTCTAAATTGGCATCTATCAATTATTTTTGGCCTTTCTTTAAGAATCGAGACTTTGCGGTATTTCGTGGACACAATACTAAATTCTGCAAATTTTTTACTGTCTTGTATTCGAGCCGCGTTTCTGAGGCAGAAGCGGGCGACACAGAGGCTTTTTACAGAATGATAACAAACTCGACGCCCCCTGCCGCAGTAATTTAGTGTTGTGTCCACCTAATACTAGAATTTTATATTATAAAAATTGTTTCTAAGTATGTTTTGATAATTTCATTATTCTATTTGAACAATAAAAATTAAGGAATGTATTGACATTATGATAGATTGTTTAAGACTAAGGATTATTTTGATTTTCTGAATATATTAACCATTTTTCTTATTAAAGTATATATAATTATTCCGATTCCAATTGGTATAATTAACCGTAATTGGCTTATTACGCTCCACCACCAACCTCCTTTTTGGACTAATTCGTTTAAAATACTATCATAAAACATTACTATATAGAATATGCACAGGAGAACAAGTAAACCAATAAGTGAAACTGTTGCATTACCAATACTTTTTAAACCTTTTAAAATGTTTTTTCTAATATTCATTATAATATCATTTTTATATTGATAAGTCATAAATAATGCTACTACGGGGGCACAAAAATAAATTCTGCAATTTTTACTGTCTCGGTTTCAAGCCGTGTTTATGATGCAGGAGCGGGAGACACAGGTGCTTTTTACAGAACGATAACAAACTCGACGCCCCTGCTGAAATAATTTAGTATTGTGTACACGTAATATGAATCTTACAGATAACAATAACCTCCCTCAAGGCGGTCTATTCGCTGAGCTTAACAGCTGTGCCGTAAGCTAAAAGTTCAGCCGCACTCCCCACAACACTCGTGGTCATATAGCGGACATTGATTATTGCGTCCGCCCCCATCTCTGCTGCCTGGGCGATCATCCTGCCGGTAGCTGCTGCCCGCGCTCTCCCCATCATCTCTGTGTATTCAGTCAGTTCACCGCCAAGGATCAACCTGACCAAGGCGGATAGGTTTTTGCCAAGCCATATAGCGTATACCGTATGCCCCTGAACGATACCGAGAATCTCCGTGACCTCTCTGCCGGGCAGCGCAGTAGAATTCAATAGCAAAACCGTGCGATCATGTTCAACAGGCAGTGGTCCCTCACCCGACGTCTTCTTTTTCCTTTGTTCGAGAGCCACTGTCAGCAGAACAACAAGGATACCACCCAGAAGGCAGAAAACGGCTATCTGAAGCCACGAGGGCACAATCGGAACATTCGGATCGCCAACGATGACGTACCATGGTATCCCGACAAATACTACAGTGAAGAGTCCCAGCACGAAAGCCAGCGAGCCAATATGTCGAAGTATTCTCATATCTCCTCCTTAGACCAGTAAAATCCAATAACTAATAATTAACTCAATAAATAGAAATTTATCATGATTGCTGATTTGCTAGATAACACGAAAATTTGGTAACAATACTACACAATTTTCTTCATAATTCTGAGTAATAATCCGCAATTCATCTCCTGTTATCACAAAATTCAATATCAACAACAATCCGCAGAGTTCAGTATGGTAAGATCAGATTCGTAAGCCGCCGTAGTATCTTGAAAAGTCCAATAAGAACGTTATGAAATATTTTTTTTATTTGCAAGCATTTTTTATTTTCTAAGGGTTTATTACTGAGACACAGGAGCTTTTGACAGAACGGTAACAAACTCGACGCCCCTGCCGCAATAATTTAGTGTTGTGTCCCAATAACCTCCCTTAAATCGGATGCGCTGTATTTGTCAGAAAGAATACACGTGACCCTCCTAAACGCCCATATTGTATGCCGGCTTGTCTTAAGGCATTGAAAACCGTATAAACATCTTCCATTTTACACTTCTTATCGATAACCAAAAGAGCGATAGCATGAGGGTCCTCCTGCAGCTTATTCAACAAATAGCTTTCCCACGGTTCGGTAATTACCTTCCCGTTAAACTTCACCGTTCTATCGTTGTGAACAGATATGATTATACAGTGCCTTTTGTACGATAAGTTGTCAGGATTTTCGATTGAAGGAACGTCTATACCGTCGCAGTATGAAGCAACATGCAAGCCGAACGGGTCAAACAACAGTAAAAAATATGAAGACCCGATATGCACCATAACCCACAGAGAAACAACAACAAATAGGTAATGCAGTATCTTTTTTATCTCAAAATGATTATACCGCCGTCTCCTCAATAGACTATCGAAAGGAAACCTTTCGCTCCTTCTGAACGCAAATGTTCTTCTTGACCGCGGCTGATATAAGAGATTCATAGTATTGTTTTCGTGTAATACTTTTATTTGGCTGAATTATATAGTTATTAGCCAACTACAAAGAGATGCGACCTGATATTCATTATTTAGATTTGCAGCATTTGTTAAAATCCCCGATTGCAGTTGAGAAAAAATTTCTTGTGACATAGTATTTTCTATGGCAGCCCCAACAAAAAAAGTCAATATCTTAATTGACCTTTTTGCGAATGATTCTCTTATTCTATTTAAAGCTGAATTTGCAGTTTTCCAATGTTCATCAGCGCCTGCCGGATCAATTCCACCTTTTAATTCACCGAATGCTATATAATTCTCAGGAATTAGATGAGCAGATTCTTTAGAAGAATTTATTTCTTCCGGTTTAGATTTTAAAATACTAAAATCAACATTCTTTTTAACTAATGGAATATTTTTATTATAAATTAGTGTTCTAATTCCATTTTTATTTTTCCAACTTAAACCTTTTAAATGAAGCTCAATATCAGTATCATCATAAGATTTTTTAATCCATTTCTTGCTTTTAGAATGCAACCATTTATATGAAATTCGTGATAAATTTAATGCAGAAATTATTGCTCTGGATAATTTTCTTTCACCTAAAATCCCACCCAAGTTTCTCATAGAGCCGCCAAGTTGATCGCCTCGTGTTAATAAAAATCTATAAACGAGTTCCTCGACAAAATCTTTCCCGGCAGGTTCTAAAAAATTCTCAATTAATCCCTTTACTGCTTCTTTCTTATCCTCTTCTTTGAGATGCTTTTCTGCTTTATCTGAAATGCCGGCAGCGGTTAAAAGAGAAGAACGAATAGTATTAATATTAAGTAACTCTATCGGTAAGAATGCTTTAGAAGCTTCGGGTTTTAATACTTTAGCTTCTGAAATAAAAGGCGTTGCTTTTCTGTTTTTTTCTAAAGCAAGAGCGACAAAACCAGCACGAGTGTCTTTGTATGTAGTAACAAGGTCTTTACTTGATTTTATATGATTCAAATACGGGGGATTTGTTTTCAATTAGATTTTCTCCAAACGTATACACATTTCCGCAACTCAGTTCTTCCATGGCTGCCCATTTGTTGACTGCTGTTACCTTTTCCAACAGGAAGTGTCCATATTTTTTCTAAAATAAAACCAAAGTCTACCGCAAAATCTGACAAAATTAAATCTACTGGAATTTCTTGACCTCCGTATCTTACGTTATCGTTAACCATGATTACAAAACCATTGTTTTTGAGAACTCTATACATTTCGAAAATAATAAAAGCCATTTCTAAAAAATAATTCTTGACCATTCGCGGAATATTTAAATTATTTAATAATTTTTTAGCATTTAGTGAATCAAGAACTGAATTAACCTCAAACATTGCTTCGTGTGATTTATACATTTTTATAATCTTTTCAAAATCAATTATTTTATTAGATTTCTCATAAATACCTTTCAATATTTCAAATTTCTCTCTATTTTCGACTGTGCAAGACAGCATTTCTTGACGAAGATTTTTTACTTGTTCATCATCATATCCTAAAAAAATTAATTCTAATGCATAGGTTCTCGTATAATCATATCGATTACAATAAGGCGGTGAAGTCATTATTAAATCAAAATGATCACTCTCAAGTTGAGGCATTAATTCTAATGATGATCCCTGTAATAATTTGGGATATTTTAAACTAATGTTATTTTCATTTACTATAGAAAATAAATCATTACCGTTTCCATACTTTAAATCTTGACAAATTTGCTCAAGTTTTTTTGTAATTGCTTCATAAAATGGTAATATTCTACCTTTATTAAATTTTGTTTTGCCCCAACTTTTATTAGCTCTATAATCCCATCTCAAATACTGACCATCTTTTCTGGTATAACTAATTTCTTCCAATATTGAAAATGCAGAAAATTTAAAAATTTGTTTTATTTTTTCATCGGAAATAGTGTCGCAATAAATTAAAAAATTTTCAATATAAAGTTCAGTCTCCTCTGAAAATGCACCTTCAGTAATTGAAATATGTTTGATTTTCCCATTAATATTATTATTCAATTTAAACTCTGATTTAAATTTACTAATTTCATAGGAAAAATCTTCAATATTTATAGATTCTGAAGCTAATCTAGATATAAAAGCGTATATTCCTACAGGCAAAATTTCGATACCTGTAACATCCCAACCCAATTCTCTTGCAGCAAATAATGTCGAACCAACACCAGCGAAGGGATCTAAAATATTACCTGGATTTGGATGATATTTATTTAAAAAATATTTTACAAGTCTTTTTGAAAAGCCTTCTTTATATTTAAACCAACGATAGAAAATTTCTTTTTTATTTGCTTGAAAACTTACTAAAGCTCGATCAAGTTTAGTATCTACTTCTATAAATTTTCCATATTTATTGTATAAATCTTCTCTTTTATCTGTATTTAATTTCATAATATCTGTTTTATTTCTATTATTTCACTGTTATTTTTTTCATATTATAATATAGCAAAAATATTCTTAAATAAAATTAAGTTTATTAAAGAAATTATGAGTACTTCTTGAACACAATATTACAACCTGCAATTTTTACTTTCTCGGCTTCAAGCCGCATTTCTGAGGCAGGAACGGGCGACACAGTAGTTTTTTATATAATGGTAATAAACTCGATGCTTCAAGTTTCAATAATTTAGTGTTGTGTCCGCGTAATATATCTTGAAGATTTCAATTAAAAGATTAAAAATTATTTTTATTAAATGCAAGTATTTTTTACTACTTACACGCATCAATTTTCAGAGTTATCAAAAAATCAAGCATGGGGGTAATTACGCATACATGCTGTGCATAGAGCTTCAGCGCCCGAAATCAATTTATGCACCGTTCAAACCTGCTCGAAGTCCTGTGTCAATTGTCAATGCAGGGAAAGTCCCGCTTAACTAAGGAAAATTGTATGGAATACCGTATCCGTTTGTCAGTGGATTCCTGAACAGGAATATGTGCGGTGGATAGTAGGTTAGCAGCGAGAACGCTGCGACCATAGCGGCTAATAATATTGCACCGAATATCCTCCCGTACAATCCTTCATCCGGGACAGAAAACACGCGCCAGGATAAAAGTTGTCCTGCAACGATTGCTGCGAGAAATATAAAAATATCTACCGGCAAATAATGGTGACCGAGAACCGCCGTATATCCGTAAAACAGCACGACGATGGTCAGCGGTATCGCAAGCAGACCGAGAGACTTCGCCAGCCAGAAGTTGTTTACCCGTTTCCCAATGAACGGATACTCGATCAGAGTGTATAAAAAAGCGGGCATAAAGGCTATCTTGAGGTGCTCCCAAACGCTCTCATTGACAGCGCCTATTAAAGCCACAGGACGCCACCCACCCGATAATTCAAAGATGAAGTGAAACAACGAACCGACGAGAAAGATAACTGCGATTCCGGCAAGTTCCCAGGTTCGCTGGAGATTACCCGTCCTGCCCACCGGCATCATCCTTCCCTTGAACAGCTAACTTTTAGGATTTTATACGAAGTTGAACCACTAATATCCATAAGATACGACCTTTGCTTTACCTCATCCCGCTTCCGAATCAATATTCTCTGATACTGCTTTTATTTGTATACCCGGTTTTCATGTCAATGTTATACCATTATGAACTTGAATATCACCATTAAGATAAATTTTTCCACTCTCCACATTCCACTACTTTTCAAAAAATATCCGGAAATAGCTGTCTTACATTTTAACTGCTGTAAATTCCACTTCCATATAGCCATAACTGTCTGAGCCGGTATATGCTCCGATAATTACATTAAAAAATTCATTTACAGTACCGGACCCGTTAAAAGTACCCGGATTAGGACTACCCTGAGTTAAGGTGAAAGTAAAATTTGTTCCGGTGATAGTACCGGTTAATTGTCCGGTAGTACCGTATTGTGACTCATAAATTCCGGTAACACTACTATCAGATTGGATAATTGTGAAAGTTACATTAATTTGCGTTCCTGCCGGTATATGCTCTCCTTCTGTAACTGTAACAACTGCCAGCCATGTTCCGGAAATATTTTCTTCAAATTCAACTGCCGTAAATTCTGCTTCGTTTGTACCATTAGTGTCTGAGCCGGTATATGATCCGCTAATTTGGTCTTCAGATTCATTTACAGTACCGGATCCGCTAAAAGTACCGGGGTATGGATTATTCTGAGTCAGGGTGAAAGTAAAATTTCTCCCATTGACAGTACCGGTTATTTGTCCCGTAAGTCCTCCTTCCGTGATATAATTTCCGGTAATATTATTGCCGGATTGTGCATATGTAAAAATTACATAATATTCTGTTCCTACCGGCATCTGCTCTCCTCCGGTAACTGTAACAGTTACAATCCACTTTCCGGAAATATCAGCTGGTGCCAGTGGGGCTACTGGATTGGAGTCGTTACCGTTATCTTTACTGCAGGAAATTATTA
>Ga0111191_1008_pt1 | contig 19787 bp, 21 predicted proteins | sample DeeMarSWOR324_28_FD_80363 | JGI IMG/M metagenome (GOLD analysis project Ga0111191, IMG submission 80363) | bacterium SM23_31 | reverse complement strand
CTGAAAATAGGAAATTGTGAGGATAAATGGAATCGGATAATAGTAATACTATAATTGTCCCGCTAAGCGGTATTCAAGACCTTATACCAAAGTATTCTAATTCATCTTATAAACTCCATTATTCTCTTTAAAGTCAAAGGCGCTTCCGATTCACCGCGGCAAGCGGACCAACATTTATCGCAATTAACCGCATCCGGTCGCTCTTTGTACTCGGAATGGTGACAAAACGCCGGCAGTTCTGCGCAGGGTTTCAAATACCCGTCCGGGGTAACATGGACAAAGCATCTTCCCGCCTGACAACCGCCGATAGAACCCGCTTCCAAAAAAATGGGAATTTTTTTCAGGTAATAGTCGGAATTCATAATATTTCCCAAATCAGATTTTAATTTGAGAATCTCGGCAATTACAGCTCTTAGCCGTTTCAGGGTTTCCGGAGTCACTATATGTGCCTTATTGCCGGTTTTCAACGCTGTATAGGTACTATAAGAAACCATCACATCCCATTTATACGCTTGTATAGCAATATCTACGATTTGGTCCAGATTATCCTTCATAATAATAGTATTAAGCACGATATTATTATCACTTGCGGCACTGAGCCTGGGTATCAAATTCGATATGTGAGTATACAGCCCCTTGATACCTCTCTGCTCATCATGTTTTATTCCAAGATAATCCAGAGAGATTGATAATTGGTCTAAACCTGCTTTCCACAGTTTCTTAGCTTTTTCTTCAGTCAAAAGTGAACCGTTGGTAATTAGGGAGATATATACCAAATTCGTATTTTCTTTTATGCGGCGAATTATATCCGGGAGGTCTTTCCGCAGCAGTGGTTCGCCGCCGACCAAAGTTACCACTAAGGGATTTATATGCTGAACAACAGGTAGATAATCGGTAAATCCGGATTCGGATTCGGTTTTCCAGTAATCACAAATATCGCATTTTGCATTGCACTTTTTCGTCACTTCCAGATTTATGAGAATAGGCGTCTTCAGGATTTTGATGCGGATATACTTAAAAAAGCCGCCAAACTTCTGAAAAACGGTCATTTTTCGGCGGAACACAATTTACCCCCATTCGGATTCTGCTTCGGATTAAAACGTATAATCCTATAACTGCCGGATTAATGTGAATTTACTTGCTCTGTTTATTGTTCACCACTTTCAATTCTCTATTTCTTTGTTTGAATTATTTCCGGAAGAATTCTTTTTTACTCGAATCCAATCATATAAAGCGCCCATTAAAAAGGCGACGAAAATCAGCCAGATAATCCAATTTGGGATCAACGTAACACTTCCAAACGCTGCAAGTAAATAGTATCTCGGAAAACGACCGACCAAAACAGCAGAGAGATATTTGCGTAATGGATAATTGTATGAGAAGGAAAGCATTTTTACAGGCCAAAAGGGAATGGGAGAAAACGCAGCAATAACAATCGTCCAGAAGGGGAATTTATCAAAATAGAAAATTGCCTTTTGATATATAGTATTTCGTTTATATCCGCTAAATTTCGGATAGTTTAACAGGGGAGTAAAAACAGTATGGTCGAGGAAACCGGCAATCAATGTGCTTGCGCCGCTTATAAGAGCGATTAGTAAAAGATTATGATACTTTCCATAATAGACTACAATCGGTTCATGAGGGAATACCGAAATTGCGGTGTTAGCCGGAATTGAATAAAAGAACAGGGTTAAAAAAGGATCGAAATCCGGTTTTAATATTATATAGAATATATTAACTACTCCTAATAAAACCATCAGTCCTCCCCAAACATATATTTTAAAGGGAAGGATATATTTCACGTCGGATGAGACTGGATGATTCAATCGAATTATCTTTTCTTTGAAGGATTTATATCAATGGATTTAACGCAGCGGAATCCAATTGTGCCGTCTTTATAATCGGGATAATGTGAACTACGGTAGGAGCATTTCATATTGTTTGGCGTCATGAACCAGGAACCACCCCGCAAGACCCGTTCTTTTCCTTTTTCAGGTCCTCGAGGATTGTAATGAGAACTTTTATTGTAGAAATTAATGTCAAACCAATCAGCGCACCACTCCCAGACATTCCCACACATGTCGTACAGACCGTATCCATTCTGCGGATATGAACCGACATCTGTCGGGTGTCCTACTAATCGGGCATAATTGGCTTTACTGTCATCGGGGGGATCGTTACCCCAGGCGTAGTACGCTCCCTGCAAACCGCCTCGTGCTGCTTTTTCCCACTCCGCCTCAGTAGGCAAACGTTTGCCCGCCCACCCCGCAAAAGCAACAGCATCATCCCAGGTAACTCGAATAACAGGATTCCTTTCCGAGCCCTTTCTCATACTTCTCACCCGTTTTATAGTACCTTCAGAACAATATCCCGTCTCCTTAAGAAACTTTTTGAATTGCTCACTCGTTACCTGATATATATCCATATAAAACGGGTCTAAATAGACTTTATGGAGGGATTCACGGAAACCGTCACCCATTATAAATTCCCCGGGCGGAATTAAAACCATACCTTCCGGCGCCGCGTGCCGTAAGGCTTGTATTTCATCACCGGTGAATGTTATAATATCTGCCATAACGTTTTTTCTAAGTTATACTATTTTGGTTACTTATTTCCTTTACAAGCTGTTCTTCCGGGGATACATATACTTCAGCACTTGCCGGGGGCTTTTTAAGAGAAAGGTAACTTGACAGTGTAGATTTAATAAAGCTCATAAACGGCAAATCGGTCATCGAGCGAATGGCAACAAAGCAAGAACCACATTTATTATGATTGGAAAACTCCTCGATCATTTCTGCTTGAGTCGAAAACAAGCGATTACGGTGCATTGCACACGGAAGTAATAAACCATCAGGAGGAATAACAAAAAAACGCTTACCTGCTTTACAACCGGTAATTTTACTGTGTTTGAAAAATTCATACGTCCTCTTGAGCGTTATTTCAGAAGTAACAATTCTCTGTCTTTCTTTCTTAAGCTGAATAAGCTCATCGATAATACGCTTGAGACGCTCCAGTTCTTCCTGTTCATTTATGCAAAAATCCCGGTTTGCCGTCCGAAGAATCGTATAAGCGCTAAAGGACATATAAACACCCCATTTTTCAGCCAAGTCTACTATCTCTCTTAAATATTTATAATTTTCGTGGGTAATTGCAGTGTTTAAGATGATGTTATCATACCCTAAAGAAGATAAGCGCGGAATAAGTTTGTTTAAATGGCCAAACAAGCCCGGCTGACGGCGGAAATAATCATGCCGTTCATCGGGAAAGTCCAGAGAGATAGAAAATTGGTCAACACCCGCCTCGTTCAATTTTATATAATGCTCTTCCGTCATGAGATATGCATTTGAAACCAGTATAAGATAAGGAACGCAGTTATCCTGTTTAAGTGCACGAAAAATATCATCAATATCATCCCTCAATAGGGGTTCGCCCCCTGATATTTGCACAACAGGAGGTTTAAATCTCAGATAAATATCTCTGATCTGTTCGGGAGTAAGCAGTGTCTCTTCGATCTGTCCACCCCAATTGCAATGGTGACAATTTAAGTTGCACGAGTTCAAAACCTCAAAAGAAACACAAACGGGTTTATTCGCAAAATAATTTTTTAATCCCCTATAAAGCATTTTTACAGCTTTATTTTTTGAAAGATTCATTTCCGGTTCTCCAATACACTTTACGCATGAGCTTTACAGAAATACAAATGATTTAGTGAGGCTTTCTTTTCAATAATAAATTATAAAAAAATAAAATATAATAAAATTCCCCGTACAAATCAAATTAAATTATGGATTATTCCTGAATTTTCATATATTTAAATACTATTTTCAAATTTTTTTTACCTTTCTGAAGTCTGAATACGGTATTTCGGAAGCGTCATGCATGCGGGCAAGAAAATATGTCATAGCTTTATATTTGGTAATATGTGGGCAATGCATTCTTTGCTAAACGGAAGAATTTAAATAATCCAAATGCCGAATACAACAAAAATCCTGCTGAAAAATTAAAACTGGTTGAAATATGTTTTAATTGTTAGATTTCTCCATAATTTCGAATATATAATACATCTATAAACCATGTTGTAATTTATTTATTTGTTCATACATATGGTTAATGCGTTCGAGAATGGTTTCGCAAAATCGGGGGAGAAATTTTACACAAATCGACGGATGCTGTTTAAGAATATCCAGGAAATCGGGGCGGAAAAGACACAGGACTTCAGTATTGTCAACAGCAATAACGGTTGCGGAACGTTTACGTTCTTTCAGGAGGGTGAGTTCTCCGAATAATGATCCGGCCTCAAGTGTTGCCAGTTCGATTTGCCCATTCTTTATAGTTTTATATACTTTCGCCTCGCCTGAGTTCACCAAATACAGACCTACGGCTGCATCTCCTTCACTAACAATACGTTCACCCGGCTTAAATCTTCGCCGGTAAACACTGCGCTCAATAATCGCCGCCTCCAGGTGAGCCAGTGATTTGAAAATATCAAAGCGTGATATTTCACTCGTATTTATATCGCTATTAACCTGTTTCCGGTGAAAAAGTTCCCACAGCCGCTTCATATTCACTTTTAACTCTCCGGTTTTAAGATGGTAATTAGTAAGTATTTGTGTGCTTTAACTTGCAAAAATCTCCTTGCTTTTCGGTATGATAATCACTATTTTCATTCAAGCTGTATAAATAACAGGCATTGTGCTCCATAATATACCAAAAAAACAGAAAAATAATAAAACAAAAATTTTATATTTTAAGCCTGTTATGATAAAAAGGCTTTTTGATTTGTTGTTATCTTCGATTGCCCTTACGGTAATTTTTCCGTTTTTAGGTATCATTTATCCACTTGTTAAGTTTGATTCACCGGGGCCGTTTTTTTTCCGGCAGAAGCGAATGGGGCTCCATAACCGGATATTCCGAATCTTTAAAATCCGGACGATGCATACCGGTGCAGAAAATGACGGGGACCTGCAAAGCGGGATTACCATAAACAATGATCCGAGGGTAACGCGTATCGGAAGATTTCTTCGTAAGACCAAACTGGACGAACTGCCTCAGTTTATCAATGTTTGGCTGGGTCATATGAGCATTGTAGGACCTCGTCCGGAACTCCCCCGGTACCGCGATGTAAACCCTGAGCAGTGGGATGAAATTCTTTCTGTCCGCCCGGGAATTACCGAAAACGCTTCGCTTGAATATTTTAACGAGGAGAGGCTTCTTACTGACGATGAAATCGCGGATGACGTATACCGCAGGGAAATTTTACCTGTAAAACAACAATTATATCTCGACTATGTTAAATACAGATCATTCTTTACGGATATTAAAATTATTCTAAGAACGCTCAAACGCATCGTTTTTAGTGTTCCACAAAATCCGGAAAGCAGGGGTAATGCGGAACACAAAAAAATGGATGCGCCGTAAATGAAATGTTTCCTTTATCATATAATTTGACGGTTCATGTATAAAATCACGTTAAGACAAATTCCCATCGTATTAATCGACCTGGTTTTAGCGGCGGCTTCATTTTGTATTGCGCTGCTTCTCCGGTACGATTTTCAAATTGATAATATTGACCCGGTTGAACTGGGGCATTTACCCGAAGGTTTACTCATAGTCATTATTGCTCGCGGGGCGGTTTTTTACGTATTCGGATTGTACCGGGGAGTTGGAAAATATGCCGGAATGGGTGAGTATTTATTGATAATACGGTGTGTTATAATCGGATCGATGTTCTATATTTTTCTTTTGTGGAGTTTTGTGATTCGTTTTCCCCGGGGAGCGCTTATTATTGACGCAATTCTTCTCGTTGTATTTCTCAGTGGAGCCCACTTTTCTCAACGCATTCTCCGGGATATTTTCCGGCGCCGCCCTGCAAACAGTACACGGGTACTGATATACGGCGCCGGTGATGCAGGCGATATGGTGGTGCGTGAAATCCGGAAAAACAAGCGTCTCCCCTATTTAGTATGCGGATTTATTGATGACGATCCGAAAAAGCTTAACCTCCGTATTAACGGTGTTCCGGTTCTTGGTGACCGGAATATACTGGCAGATATAGTGAAACGGGAGCACATAGGAGAGATGATAATTGCAATACCTTCCGCATCGGGCAGCGAAATGCGGGAAATCTTTGATGCTGCCAGCCTGCCGGGAGTGAAGGTTTCGACTGTTCCCGATCTGCGGGAAATTTTAGAAAAACGCTATCCGGTATCACGAATCAGGGACGTCCGTCTCGAAGATTTGATTCAGCGTAAACCGGTTGAGATTGCGAGTACGAACGCACAGAGCTATCTTCGTGAAAAAACAATCCTGATTACGGGCGCCGCAGGCTCGATAGGGCAGGAGCTTTCGAGGCAGATCGCCGATTTTCATCCCGTACGGCTGCTGATGCTGGACAGGGATGAAACCAACATGTTTTATCTCGAACAAAACCTCCGCAATCACTCCAATAATTCCACATTTCATTATGTACTGCTCGATATAGGTAACCGGAACAAAATGGAAAAATTATTTGTGGAATACCGCCCGGAGGTGGTTTTTCATTCCGCTGCCTATAAGCATGTGCCGGTCATGGAAGAACACCCGGCTGAAGCAGTGGAAAATAACGTGAGAAATACAATCTTCATTGCTCAGTTGTCCGAGAAATACGGCGTGGAAAAATTTGTGAACGTATCAACCGATAAAGCGGTTTATCCTGCGAACGTAATGGGCGCAACAAAACGCATTGCCGAGCTTGTTTTGCTCCATTATTTCCGCAACAGTAAAACACACTTTATGACCGTGCGGTTCGGGAATGTAATCGGCAGCAGGGGCAGTGTCGTTACTATTTTTCAGGAACAAATCAAGAACGGCGGTCCGCTTACCGTAACAGACCCCGATATGGAGCGCTATTTCATGACAATCCCCGAAGCAGTAAGCCTTATCAATCAGGCATGCGCACTCGGCGAGGGAGGCGAGATCTTCATCCTGAATATGGGCAAGCCGATCAGGATTACCGACCTTGCACATGATTTAATTAAGCTGTCCGGACTTGATGAGGATAAAGATGTTGAAATTGTCTACACCGGTATGCGTCCCGGCGAGAAGAAAAAGGAAGAATTGTGGTTGAGCGAGGAGAATCCCCAGCCAACTGTACACAATAAAATCTTACGCGCTGAACTGACTACACATTATCGAACCTCCGAATTTGAAAAGATGATAACCGTACTGCTTGAAAATTCCGCCTCCGGCGACCGGAAAGCCGTAATCAAGACCATCCGGGCTATTCTTCCCGAATTCCAATCCACACCCATAGTAGCGGGCAAAACCGTCCTGCCGTGATACGAGGTTCAAAAAGACTATCAATGCTGGTCATTCCGTTAAGCAAAACCAATAGTGGACTATAATCATTTTAATTTAATAATAGTACTTTGGTAAATTTTGGGAATTTTCAATTTTGAACGCATTTGATCTAATAATTTTCCCAAGAAATTTATATTCAAATATGTTTTTAATTTGTATTAGATGCCGAACCAAGTTCGGAATGACAGGTACGCCTTCCCTGTCATGCTTTCCCGCTAAGCGGGACCAGCATCTTTATGTGAATTTTTACCAAAGTACTATTAATAAGTGAAAATTTCTATTTTTTTATAATTTATCACGCCGTTATTATTAATTTACTATTCCCCATTCTTTTATTCACAATTTACGGATTTGTAATCCTATTCATATTCATTTTCATTCATCTTTTACAAAGGCTGTCATCTGCACAGGGAGGAGAATCGCAGCGTTCATCCCTTCCGCAACAGGTTTTGCCACCCTGCGAGCCAATAACACTGCTGTTTGTTATAACATAACTCTTAGAAAATATTTTACTCATTTTTCTACTTCCACAATACTCACATTTAATATCCAGTTTTTGCTGGGATACACCTGCAAAAAACTCGCTAATCTTTCCGCAGTCTTTACATTTGTATTCATAAATCGGCATATTTATCACCTTTCCGGAAAATCAGAATTTATTTTTAAGCAAAAAATCTGCAACGGCTCTATGAAGAGTACAAACAGCTAAAATTGAACAGTGGCTGTGAGTCTGTGGCAATTCCTTCAATATTTGTTTTACTTTTCCCGGAGAAATATCTAAAACTTCATTAATAGATTTACCTTGTGCCAACCGGGCGGCTACTTCGCCGCAGGCGATTGTAGAAATGCAGCCATCTGTATAAAACTTTACTTCTTCTATAATTCCGTCATTTATAACGAGATAAAATTCCATCTCGTCGCCACAGGGACCTTTGATACATACGGCACTCGTGGGATTATTCATTCTTCCAAAGTGCTTTGGACTCCTAATGAATGATACTATATCCTCTGAATCATCAGATGAATTATTATTATTCATAATCTCGTCATTAAAATCACTCATGTCTTTTCTCCCGGTTCCACTTTTCTTATATCATTACTCTTTAATGCTTATTTAACTTTATTCCATAAATCGGTAATATCCTCAGTTATTTGACTATTACATAATTCAACAATAGGTATGCATTTAACCAGTGATTTGTTAACGTCTTCAGAAAAAGGCAATTGTGCCAAAACCTCTATATTTTTATTTTGGCAGATTGTTCTAATATCACGGGTATTCTTTAAATTAATATCGTATTTATTTATCACAACCTTAGTCTGAATTCCAAAGTGCTCGGCAACAGCAGCAACTCTTTCCATATCGTGAATGCCTGAAAGCGTAGGTTCAGTAATTATCAAGGCTAAATCTGTATTTGTTATAGAGGCAACAACCGGACAGCCAATCCCGGGAGGTCCATCAATTATTACATGGTCTTTATGCTGCTCCTCTGCTATTTTCTTTGCGTTTTGTCTCACCAAGGTTACAAGTTTCCCGGAATTCTCTTCGGCAATTCCTAATTTTGCATGCACTAAAGGACCGTATTTTGTCTCTGATATGTACCAATCACCAGACAAATTTTCTTCCATCATGACGGCTTGCTCCGGACAAATAAGACTACAAATTCCACATCCTTCACAGGAGATAGGATCTATTATAAAATCTTCGCTTATTGCATTAAAACGGCAGATCGTGATGCATTCGCCGCACTGCGTGCAGTGTTTTTTATCAATAACTGCAGTTTTTCCGCTTTTGAATTCATACCTTTCCCTTATCTTAGGTTTTAACAAAAGATGTAAATCGGCTGCATCTACATCACAGTCCGCAAAAACGGCATTATCTGCCAGAGCGGCAAATGAAGCAGTTAGTACAGTTTTGCCAGTTCCGCCTTTTCCACTTATTACGACTATCTGTTTCATCTTACTATTTTTACGATATTTTTGTATAGTGCAACAAACTCTTTTTTATATTCTGAAATCGTATCTATTATTGGGATACCTTCTGAATATGCTATTGCTATTTGTTTATTAAAGGGTATTCGCATTAGTATCGGGATATTATCTTTATGGCAAAAATTATCTACCTTATCATCCCCGATATCAGACCGGTTTATTACAACACCGAAAGGAATACCCAATCTTCTTAAAACCTCGACTGCCAGTACCAAATCATTTAAACCAAAAGGAGTCGGTTCTGTTACCAATATGCAAAAATCGCTATTTTTAACTGCTTCAATAACAGGGCAGGATGTTCCCGGCGGGGCATCAATAATAACAATTTTTGTAGGAATAATACAATCCTTAACTGCCCTGATTAAAGGCGGAGACATCATTTCATTAATATTTAATCTTCCGTGTATAAATTGCAAGTTATTCGAACTGCCAACTTCAATGACACCTATCTCTCTATCGACTTCTTTAATCGCATTCAGGGGACAAAGAAGCCGACAACCACCACAGCCATGGCAGAGATGGTGAAAAGTCAATACTTTGTCCTTCAGCACTGCAAGAGCATTATAAGCACAAATTTCCTGACATCTGCCGCAGAAATTACACTTAGACTCATCGATTTCAGGCACAGGAATAGATACAGCTTCGGTTCTTTGAATCTGAGGCTTCAAGAAAATATGTGCATTGGGCTCTTCGACATCACAGTCTAAAAATTGAACGCGTTTTTTTATAGAAAGGGCAAGATTTGTAGCTATTGTAGTTTTTCCTGTTCCACCTTTTCCACTTGCAATTGAAATAATCATAGAATTATTCTCTTGCCATTCTTGTACCGCACTCAGGGCAATTCACAGAATAACATGGAGTTCCTGCTTTATGCGAAACCTTTGCACCACAAGACGGACAGACGCAATTTCCACCCAGGCCTGCGCCTGGACGGTTTCCACCCATCCTGCCGCGTCCACTGCCCCTGCCTGTACCTCTCCCTTGACCACTGCCAGGTTGATTTGTTCCTTTTCCAAACGGCATTTTTAATCCCTCCTTTTACTTTTTTTAAGGCATGCCAAACTTTGAATTTACACTTGGACCTTGAATCGGCTTAAGTTCGCCTCTAACATATTTCTCAACGGTCTCTTTAACACTGCCAGCTACGCTGGTGATAACATCTACACCGGCTGCTTGTAATGTTTGAAATGCATTAGGTCCGACATTACCAGTTATAATTGTCTTGACTTGTTTTCCTGCTATAAGTTGACCTGATTGAATGCCTGCGCCACCCATAGCATCGATATTTGGATTCTGAATTGCCTCAAATTCAAAAGTTTCCGGATCTACAAAAATAAAGTATTGACATCTTCCAAATCGAGGATCAATCTGTGAATCCAAATTATCGCCTTTTGAAGTTATGCAAATCTCCATTTCATTCTCCCGCTGATTCTTTTAATGTTTATGTTCGTCTTGATCTGGATGGTCACATTGAGCCTTATCTACACCATATCCTTTTCCTGAACCTGGTTTACAAAGACTCTCACCACCTTTCAGTGTGCCTTTTAGAAGCTTTTCTATTACTTCATCAATTTTCCCACTTATACCTACTATTGTCATTATATCAAACTCATTAAAGAAACCTGCAGCCCTCATTCCCATGCCACCCGCAATAATATATCCAACACCTTGTTTATGTAGAAATTGTGGAATATACCCAGGCAGATGTCCCGGATTCTCTACAACATCTTTCTTTATAATTTTGCCGTCTTTAATATCCAGAATAGTAAAAGACGGGCATCTACCAAAATGAGCAGATACAAATTCTCCATCTGTAGATATAGCTACTCTCATTATATTCTCCTCTTTCATACTTTGGCAAATTTTTATCCCGCTGAGCGGGATGTATAAATCCCCCCGCATTCCCCCTTTAATCTTTATTAAAGGGGGAATAAAAAGGGGATTTTTCAGACAAAGTCTGATCTTTAGAAAAGCGTGAAACAACCTCATTAAGCATTTTTGCCAAAGTACTGCTCCTTTTTTTAAAAAAATCGGGATAGGGTAAATATATTTACGCTTCTACTCCCCATCCTCTTTAGCTATTTATTCTTCTGAGGTGCACTTTCAGCCTTTTCCAGAATGTTGATACGGTTCTGGACGTCTTTAAGCTGGTTCTTTAGCAATTCTGCTTCCTGCTTAAGCATATCCGTTTCTTGTTTCGACGTCAATTCCGGAACGTAAGGATATGCTCCACCTCCAAATGCAGGAAAACCATAGCTTCCTCTTGCCCAGCCTGGCAAGCCTGTAGCCCAATACGAATTTTTCCAGCCGCGCCCTCGTCCAGACAAACCTCTGCCCGACCCGCGGCTAAATCCATACCCTCCTCTACCTGGAATTGAGTTCATATAACCTGGTGTAGAGTAGCCGGCACAGTAACCAGCGGCACGACCTGTCATTGGACCGGCCCCGGTAGGACCAGTTCTATCTCCTGCTGGCATGTTAATCGCCTCCTTTCTTATTGTTATAGAAAACCATTTTCATTTAATGTGAAAAAAATATAAATTTTATTTTTTGTTCTGACATCTTTTGCATAATCCATAAAATTGAATGAGGTGATTTGTAATCTTAAAATTGAATTTTTTGGAAAGACCTTTCTCGGTCTGACCAAGTAACTCTATTTCCTCATCAATGAAATCTGTATAATCTATCACTGTATCACAGCCTATGCATACCAGATGGTGGTGATGTCTTTTACCCTTTGGGCCTTCTGCTAATTCATAGCGAGCTCTCTTGTCTCCGAAATCAAATTTAAAGACCAGCCCCATTTGAACTAATAACTCTAACGTGCGATATATTGTAGTAAGTCCAATAGAAGGATAAACCTTATGAACTTCCAGAAAAATATCTTCAGCACTAAGATGTTTGGACGTTTCACTTAAAACACCTACGATTGCCTCTCTTGGAACAGTCATCCTATAGCCGTATCCTCTAAATCTTCCTTGCCACCAGGGTGCTCCTTTTGCTTTTCGTCCGGGCATTTTTTAATAATCTTTATTGATAATGGTTTTCATTTTCATTTGAAATATAACATATTAATTAAACTTTGTCAAGTATTTTTTGGATTTTTTTTGAATTTTGTACAGAAATATACTGTTGTTTTCGAAATTGGATAAATGGCATGTAAAGATAAGTTGTTGTTTCTAAGCTAAGGTATACGACTGAAAATGACAATAACGAGACGAATGGACACACGGTTATATTCACCGCCGAAGAACGTTTTATGCTTGCGGTTACAACACCTGATAATCCCGCACGGGGTAATTCCGCTGCTTATAAGCATGCGCCGGTCATGGAAGAATTGTGGTTGAGCGAAGAGAATCCCCAGCCGACGGCGCACAATAAAATTTTACGCGCTGAACCGACAACACATTATCGAACCTCCGAATTCGAAAAGATGATAACCGAACTGCTTGAAAATTCCGACGCCGGCGACCGGAAAGCCGTGATCAAAACCATCCGGGCTATTCTTCCCGAATTTCAATCCACGCCCAAAGTAGCGGGCAAAACCGTGCTGCCGCGATAGAGAATTTGTGTATGTTAAAAAATACTAAAAATATAAGTAAAAATCAATATTTTGGCATGATATTTGCAGTTTTCTTATATATATTGTTCAAAGAAAAGCATAATCGTAAGTCTGATCTGCACTGCCCGGTACTCTTATCTATCTTTAATATTGCTAAAAATATTTTAGAACCACTTCTACCGCTGACAATAGCTGATATAGTATAATATCGTTTATCATTTTTATTAATTATAGATTATAAACGTTTATTCATCTTCACTTAGTCAAGATTATAGAATTTCAAAATACTAAAACACTTTATATCATAACGAGGAGGTTGTTATGAGTACTAAAAAATTACTCATTACGCTTGTGTGCCTTGCCCTGTTTCCACAATGGACTATTGCCCAGGAAGGTGAACAGTGGGTGAATTTTAGAAACGATAATCATGTAAACGCAAATAATGTTTTAAGTATAGCAATTGACGGCAATTATATATGGGCAGGAACATCATTGGGAGTTACGAGATGGAACAACGATACAGGAAAATATGAAAGATATACGAAGGATGATGGACTGGCTGATAATTATGTGCGTTCAATTGCGGTCGACGCTAAAGGGAATAAGTGGTTTTGTACTCCGGCGGGAGTGAGTAAATTTGACGGAACAAAATGGACTACGTATACCACCGATGACGGATTAGCAAGTAACGATGTCAGGGCAATCGTCATAGATGCTCATGGGAATAAGTGGTTTGCTGCCTGGGGAGGCGGAGTGAGTAAATTTGACGGCGTAACATGGACTACGTACACCACTGCCGACGGATTAGCAAGTAATGGTGTGAGAGCAATTGCAATAGATGCTGATGGTACAAAGTGGTTCGGAACTTCCGCAGGAATAAGCGCATTTAACGATACCACATGGACAGCATACACCATTGTTGATTGGTTAGCAAGTCATTTTGTTTATGCGATTGCAATTGATACTGAAGGTAACAAGTGGTTTGGAACTTACTATGAAGGGGTAAGTAAATTTGACGGAACATCATGGACTACATATACTACTGATGATGGGTTGGCGGGTAATTGGGTAAAAACAATTGCCATTGACGTTGACGGTACAATATGGTTCGGGACATGGACGGGTGTAAGTAAATTTGACGGAACGACGTGGACTACTTATAACAAGGATAATGGATTGAAAGGCAATTATTTGCAGGCAATTGCAATAGATACCGACGGTACTAAGTGGTTTGGGACAGGAGGTGGTTTGAGTAAATTTGACGGTGCAAACTGGAGTTATTATATTATACGTGAAGGATTATTAGTTAATGATGTGAGAGCAATTGCAATAGATGCTGACGGTACTAAATGGTTCGGGACTGCCGGAGGGGGAGTGAGTGCGTTCAACGACACTGCATGGACAACATACACAACTGATGATGGATTAGCGAGTAACAGTGTGAGTGCCATTGTTATAGATGCCGGGGGTACCAAGTGGTTTGGAACCGCAAAAGGAGTAAATACATTTGACGGTGTTGCATGGACAACGTATACCGAAACAGACGGATTAGTATATAAATCGGTATTAACAATTGCCATTGATGTTGACGGTACACTATGGTTTGGGACACGGAAAGGAGTAAGTGCATTTGACGGTACGACCTGGACAACATACACCGCAGACGATGGATTAGCTGATAATTCGGTGTATGCTATTGCAATTGATGCCGAAGGTAATAAGTGGATTGGAACCAGTAATGGTGTTAGTAAATTTGACGGTTCAACCTGGACTACATATACTACAAATGATGGATTGACCGATAATTCGGTGAGAGCAATTGCAATAGATGCCGAAGGCAACAAGTGGTTCGGGACTCACAGGTGGGGTGTGAATAAATTTGATGGTGTAACCTGGATGGCATACACTACTTATGATGGATTAGCAAGTTATTATGTGCAAGCGATTGCAATTGATGATAAAGGCATTAAGTGGTTTGGAACTGCGGAAGGAGGCGTGAGTAAATTTGACGGTACGACATGGACAACGTATACAATAGATGATGGATTAGCAGGTAATTGCGTATATGCGATTGCGGTTGATGCTAAAGGCATAAAGTGGTTCGGCACCAAAAAAGCGGTATATAACAGAGATAAAGGAGGAATAAGCGCCTTTGGTGTTCTTCATGACATGTTCCCCGGTATTGAACGCAGTGAAATTTATGATAAAATACCGGATGAATATAATCTTCTCCAGAATTATCCAAATCCTTTTAATCCGGAAACAAAAATTAAATATGCATTACCAAAAGAATCACATGTTCGCATAACAATATATAATATTTTAGGTCAGAAGATAAAAACGCTCGTTAATGAAACACAATCCGCAGGAGTTCATATAGTTATATGGAATGGAATAAGTGATTCGGGTACAGAGGTTGGTTCGGGTGTATATATTTATACAATTCAATCTGAAGAATTTACGGCTGCAAAGAAAATGATATTGATTCGGTAAGCAATCATTGATAAGCGGATTGGAATTACTCCAAAAAATTTAGTTTTTTAGTCTATTAAAATTATACAGAAAATTAGTTGTAGGAGCCCGTCGGGTAGTGCTCCTATTAAACGGCAACTAATATTAATAAATTATTTCGACCTAACGGCTTTGTTATTTATTGTTTACTGCCCGGCGGGATAAAAACAGGCGTCTCACCAAGTCACTGCTGTATTTTTGATATTAAATAAGGTGATTTTTGAAAATATTGCAGTAACCTTTTCAAATATAACATAATTGATTTCTGCCGGAATTTTTAACAGTAAGTCATAAATAAATGACATACGAAGCGAATAAATTATTCCTCACTACAAGCAGTCTATTATACTCAGGATTTACTATCAAGCAGCCCCTTTTTCGATTTCCGTTTTGCGGCGGTAAACAAAAATATAAATCTAATTTTTTAATAAACAATGTATAAGGTTTTTGCAAGTAACAATATAGTAACAAAATGTTGGCTTTTTCTAAGAAATGAAATAATTCTCACTCCCACCATGAATGAAGCGTTTTTGGAAATATTGAGTGATAAAAAGATATGTAAGAAATTGACGGGAATTTTAGAAACGGAGCAATGCTTAAAATAATTCCTCTTGACATTCATGGATTTATTAATTATTATATTTTTGGCTCACCATTTGAGGCAATAAAGTCTCGACCCATCATTCGGTTGTACTGCATTTCGGCGACAGCCAACCTCGTAACCTCCCGATAGCTTGTGACGGCTGCCATTAAATCTTCACGTGAAACCTTCTTATCTAAAAGTTCCCTTGCTTTTTCAATTAAAAAATCACGTGATTCCCGACTGTTATTTGGTTTTCCATTTGTAACCATAATACCATTTCTTTCTTTGTTTAAATAAGCAATTTCAATTTCAGATAATTTGCCGTTTCTGATTAAACGTTCGCAAATTACTATAAACCGATAATTTTTTATTAATTCAGGGGTAACTTCACTTAATTTTAAACGGAAATTATTATGTAATAATTTCTCTATATATTTATTATCCAAGTTTTTGATAATTTTTCTGTAATATTTTCTCAGAGATTCTTTGTACTTTTCTGTTTGATGATATTTTTTCTGATATTCTTTATACTTTTCTCTTTGCCTATATTTTCTCCTATATTCTTTAAAATTTTCGCTTTTCTGATATTTTTTTTGATCTTCTTTTTTGCATTCTATACAGCCTGTATTTGATTTATATCTCAAACTCATTCCCGTACCTTCAAAATCATGTCCTCGTTCACACAAAAAACCGAGATATTTGTATTCTGGTATTTCCATTTTGGATTCTCCTTTTGTTAGAATAAAGATTGTTGTTTTTGGAAAAAATCAATTTGTGTTCCGTAATTTGTCATTGCCTTTATGGTATTATCGATTTCATAAATTGCCCACTGATTGCCATGTTTTAACGGTATACCTGCGAAAAAGTTCCCGACTGTACACTACCCCCATACATGTTTTTGTGTTCGGGTGAATTGGAAGCTTCATAAGAAGATTTTGAAGGTTTTTAATTCCCGGGTCCTGCGGTATTTATCTATTTCCGTAATCGGGCGAGTGATAATCGTCCACGTTTATAAGCGTTACATTTACCTGAATTTCGTTGCTTTCATCTTCACGGTCTCTATTCAGTAATTTCAAGTATTTAAACAACAGCTCCAAATCGCCCTTTTTGTCGGCAAGCCTTACATCTGTTAAATTCTCGTATTCGCCGTTCTCATTCTTCTTTGTTGTAAACTTGATTCCGCTAATAGCCGCCGCCGAAAATAATTGAAAACGAGTTCCGGTGTTTTACATTATTACAGAATCTCCGATAGTGCTTCAACTACCCTATCGATCTGCTCATATTCGATTGTAAGCGGGGGAAGCATCCGTAATACATTCGGGCCTGCAGGCATAACCAAAACGCCTTTTTCCATCAACTTTTGAATATACGGTTTATTTTCTTCCTTCAGTTCAATACCGATCATGAGACCCAGGTTTCTTATTTCCCGGATTTTATCGAGCGGACGCTTCTTCATCAGGTCAATAAAATAAGCACCTTTGTCCGCAGCCTGCTTATCGAGCTTAAATTCGAGCATGTAATCTATTGCTGCAAGAGCAGCGGCACATGCCAGCGGATTGCCGCCGTTGGTCGAACCGTGTTTACCGGCAGGAAGGTCTATCTTCGCGGAACAGAGCACGGCACCCATCGGAAATCCACCGGCAATTGCTTTTGCAAGACACAAAATATCCGGTTCAATATCAAAATGATTGCAGGCAAACATCTTTCCTGTTCTGCAAAAACCCGTCTGTACTTCATCAATAATAAGCAGTATTCCGCTGTCGCTGCATAATTCCTGCACCTTCCGGAAATATTCTTTATCGCCGACATGTATACCCCCTTCTCCCTGCACAATCTCCAGAATAACACCAGCGGTATTATCACTGATTTTCTCTTTTAATTTTTCAAAATCATTGAACGGCACAAAGTAAAATCCCGGAACAAAAGGTTCATATCCCGCACGATACTTTGGATTATATGTGGCGCTTAACGAACCCATCGTCCTTCCATGAAAGCCTCTCACAGCACAGATAAAATCTGTCATTTTTGTAGAGTAGCGCGCAAATTTTATGGCAGCCTCGATGCTTTCGGTACCTGAATTACACAAAAAAGCGCGTGTTACGCCGGCAGGAGTAATGTTTACCAGTTTCTCGAGTAGTAATGCGCGAACATCATTGTGAAAAATGCATGGACAGGTAATAAGTATTTGCGCTTGTACGGCAATTGCTTTGGCGACATACTCGTTGCAGTGTCCGACCGAAGCCACACCTATACCGCCGACACAGTCGATATACTCTTTCCCCTCAGAATCCCATAAGGTTGCGTTTTTACCTTTAACAATATTTATCCCTCTTTTGGGATACAGGGATAATTCATACTTGTTCTCTAATGCAATAGAGTCAGTCATACGGTTTCAAACTCCCTTTTTTATTCAATTGGCTTTAAAAACGAACATTAAATGATAGAATTTAACTCAATACATAAACAATACAACTAATATAAAGAATTAATGTATTGTAAACAATAAAATATGCAGGTTTAATCTTAAATAAAAATTAGAAAAACCGCTGACCGGGATTGCGCAGACAAGCAACTTGTTCATACGCTTCACCTAAAAATGTAAGTAATTCCCCCAAAGTTATCTTACCGGTTAATAAAACACGTAATTATGTTGCAAAATCAGATATAAATCGTTAAATTTAAGTATGAATCAAGGAATAAAAGGCATTTCAACATCAAAAAATGTAAAAATTTGAAAGCAAATTTGTATTTTAAGCGTTATATTATTGTTGATCAATGTGTGTTAGATAAGTCAGAATCCAAATAATGTGCTCCCTAACTTTATTGACAGCAGTTGACAACGCTCAAAATTCCGCCGTTTAAGGAGGCGATAAAAAAGGTTTTTAAAAACCTGTATATATGACTTTTCTACAAACAATATTCCTTTATGGGTTATTTGCTGCACTTCTTCCCCTCATCATTCATCTTTTCAGCCGCCGCAAAAAAGAACGGATACTTTTTAGTTCGTTATATTTTCTTAAAATATTAGAGAGCAAGAAGATCTTACTTTTGCGCGTCCGACACTCATTAGTGATCCCGCTGAGCCCAGGTTATCCGGATTAAACCGGGATAAAGCGATCCCGCTGAGCGGGACAGAGGACACCCCGATCTCAGCCGTATTAATCATCGATAATTCTCTGAGCACTGCGGCTGTTTCGCCGGGCACCCGGGGGGACGGCACATCAATGTTCGAACTTATCCGCCGCAATGCTCTGCAAGTTCTCGAAACTCTTAAAGACGGCGACGAAATATACCTGCTGTTTTCAACGAATATCGAGGAAGATAATACGGTTGAGGCAATTCATGACATCGATATTCTGCGCCGTCAGATCAGGTCAGCCCGCTTTTCAAATCAACCGTGTAACCTGACCGGGGCTTTGCAAACAGGTTATTCACTACTCGCATCAAGCACAAATTTACACCGCGAGATTTTTCTTTTATCAGACATGCAGGCGGTGAGCTTCCCTCCGGATGTTTCGCTTGACGTTGAAACTGCCGGGGCGGCGCCGATACGCGTTTTCTGCATTAAACCTGAATCAGGAAGTTTTGAGACCGGTAATGCCGGCATAACCGGCGCCGTAATAATGAACCAGATATTAGAGCAGGGAAAGCAGATAACACTTCGTATGACGGCGGATAATTTCGGCAGCAACCCGGTGAGAAATCTATTAGTCAACCTTTATTTAGACGGGCAGCGTGTGGCGCAAAAATAAATTACACTTGAAGCTCGGGATATAGCGGCAGGCAGAATTGATTTTCAGG
>Ga0111191_1040_pt1 | contig 20178 bp, 18 predicted proteins | sample DeeMarSWOR324_28_FD_80363 | JGI IMG/M metagenome (GOLD analysis project Ga0111191, IMG submission 80363) | bacterium SM23_31 | reverse complement strand
CAGCCGGATGCAATATTAATAATCACACCGCCTCCCACCCCAGCCATTACAGGTATAGCGTACCTGGAAAGCAGGAATACCGACTTGACATTTACAGCCATCACATGGTCCCATTCTTTTTCACCGGTCTCCGTCACGGCAGCCCGGCGTATAACGCCGGCGTTATTAACGAGAACATCGAGCCCGCCCAACTCCTCGCAAGTCTGCCGCACCGCCTGATGACAATCTTTAGACCGGCTGACATCACCGGGTATAAAAATTGCCCTTCCGCCGGTGTCAGCGATTTTTTGCATGACGGACTGCCCTCCCCCCCTGTCTATATCCATCATCGATACAGCCGCACCTTCGCGGGCAAACATCAACGTAATTGCCTGCCCGATGCCTGACGCACCCCCGGTAATCAGCGCAACTTTCCCTTTTAAAGCATTTCCATGCTTTACTTTTTTACTGTCCGACATTGGTCAATACCTTTCTTATTTTTGCGAGATTAAATTCAATATCATCATCCTTGTGTTCTGCAGTTGTAACGAAACGGGACTCGGTGCAGAAGACCTTCGCATACACCGTACTTAACATGAAATATTCGCAAGTCCTGTTTTATCTTGTTGTTTAACTGCAAAGCAATAATTTTATAATATGAATTGCTCCGAGTAGTCGGAGTGACTATGCGAATGGTTTTGCCACAAGATTCGGGTCATAATATAATGAAAAGTAAGAGAAAGATCATGAATTCTTCAGGTTAAATAGCGACAGCGTTAATACATTTTTTTGCACCGCCGACTATAATGCAAAACCCGCAAAAATATGTATTCATTGATGTCAAAACTTTAAAATGTTACTTTATAAACGACCCTATCCCGGTAACCTGTTATAACAATGAAATAGCCGCTTAACATCCGGTTTACTTCGTCGTCCCCGGAATCGACTAAAAAAGGTCTGCCGCCAAGCGAGTTGATCTTTTGCTTTGTGGCTGCAACAATAATATTATCCTTCCCCACCTGTATAATTACGTCAGGGCTTAACTGCTGATTGCCCCTTCCAAACAGGTATCCCTGCCCTCCGATGGGTGTGACAATTAATTTTACTTTCATTCCCTTTATGTGTTTTAGCAGTTCTTTTTCGCCGAGGTCTTTTCCAATAAGTTTTTTTCTATAGATGAGGTCCACGCCTAACAGTGAATAATCCAGATTCAATTTTTCCATGATAGGTCTTGTAGTCGTGCCGGGACCGATAATATAAAAATAATCGTCAAACATATTATCTATAATATCCACAGCGATCGCTTCCTGAGAATATTTTTCATCCGGCAGGCTTCCGGCTTTCAAACCCTGTACATGTATATTCTCAAACGGAATCTTTAAGTAACCGTAGAGCCTTGCAGATACCATCCCGGCTCTGAAAGATTCTTCATCAATATCCATAACTTCAGCTTCTTTTAATTTCTTAACCTTTTTTTTAAGGTACAAAGCCGTCAGGTCACCGGCTCTCACCGGATTACAGGCATAAACACCCGAATGCATCTTTACACCTGTTGGTATCCCCAGTACAACGATTCCGTCTCCAACGGCATTATAAATATCTCTTGCCGTTCCGTCTCCCCCGGCAAAAAGCAAAAGGTCGATTTTTTGAGCTAATAAATCACTGCAAGCTTTCCGTGTGTCGGCGGCGGTAGTTTTTCCTTCCCGTATAGACCCGATAACTTTCGGTTCAAACCCGCAGTGCACAGCTTCATTTTCTCCCATTTCGCATGGGTATGTTATTATTTCTATCTCATTTTTTAGAGATTCGAGTTTTTTAAGCGCTTCTATTGCACGTTTTGGAGATTCCGGTTCAGCGCCCAGACTTTTTGCTTTTTCTAAAATGTTCTTTCCGTCAGTCCCCTTTAGCCCGACTTTTCCGCCCATGCCGGCAACGGGATTTATGATTAAACCTAACTTTTTCAATTCAAATCGACCTTTTGCTCTGTTTACTTTTTACTTTTTTTCAGATATGCCCTCCATGTAACAGCCCATTTTGAAGGATCGTCCAATGAACTTGTGTCGATTTTATGCACAACACTGTTATGAGGTGCACTCTTAACAATATCCGGATTCTCATATGCCTCTTCAACCACTTTTTTTAATCCCGCGATATATTCATCGATTTCCGCTTTTGAGTATGATTCGGTGGGTTCAAGCGTCATCGGCTGGGGAACGATGAACGGGTGATGGCTGGACCACATGTGAAAACCGAAATCAACCATGCGGTTGGTAATGTCCTCTGTAGTGACTCCTGTATCCTCAGTAAGCTTTTCCCAGCTGTAACGGACCTGTTCTATCCGGTGCCTTCCCTTCGCGTAAGGCGCGCTTACGCCGCGGAGTTCCAGTACTTTTTTTAACAGGTAATTATTGTTCAGCACAGCCGCGCGGGAAACTTCTTTAAGTCCTTCGCTTCCGAGGCTCATAATCCATGAATATGCCTTTAGTACCGCCGCTGTAACTCCATAATAACTCCTGACTTTTCCGATGCTGTGTGAAACGTCATAATTCAAATAATACTTTTCTCCGTCGAATTCTACCAACGGCACCGGCATGAATTTCACCAGTTCCCCGGTTACGCCGAGCGCTCCCGTTGCCGGACCGCCGCAGCCGTGTGGTGAGGAAAAAGTTTTGTGCAGGTTGAAAAAGCAGATGTCAAACCCGGCTTCTTTCGACCTTGTAATACCTAATATACCGTTTGCATTAGCCTGATCGTAGCCGCAGAGACCGCCCGCTTCGTGAATGATCCGTGTAAACTCTGCTATTTTCGGATTGAAGATACCCGTATCTTCCGGATTTGTAATCAATAATCCGGCGGTATGGCCGGATACAGCTTCTTTCAGGGCTTCAATATCCGGTAATCCATCCTCATTCGGATAAATAGTAATTATCTTATAACCTTTTACGGCAGGCGCCGCCGCATCCGACGGATGGGAAAATATAGTTGTGATAATCTCATCCTTTTTATCACATTCTTCATTAAAATCGTGGTAAGCCTGGATTAAGGAAGCCATTGCCAGTATTGCCTGGCTTCCGCCTCCCGGTTGAAAGGTAAATTTATCCAATCCTGAAATTTCTCTCAGGAACAAATCCGTTTTATACAGTATCTCCAAAATCCCTTGAACGGTACTTCCATCCTGTGACGGGTGAAGCTCCGTTAACTTGGGAGAATTCGCTAATCGGTCATTAATTTTGGGGCTGTACTTCATTGTACACGTTCCCTGACCTATATCGACGTTTAGATCCGCACCAAGATTTTCCTGCGATAAACGGAGATAATGTTTGAGAACACGCATTTGTGAAAGCTCGGGAAGATTGGGCACTTGTTTCCTTATCATGTTCCCGGGTATTTTGGATATGCCGTCACCGACTTCTTCTTCTATTTCATGCTCAACGTCCGGCATTATTATTCCCCGCTCTCCTTTGGTGCTCAGTTCAAAAATAATGGGCTCATCCCATTTAGCCTGATGGAAATTTCTTACTTTTGTTTTCATATTTATTCCTATTGTTATGTTCATTAATCATAATTTTTGAAGCAATATTAGTTTTATTAATTCACACATTCATTCAACGCTTGAACCAATATATCAATATCTTCCTTTGTATGAATTTCGGTAACACAGAATAATGCACAATTTCCCATTCCTGGAAATTTATCGGAAATATCTTTTCCTCCGAAAATTCCTTTTTCAAGCAAGGCTTTGTTTACATCTTCAACCGTTTTGCCGGTATCATTGAAATCTACCACAAATTCTTTAAAATGGGCTGACTGAAGAAACAGGATTTTTATTCCCTCAATTTCTGCAATCTTTTTCATGGCGTACTGTGATTTTTGCATGATCGTTTGACCTAATTTTTGTATTCCCTGGGGTCCGAGTAATGCCAGATACACACCCGCCGTAATTCCCCACAGCGCTGTTGCCGTACCAATGAATTCTTTGCCCTGCTCTCTGCTGCCGAAAGACGTCCTGTCATACATTACATCGCCAAACCCGTACTCTCCTTCAACTTCGGTATGCGTAATTCCGAATAGACGGGAGGGATATTCCGCTACAAAACGCTCCTCATCCCTTGTAGCAATAAAGCCGGCATGCCCGCCCCCGTACTGCATATGAATACCCAACGCCTGTATATCGCCGCAGACTATATCCGCGCCGTAATCAGCCGGAGGAACCAGTATGCCCAGAGAAACAGGATCGGCACCTATTATACTTAATGCACCATGTTGATGTGCAATTTCCGAAATAATTTTGCCCTGGTCTTCTATGATCCCGAAGTACGAGGGATTTTCAAAGTATATCCCGGCTGTTTTTGATGATATTTTGTTTCGTAAGTCGTTAATGTCTATCTTCCCGGTCTTTGTATCATTGTTTATTAGATCAATTTCTAAGACGTCCATGCAATAATTATTGATTATCAATAATCTGTCCGGAGAAATTACATTGGGCATTAAAATCTCGTTCCGGTCTGTAATTCTTGCAGCCATCCTGATAGACGTACTGGCAGCCTGTCCCCAGTCATAAGTCGGAACATTAACAACGTCCATATCTAACAGTTCGCCCATCATACTCGCATACTCAAAAAGCGCCTGAAATCTTCCATGGTCTTCATAGGGTTCGCCGGCATAAGCAGTCAAAAACTCCGAGCGCTGATTAATTTCGTCGCATATTGCAGGAACGTAATGCTGCCAGCATCCTCCGCCCAGAAAATTAATGTATTCCCGGCATGTCCGGTTTTTTGACAGAATTTGTTCTACATGCCGTTTAAGAGCATATTCGGAAGATAAAGGCTGAGGTAAATTCATTACTCCCTTAAATCTTAAACTTTCGGGGATATCTTCATAAAGTTCTTCAATATCCTTTACGCCGATTTCCTTTATCATTTTTGCCTGCACTTCCGGCACGGAATTCGGAATGTAGGGGTGAACCATGTTTTTCTTTTTAATCACAAGCTATCCTCCTATAAAACTAAGTCAGTAATGTTAATATAATCTATAACTTACTTTGATATAATGAGTTACGTAACGCCATTTTGTTCTATTTCCTCTTGCAATATACATCATTGCAGACTAATAAGCTACAAAAACTCGAAAAACTTTTTCACTATTTTAAAACGATTTTTTTAGGGACTTAAAATTTAGGCAAGAAAACTATGTTTGTCAATAAAATTTCGCTAATTTATCTTCGAGGCTTAAAATCCCGAAATCAGTATCTCGTATTCAAGCCAAGCTAAATCCGATATTATAATATTTTATAGACGCCTCCGTCGACAGACTCCCGTTATAAAAGGGAATTTTTTCGAAACAAGTCCAAAGTTTCGATGGAGCATGAATACGCTGTTATTATTAAAGTTAGAGGATTTTGAATGAAAATTAAAATAGAAAGCCTAAATTATTGCTTACATTTATTAACTGAGAATATTATATTTTGACAATTAAAGTTGATATTTTTATATGACAAGGTCACATTTTAAACAAAATAAGGCATTTTTACGTATTAAGAAAGGCGCAAAATGGAACCGATTGAAACACGCGATGAATGGCTCGCACTCGAAACTCCCATGCGGGACGAACTGCCTACCTGCTGGGGAGGGGACTGGGGGTGCGATTCGGAAGTCGGAACACTTAGAGCCGTACTTTTAAGACGACCGGGAAATGAGATCGAAAACATAAAAAATCCGGAAGAATACCGCTGGCGTGAAATTATGGACCCGTCAAAAGCACGGGAGCGGCATGATGCCCTCGCCGGTCTTTACCGGTCACACGGCGTTACCGTCTATTACGTAGAACGGATGCATGATGACAAACCAAACGGACTCTTTATGCGTGATAATATTCTGATGACGCCGGAGGGAGCAATCGTCGGCAGGCAGGCAATGGCATGCAGGCGCGGCGAAGAACGGTACGCAGCGGAGGCGTTGGCGTCATTGGGTGTTCCAATTATACGAACTGTATCGGGTACCGGTGTATTTGAAACGGCGTGCTGTCTCTGGATTGACTCAGAAACGGTTATCATCGGCACCGGCAACCGCGCCAACATTGAAGGCTGCCGCCAGGTGGAAGAAATACTGCGGCAAATGGGCGTAGAGCACGTATGGTACTTGCAAATCCCTTACGGGTATGCACATATTGACAGTATTGTAAGTTTTGTCGATAAGAAAACCGCAATAATTGATCCGGCACACCTGCCTTGGAATATCTGGACTGCTCTCAGGCAGCGGGGCATAAAGATTCTGGAAGCCCCGGCTCCGCAGGAAACACAAAACCTTGCCCTCAATGTCGTGGCCTTGGCTCCGGGACACGTTGTAATGGCATCCGGAAATCCCGCAACAAAAAAATTCCTCGAAGACCATAGTATTCAGGTTACCGAGTTAGATATGTCAGAGATTCTGAAAGGCTGGGGCTCGATCCACTGTATGACCGCCGCACTCAAACGCGACCCGGTGGGCAAGCTGGCATGAATTCTTAGATATTATCTTCCGGTTAAATTTATGCAGTTTAAATTACGTCATTCCCGAGGGAACGGAAATGGCATTACCGAAGTTTGACGAAAGATTAATCGGATTTATAAATACTGTTCAAAAAGAACTACCGGTTGTGCTAAACCTTTTTCCGAATATTCAATTGTATGTCTTTGTTTTTACGCCGGATTATATAAATGGGATAATTGAAATTATAGGTAATGGCATCAATATAAGGGAAATTTATGATTTACCGCTATTTTTTCTCCACAAATAATACACCGGAATGCCGATGATGGTGAATCCGAGACCGGCAAGGGATTCGACCGGCTTTTCGAGCAGTGTGTTTAGGAGTATGCCTGAGTATGCAATGATGAAGACAGCCGGCACTACCGGGTATCCCCAGGTTTTGTACGGGCGCGGGGGGTCGGGAAATTTTTTCCTGAGCGTATAAACCGAGGAGACAGTTAATATATAGAATAAAACAGTAATGAACACCACGTATGTAAAAAGCTGTTCAAACGTGCCGGTAACGGTAAGAATACACGACCATACAGCCTGGATGAGAATGGCGAATGCCGGTGTTTTGTATCGCGGGTGCACAAAGAGCCTGTCCACCGCCATGGCATAATAGACGCGTGGGCCGACAAATATTGCCCCGTTCAGCGCTCCGAACACGGAAACAAGCACGGCGGCTGATATGAGACCCGCTGCAGCGCTCCCGTAGAGCGTGGTTGTAGCTTTTTCTGCAATCCTGACCACTCCCGCCATTTCACTTATGGGAAGGGCGGCGAGGTACACATAATTCACGAGGATATAAAGCACGGTTATGAGAACCGTTCCGAAAACCAGCGCAAAGGGGAGATTGCGTTTGGGATTTTTTATCTCCCCGGCAGCGTAACTTATATTGTTCCATCCGTCAAACGCCCATGTAATAGCAATGAGCGCAACTCCAAACCCGATAAATAGCCGTCCGAAGCTCAGTGCAGAAACGCCGGGAGCGAGTGAAAAATCGATGGGAGTTCCGTTTCCGATGGCAAAGCCTACAGCGGCGAATACCAGTAACGTTCCGATCTTTATCACGGTAACGATATTCTGGATAATTTTGCCGAAAATCACACCGATATAGTTGAATGCCGACAGAACTATAATAACGACAAGAGCGACCACCTGTCCCGCCGACAGGGAATAGGTGTAATTCTCGCTTATTGCTATAGAGAAGATAAATTTTTCGGTAGATAAAGAGGGAAAGAAATATCCGAAATATTCAGCGAAGGCTACACCCAGTGCGGCGATAGAGCCGCACATGGTAACCAGGAACAGTATCCAGCCGAAGAGAAATCCGTAAAGCGTCCCGTATGCTTCCCTTAGATAGACGTATTGCCCTCCTGCCTGGGGCATGGCTGCGCCCAGCTCTGCATACGTCAGCGCACCGGCAAGGGTAAGCAGTCCTCCAACTGCCCATGCCAGCAGGATCAGCCCGGCTGAGGGGAGAGACTGCGCCATAATGCCGGTTGTAGTAAAAATACCGGAACCGATAACTATTCCTACCATCATCATTGTAGAATCGAATAGTCCAAGCTGTCTGATCAAACCTGTACTTCTTTTTTCTGCCGGGTCAATATTATCCATTGATTTTACTCCCTGCGCGGATGAAAACCTGCTTATACTATTTGAGTTATTTATAAATCCTTTTCTTGTTTTTAAGAATGTAGAACTTCCTGAATTATTTCTCAAGTAAAATATTGAATTCGCAAAAATTTTTAACAAAGCAGAATTTTCCCTGCAGGTCTAATTATAAATGCAGGCTAATATTGAAAATTCTGGGCAATTTTACACAATTATAGTAATAATTTTTCATAGAAGTCTTATGCACTTCCGGAAAATACCGATAAATATATAAAATGGCACATTGTTTGCAAAGCATTGCCTAACGGAATTTCATAATTTAACTATGATTAACAAAATTAATTGAAACAAAGAGATGATAATCGTTGTTTTCATATTTAAAAAATACTATACTATTGAATTTAATTTTACTTAGCTTGTAATTAATAAGGTAATCCGGATTAATTATTTGCATGGAATGGTAGTTTAAATATGTATTAAATATTCGATTTATGTCATTACCGGTTATATAATGTTAATACACAGAAAATGCATAAAAAGATAACAATTATTCAATAATATTAAGGAGTATGTATGCGGAAGATTTGGTGTTTTTTATTTATAATTTTACTATTATTTCCATCGTTATTGGCTGCTCAAGCGGCACGGACACTAACATTTGAAGAAGCAGCAGAGATTACTATTAAAAACAGCTTTTCGATACAGGATTTGGAGCTCGATCTTCGGGAGAAACACTTAGGTCACATCGCTTCACTTGCAGGGCTCAGATCCTATGTAGATTTGGAAATGACCACTCCCGAACTGAAGCAGGAACGTGAGGAGAAATTTAATGAAGATACACAGTTATTTGACGTATACATGGATAAAACAACTGCGTATGACACGAGGTTAATCATTGGACAGCCCCTGCGGACGAACGGCAATATATCGGGGAACATCAAATTAAACCGTTTCGCTCAGGCAGGTGACATTCCGGATTACACAACCAAAATATACATGGAGTTAGAACAGCCTCTTTTCAGACCGAATAAATTACTAAAAGATATTTACAGGGCAGAACTCAATCTCGAGAAGTCAAAAATTTCCTATATAAACCAACGTATAAGTTTAATTTACGGTGCTACTTACACCCAGGCGTCGGCAGAGGCACTTGCAGAGGCGCTTGAATCAATTTCCTATGATGATTACGACCGCGGCGGCGGCGGTGACCGCGGTGGCGGCGGCGGTGGTGGCGGCGGCAGAGGCGGCGGATTTACAAGTTTCTTCGTTAGAGGCGGAAGCTTCCGAGCCGGCAGTTTATCCCAGCATTATTACCAGTTCTATGAAAATTCAAAGCTGCTTGAATTTAATACCCGGTTTTATGATATCTGGGAAGATTTACTTAATCAGGCAAAGATACGCTTTGATGCCGGTGAACTGTCCGAAAGAGAATACTTACAAACAAATGTTCAATTTTCAAACAGTAGTACCCGGCTGCTAACATCATCGACCAAACGCGACGCCTCGGAACGCGCCTTAATTCAATTTTTAACTTTAGACCCAAATGAAAAGATCAAGGTAATTGACGAACTTGAGTATATACCTATTGAAATAGATGAACAGAAAGCGCTCGATGAAGGAATAAACAATAATAGAGGTATCCGGAATTTTAGGATTAGTATTATAGAAGACAGCATGCGAATTGAAGATACCGAGGTCGGCGGCAAAATGACGGGTGATTTTAAAGGTACCTTCGGTTTGAATAATACTAATCCTGTCTTACGCATGTATTATCATGATTTCGCGCAAGACAGAGGTTTAAATTTAGAGCTGAAAACTCCTGTTTGGGATTGGGGACGGAATGATATGCGCGTCTAATCTGCAAAAATTAACCTTGAAACGCAGAGGCGGCAGTTAGAGAATGACATAACCGATACAAAACGCCTGATTATCGGTCATATTTATAATATCAGAAACGTGCAGGAAAGGATCGACTTAATCAACAGGGCAAAAGAGCTTGCAGAACGAAACATGAAAATTGCCCGTGAGAAATTCATTAACGGGACGTTGTCAGCGGAAGACCTCATCCTTGCAGTTACTACAAATTATACAGCACAAATTCAGTATTTGCAATTGGTCGTTAGTTATAAAAATGCACTGATTCAACTGGCAAATCAAACGCAGTGGGATTTTGAAAAAAACATAAGTATTCGTGAAGAAATCGAAAAAATAATCGACAATGTAATCGTATATAACAACAGATAGAATAAGCCTATGAAACTACGAACACTATTAATAATTTGGTTAGCGCTAAGCACAAACACCTACGCCCAGCAGGTAATGGAACTTACATTCGATCAAAGCTTAGAGATAGCTATGCGGCAGGCGTATGCGTTTCAATCGCAGGAAACCAGTTTCCAAAGTGATTATTTAGGACTTTTGTCTTCAGAGGCTTCGTTAAAATCAAATGCGAGCATGAGTTTCCTGCTTCCTTCGTTTGACCAATCCATTACAGAGCAGTACAGCTTTAGTACAGATTCTTACCGGTTCGTCGACTCGCAGCGGTTGAGATTCCAGGCAACTATGCGAATAAATCAGCCGCTGATTACAGGCGGCAACTTCTCACTAAATGCAAACCTATACCACTTAAACCAATATGGTAAGTCGAAGAAATATGTCGGACGGCTCTATCTGGCGTTTGAACAACCCATACTGCAGCCAAACGAACAGCGAAATGCTATTGAACGGGCACGTATGAGTCTTACTAACACACAGTTCACTCATGCGACGCGCAGACTAACCACAATTTCGTCTCAATCGAATATCTTTTACGACCTTTTCCGCTTTCAAAACCAAATAGACCTTAAAGAAGAAATCTTCAAGCAATACAGTGATATATATACCCGGGCGGAAGAACGCAACAGAACGGGCAGATTAGATGATACTGAGCTTCTTCAGCTTCAGGTTGACCTTGAAAACCTCGGGAGCGACCTGCTTAGACTTCGTGCAGACCGGCAAAACCGGGAAGCGACTTTCAAACAGAATATCGGTTTAGACCAGGCATTAGGCGTCAGGGCTATTGCAGAACTTGACATTGTCCCTCTCAGCATTACGCTCGAAGAGGCAAAAAACCGCGGTCTGGAAAACAGAACGGAAATGCGCACATTTGCCTTTCAAGTCAGAAGCCAGGAGATGTCTATTGAAAATGTTAAAAGTGACGGCAGAATAAAAGGAGAAATTAAAATAACCTTTGGTTTTGATAACAGTGTAGACGGAGAATTGTTTTACAACGGACAGAATCCATTCCAAGGAAGCTCATATTATTTTGATCCGCTGCGGAATATCTTACAAAGTTACGACAGAACCAGAAGCATCGTATTAACGCTTAAAATGCCGGTATTAGACTGGGGAAGAAATGCCGCACGGTTAGAAGAAGAATATATTTCTTTTGAAAGATTGAAAAACTCTCAGATCAATACTGCAAGGAATATTGAAAAAGAAATAACCGATGCATACTACACATTGGAGGAAACAAAAGAGCGTCTGGTAGTCACCAAGGATGCCCGGTCTAATGCCAGAACAGTATATGATATGTCCGTTACCCAATTCAACGAAGGCCAAATCAGCGCCCAGGACTTGCGGCTGGCAAAAAACGCTTATATTTCCAGTTTGGATAGTTATCTAAATGCATACGTAGAATACCGGAGTGCGGTTGTGAATCTGACCCGCCAGACCATGTGGGATTTTCAGAATGAAATAAGTATTACCGATGATGAAATGTACAAAACTATGCTCTCCGGGGGAAACTCAATAAATAACAATAATTAGATATACGGGATAGATAAATATGAAGTGTAAACATTTTTTACAGAAAGCTGTTTTAATCTTGTTGTGCGGGATAATGGCAGCGCTTTTTGCTCCCCGGACACATGCGCAGCAGAAGCTCAGGCTTACGTTCAAAGAAGCGGTAGACATTGCATTCGACCGCAGTTACGATATATACAAACGGCGCAGGGATTACCAGAGAAACGCATTGAATAACAGAGCCGGGCGTGCAGAGCTAAAATCTTACTCTAATCTTAACGTTCAACTACCCAATTTTACACAGACAATCACAAGAGAGTATGATTCAAGTGAGGAAAAATATAAGACATTTGAATCGGAAAGAACGACGCTTACGGCAACCTGGAATGTATCTCAACCGACCATCGTTCCAATCCTGAATTACCCTACTAACGGGACTTTTTCTTTCAATACAAATTTAGTGTCTTTATCTCAAAAAGGGAAAGACCGCACATACAAAAACAGACTTTTTTTGAGATTTACGCAGCCGCTTTTTACACGGAACAAATTACAGAAAGACCTATGGAGAAATGAACTGAGTTTCGAGCGCACGGAGTTAACCAGTATTTCAGGTTTATTAACACATTACGGCTCCCTCAGCAGATTGTTTCATGAATTATACCAATTGACAGAGGAATATAAAATAGAGTCTTTAATAGTGGAAATCAGCGAATCTGCCTATGAGGAAGCGCATCAGCAATTCTCCGAAGGGCGTGCCGATTCTGCCGAAGTGATACAACTCGAGATCGATTATCTGTTGAGCAAGAACCGCCTGTTAAGTAAAGACGTTGAACTATATAAGAAGGAATTGGAATTCAAGCAAAAGTTTGGCTTAAGCTTCGACCAGCCCGTTGAATTAATCGCCGACCTTGAAATAAAGGAATATGAAATCGACATCGATAAAGCTGTCGAAATAGGTTTGAAAGACAGACCCTCCCTTCGTACATCTGAAATCGGATTAGAGTTTAGCAAAGATCAAATTGAACAAACCGATGCGCGCAGAGAATTCAAAGCCGACCTGATTGCAACTTACGGTTTTGAGAACAGCTCAATAGGCGGAGAAAGATTTAATGATTTTCTCTGGAAATATAATATATTTAATGATTACAATGTAACGCGGAGCTTACAATTGTCCGTTACTTTACCGCTGTGGGATAATGGTAAGAATGGATATGACGTCGAAGTATCGAAATTAAACTATGAAAGTTCACTGCAAAGATACGAGAATGACAGGCTCTCGCGAGAAAACGAAATCAGGTCTGCGTACCGCACACTCGTGTCATCCCAGCAAAGGGCAATCCGGCAGAGGGAAAATATAGAACGTGCAAAAGAATTTTACGAGCAGTGTCTTGAAAGATTCCGAAATAATGAAATTTCCGCCCAGGAGCTGTCGCGGGCGTGTGACGAGTACCGTAATGCACAGAATCTGTTTTTAAGTGCATTTATCAGCTACCAGTCAAGCTGGGTAGATTTTCAGCAGAAAACCTACTGGGACTGGGAAAACAATGTAAGCTTAAAAGAAAAATTTAAACAGTATCTGCAGACTTACTAACAACAGCGATTAACAGAATATTATAGTAACACTTACTTCTTTTTTCATAACAAATACCACTTGTTTTACTTCTGGAAAAGCATACATCTCTTGATTGTATGCTTTTTTTCTTGTTAAAAATCGAATTTATAATCAAATCAGGGAATATGCAATCAACAGAAAACATGCAGCCTAAAACTATTGCATTTACTAATAAATATTTATATCTTTAACTGTAAAAAAATAAATATATTCACAAATTTCAAACGGGATTTAGTGTAATTATTTGCCAATAAAGCAAGGGGAAAATTAGAATGGACAAGAAATATTCAGGGATAGTTATGACCGGACCATTTGAAATGATCAAAGGGTTTGTCATAGGATATTATTTAGGCGCAGGTAAAACACAGCGTCCCTTTTTTCATGTTAAATCCGGAACCATACGCCACGATACCTTCCTCGGCAGTTTAAGGACCCTCCTTGTTATGGAAAACGAAGTCACATTCTGCATGGAGAACAGTATGGTAGAAGGTTTCCATGAAGCGGTTAAACATGCAAAATCCCGAACCGGAATCTCGATAAAAAATATAAAGAAAATCCACTCTGCGGAATTCAAATTTTCTCATGAAATCTATAATTGCAAATTAGGTGAATTATGTAAAAACATATTCAAGGAGATACCGGCAGATGTTCAGCTTTCGGGCTATGAACCGGTAGAAGAAAAGCACGATGAATATTCCCACATAACCTTTAGAAGTCCGGCACACAGATATACATACAAGGGACAAGGGACAGTACAGGGAGAATTTGAGCCGTTAGTACAATTTTTCTTCGCAGTGAAGCAAAGCAATTGCTCTGAATTTATCGAGTGTCATGACTTTAAGCTCAATTTCGAAAGTAGAAACAGAAAGTAAACCACCCGGTTAAAAAAGTAATAAAAGCCGATTTTTTACGGTGATAATTCGTGCGGCAGGCTATGTATAATTCACCCACAAAAACCGCACCCCAAGCTTCGGGGTGCGGTTTCAGTTTTTAGTAATTCAGGTCTGGAGATTAATTCTTAATCGGTCGTAGAATTATCCTTTTCTTTTAATCTTCTTTCATCCTTTTGATCTCCATTATTTTCCCCATCGCCGATTTTTTCTTTCAGCAGTTCGCTTATACCGGCGATGCTGCCCAGGACACCGGATGTTTCGAGCGGGAGGAATATCTTAGTTGCTTTACCGTCGGCAATTCCCTGCAGGGCTTCGAGATATTTGATTGCGATGAGGTCGTTTGTCGGGTCGCCTTTATGTATTGCCCCGAACACAGTAATTACCGCTTCAGCCTCGCCCTTGGCAACGGTCAGCTTCTGGTACTTTTCGGCGTCGGCAACGCGTTTGATAGCTTCTGCCTTACCTTCAGCAGAAAGAATCTGCGCCTGCTTATATCCTTCGGCTTCAAGAATTGCAGCCATTTTTTTCCCCTCTGCTTCGAGGATGGTAGCGCGGCGTTCACGCTCCGCCTTCATCTGGCGGTGCATGGCATCGGTAACGTCGCGGGGCGGCTCGATCCTCTGCAGTTCGACACGTGTAACACGTGCGCCCCACTTGTCGGTTGCATCATCGAGAACCGTGCGCAGTTTACTGTTTATTGTCTCCCGTGAGGTAAGTGATTCGTCGAGAGCCAGATCGCCTACAAGATTCCTAAGATTTGTCTGGGCAAGTTTTGTTGCTGCAAGGTAGAAATTTTTAACATTGTACTTAACCATCACCGGATCTGTGATTTCGTAATATACAACGGCATCGACCTCGACAACAACATTATCCTTTGTAATTACATCCTGGGGCGGGACATCGACGACCTGCTCGCGCATATCGACTTTGGTCATCCTTTCGAGAAACGGGATAATAATCGTCAAGCCGCTGTCGACAGTGCGCTGGTATTTACCAAGGCGTTCGATAAGACCTTTTTCCCACGGGCGGATAATTCGCGTGCCCATTGCGATAATTACTATCACTACAAATGCAAAAATTATGAGTAATACCGGCAGATTTCCCATTTTATTTTCCCTCCTCAATAATTTTTACTATGGCATGTGTGCCGTCAATTCGTGTTACTATAATGTGCGCTCCGTCAGGAATTACTTCTCCTGTCTCACTGGTGGCGCGCCATTCATCCTGACCTATTCTAACGCTCCCTGTATTGACCGCGCTGTCAATCCGTTCAATTACAACTCCTTCTCTATTAACGAACCGGTCGGCACCAATACCCGGGGGTTGTTTAACGGTGACGCGTTCGGCAAATCTGCGTCCAAATACGAACGTGATGCCTGACACGAGAATGAAAACAATAAGCTGACCGGATGTTCCGACCCCAATTGCAGGAAGAGCCAAAATTCCCGCCGCAGCCGAACCAATACTTAACCAGACAAGGAAAAATCCCGCAGTGAAGATTTCTCCTACAAGGAAAACCGCAGCGAGTACGAACCAGATCCACCACATTTCAAATTGCACAGATTACCTCCTTTCATTTTCAGGTTAAGTCATGTTATTTTTTCGCATCCTCCACTGAATCATAGATATCCAGCACCGAACTCACTCCTGTAATAGTGAGTATGTCTTTTACTTTCGGCGAAAGGTTTACGAATTTAATGGCACGGTTATACTGTTTTAAAGAAGCATCACTGTTAATAAGCGCTCTTATGCCCGCACCGTTAATCCAGCGGACATTACCAAGATCAAGGATAAGGTTAACCGTACCGTTTAGTTGAAGACTATTAATAAAATTATAAAACTCAGCAGTTTCCGGACCACCCATAAGTTTGCCGCTTACCGTGGCAATTGTATAACCTTTTTCTTTTCGGTGTTCAATCATGTTAGATTCTCCGTTATATTTGTGAAGTTGCCAGGTTCAAAATTCTCGAATATACTGCATTCTTATTTATGCGAAGTGAAATTAACATTATTATTTATATGGGCAAAAACACCAAAGATCATGTGAAAAAAGTAATCCGTTCTATAGTTATATGCGCTACAAAACATGTAGCACCCGCTACAAATGGGGAAAAAATTAAAAAAATTCTAAAAGATCGGGGGGAAAACCGGAAAGCTGACCGAATCAATAACTTATTAAGTAGCAGCGGGGATGATTTAAGAAAGTAAATACCAGATTTATTTTTATATTTACTTAACTTAAATACTATTATAAAAAACTCGCCAAAATATATCAAAGGAATATCTGTTTGCAATTAAAAGTTCTTTTTCTTACAGTACAACAATAATTTTTCCAGGGATGATGCGCTGACTTCAGGTGCCGCAATTATATTAAAATGAACTTCTAACCGGTCATCAGCTTTAATAAGCCCTAAAAATGCAGTAGGAGGTTTTATTCCATAATCCGTCATAAGAATTGATTTACTGCCTTTCACATTAAAGCGGCCATCCGGCAGCTGTCTCATTTGTATATTCATTTCTATTGTGTTCGTTTTACCCGCAATAGATAACTCCCCTTTAGTATGTACATAAAACCAATCCAAATTTTTGTCCGGATGTTTAACAACCTCGCCGCCAATGAGTTCATAATGAATAAAAGGAAATTCTTCTGCATTTATTGCTTCATACATGTCGTTATTTCTCTTTTCATTTCCACTATCCAGGCTTTTAACTAAAATTGAAACACAGACTTTGGTAGTGCTGTACTTATTATCATTCAAGGAGTTAACAGGGGATGGGTAACCGGCTTCGAGACTTCCTGTGCCATAGACTTCACCTGCTTTGAACACAAAACTGTTTATATTGGAACTCCCTTTGATAAAGAGCACACTCCCGGATTGAACATAATAAGGACCGGGACTTACTGTTTGAGCAGTAACATTTTTAAATAGAAGAATCTGAATGACTAATGAAAAAAGAATAATATTCTTATTTAAGTGTGCTCTTTCCATTAATTCGCCTTTTTCATACTCTTTTTTAATAATTTTAACGGTACAAGTAATTTTTTTATTTATTCTTGCCTATTGCTAATACCAGATCGAAATTGACAACCACTTCATCTCCTGTTTTAAGCAATCCCAACATCATTTTCGGTCTTTTAATGCCGAATTCCGACATTAGCAATGATTTATTCCCTGAAAAGCTTATTTTGCCATCAGGCAGAAGATAACCGTTTACGGTCATTTCAATTGTTTTCTCTGTTCCTGCAACGGTTAATTTCCCTGTCGTATGTAATTGAACCCATTCTTGGGATGTGTCCGGTAAAGAAATAAAATGAGCAGCCGTTAAGTTGTAGGTAATATCCGGAAATTTACCGGTATTCATGGTTTTATACATCCTATCATCTAAACCGTTTTTCCCGCTTTTCATTTTTTTAACCGGTATAGACACCTGCGCTTCATAAATACCGCTGCCGTTTGCCAATGTAGACCTTTTTAATATGGAAGCATCTAAAATCAGAAAGCCGTTTATCTCTGTTGCATTAACGGAATAGCTATGGATTGTTGAAGTGCCATCGAATGAGAGCTTGCTTTCCGGTTCAACGATAAACTTTACTTGTTCGACTGTCTGACCGAAGCTCGGATTGAAAGAAATTCCTATAAGTAACAATCCTGTTAAAAATATTTTTACCCTGTTCATTATAATTTTCCTTTAATTTGCATTTTTTCATAAAACCGAGTTTTAAAGAATATATGTTGAGGAGCGTTTCATTGTGCACTTATCAATAAATTTTTTTTAAAAATCTTACAACTTTCGGCTTTAAAACGATATAGAAACTTCTGTTAAAAAGCCGCTAAATTTTGGATCGTACTGAAGATCGGTTGTAGTAAAATCCTTGGTAACATGATTCACATATTCAGCTTTGAGCAACATACCCGGCACGACCCAGACACCTAATCCGAGCTGCAGCCTACTTACTGTTCCTTCTGCCTCCAAGCCGTTCATCTTAACAACGTCAGCTACATTGTAGCGAGCAGCTGCATATAAACCGGAGTACAAATCGTATTTAGCTTCACCGCCATAGTAACTCCACTTTTCTTCAGGCGTACCATCTGCTGAACCATTTATATCTGCATCTTTCACCAATCCAAACAAACCTGAGACGGTCAATCTTTTGTATTTAAGAGTTGCATCAACCTGCCAGGCGGTTACATCCTGACCTTTGCCCGGTTTTATCTGCCCCGGTTCCGGGCCGCCGCCAAGAACACCTGAATAACGCCCGCCGCTTCGGTTACCCGAAAATAACGAACTAAATGATCCACTATTGGGATACCCTGTTGGATTCTTTGAGTGATCCACGCGGTAATACGAACCGGCGACATTAAGCATATTATTATAATCCGAACCAATCTTTCCGTAAAAAGCGGTACCGCGACTTTCTTTAAAATCACCTGTGGTAGTTCCCATGCTAACTCCACCTACCCAGTAGAACGGATTGGGATGACCGATAACTTCAGCTGACGGTGATACCGTGTTGGCATCCACAATATAATTTCCTATAAGGGGATTCCTCTGAACGTCAGCATTATCCGACCGAACGAGATGCTGGTTTCCAAAGTCAAGCTCAAAATGACCGGCTTTAATATCTATATATTTAAAAATGCGATTGAATCCGAAAGGATCGGAATCTTCCGGTAAATGAGAAAGATATATATAACCTTCATGAGAGTATACTGTTCCCTCATGGTGTTTACTGCTTAAATAGAGGTCAAAATATACATCTATACCATTGACAATATTTGCATCAAAAGTCAAATTTCCTACAGCACTCTGGAATCCGTAGGGAACGTCCCCAAATGAATTGTTTTTGTCATCATCCTCTAAAAATTGCACTACTCCTGCACTTTTAAATCCAATTTTCAGGCTTGATTTTTCAACAACCTGAGCCTTACCCTGAACAGTTAGAAAAAAAAGCATAAATGAAGTCAAAGTTAATAAATAAAAACGTTTCATCTCTTATTCTCCTCAAAGTCAGTCTTAAAAATAGACTACGGTTAATTAAAAAAACGATTATACAATTTTGTATCTTACAATTCGATAATTTAGACTATGGAAATTCATATAACATCAAGTCTTTTTTCTTTATAAAGGCAATTAAATAGTAAATAGATCCAATATATTTAATAATTACTTATATTTGTAAATGTAAGAGGCTATTATTACAAAAAAGTTCAAAACTTTATAGAAATCACGATGTGTATTCTGTATCTTTTGTTTAATTCTTCTCGATTATTATGCTTATAATGATATATATTTTTGAAATTGAACTACGAGCATATTAATATATCATAATCCTTATTTATAATTATATGCACTACAAAACATACAGGGAATACAGTAATTAGGAGTAAAGTTAAAAAGATTTTGGTGACCAATAATCGTGGGATTTACTTCGCCGGATTCAGTATATACGAAAATATAAAAAAATCCCGGTGGTTTTTTCCATCACGCAGTGACGGTTTGCCCCATCGGGATTTTTCAGTAGTAAAATAGAAAGTATTAATACATACCGCCCATACCACCCATACCGCCCGGAGGCATTGGCGGCATTTTTTCTTTTTCCGGTTTTTCTGCTATCGTTGCTTCGGTTGTAAGCATCAATCCTGCGACACTGCAAGCATTTTCGAGCGCAACCCTTGCGACCTTGGTTGGATCGATCACGCCGGATTCCACAAGGTCTTCATATTTTTCGGTATATGCGTTAAATCCGAATCCACCTTTTTCTTCTTTGACTTTGTTTACCACG
>Ga0111191_1027_pt1 | contig 20370 bp, 17 predicted proteins | sample DeeMarSWOR324_28_FD_80363 | JGI IMG/M metagenome (GOLD analysis project Ga0111191, IMG submission 80363) | bacterium SM23_31 | reverse complement strand
CTCGACCTATGCCGCTGATTCGGCTTGTTCCTTCCGCAATTGCGGATAACAATACAGCACGTATTGAAATGGATTTGTCGCCCGGAACACTAATATTTCCTTTCGCACATCCGCCGGGTTCAATTTTTTCGATTTTCTTCATGAAATTCCGGTCGATTACATATTTCGATCAAGCGCCGGCGCAATGATATGGAGCTTTTTCATAAGCTGTTCAAATTGCTTTGGATACAATGATTGAGACCCGTCTGAAAGGGCTTTTTCGGGATCCGGGTGAACTTCTACTATTAGTCCGTCGGCACCGGCTCCTATAGCACCTAAGGAAAGCGGTATCACTTTGTTGCGTATACCGGCAGGATGACTCGGATCGACTATTATGGGAAGATGACTCAGCTTCTTGATTGTCGGTATTATGCTGATATCAAGAGTAAAACGGGTGTGCTGTGCAAATGTCCTGACTCCCCGCTCACATAGAACAATATTGTAATTTCCTTCAAGCATAATATATTCAGCCGCCATTAGGAATTCTTCGAGTGTTGCCGATATGCCGCGCTTAAGTAGAATCGATTTACCTGTTTTTCCTACGGCACGAAGAAGAGAATAATGGTGCATATTTCTGGCGCCGATTTGCAGCATATCCGCATAACGGGCAACTAATGGCAGTTTTTCCGTATCCACGACTTCCGTGACAAAATGCATCCCTGTGCTTTCGCGTACTTCCGCCAATATTTCGAGCCCTTTTTCTCCGAGACCTTGAAAATCGTAAGGCGACGTTCTCGGCTTGAAAACTCCACCACGTAAAATTTTCACTCCTGCTTTCTGGAGACGTCCGGACAATTTTTTCATCTGTTCACGGCTTTCTACAGAGCAGGGGCCTGCTATAATTTGTATTTGTTTATCACCAAAAACAGTATTACCAACCTTTACTAATGTATTATCCGGTTTTGTCTCCCTGCTGACCAATTTATATGGCGCAGTAACCCGTATAATCTGGATTACGTCGGGCAATGTCGAAAATCGCTCGGTATCGATTGCGCCTGTATTACCGGTTACACCGATTGCCGTACGGATAGAACCCGGAATACAGTGTGGAACGAGTCCGGCTTGTTTGATAGTCTGTATTACGTTATCGATATTTTCCTGACCGGCAGATTGTGACATTACAACAAGCATATATTCCGCCTCTATCCGTTAAGCAACCGTTTTCTATATGCGTTAGCCTGTTCAAAATCTTTCTTTGTTGACAGCTTTTCTACAGATTTTTGCAGCCGTTCTAATTCGGCAGTTAAATTTTGGAGCATATTTGAAACGTTTAAACGGTTTGATATTATAATGTCCTCCCATACGGAAAAAGAGCTGCCCGCTATCCGTGTCATTTCTATAAATGCCGGACCGCTCATCTGAAAAAACCTTTTATCCTGGTCGTTTTCTTTACCAATAACATTCATCAATGCAATTGCAAGCATCTGCGGGAGATGACTTATTCCTGCGACGATACGGTCATGTGTTTTGGAATCCAATTGAATGGGAATAGCGCCAATTTTTGTGACCATTTCGCTTATTTTCGTCACAATTTCATCAGGAGTATTTTCTCCTTTAACAATGGCGTATGGCCGGTTTTGAAACAACTCTGCACTTCCTGCCTCGAAGCCCGTTTTTTCAGAACCAGCCATCGGATGACCGCCAATAAAAAAGACGCCTTCTCTGCTGAACGTATTCGACACTGCGATAATAGCATGCTTGGTGCTCCCAACATCGGTGATTATACATCCCTGTTTAACAATTGGGATAATCTCAGGGATAAAGGCACAGATTTTTCGTATGGGTACAGCAAGAATAATTAAATCCACATCCTTCAATACAGAGCCGAGATTATCGAGAGGGTATCCAATGTCAATAAGCCCGATATTTGCGGCACGCTTATAAGCATCCGATCGTGTAATGCCTATTAAACGTTCAGAAACGCCGAATTTTTTTAAGGCGCCTGCTAATGAGCCCCCAATAATCCCCAATCCTATAATTACAGTGGTTTTGAATAACATGATGTCAATACCTCATCGTTTTTGGTGCACAATGAACGTTTTTATGCTATAGTTCTGCCGATGACTTTTGCTATTAACCTGGTTTCTTTCATCAATTGTTCAAATTGATCAGGTTTTAATGACTGTGCTCCATCGGATAGTGCTTTATCCGGATTTGTATGGACTTCAATCATCAAACCGTCTGCTCCCGCAGCAACTGCTGCACGTGCCATCGGAATAACTTTATCACGCCTGCCTGTTCCATGGCTGGGATCTGTAAAAATCGGGAGGTGACTGAGCTTTTTCACTATTGGAATTGCACTGATATCCATAGTATTCCTCGTATACGTTTCAAACGTGCGGATTCCCCTTTCACACAGAATAACTTCCGTATTTCCGCCTGATATTATGTATTCTGCACTTAGCAGCCATTCCTCAATTGTTGCCATCATTCCTCTTTTTAAAAAGACCGGCTTTCGGACTTTTCCAACTTCCTTAAGCATGGCAAAATTCTGCATATTTCTTGTCCCAATCTGGAGAATATCCGCATATTCGGAAACCATGGAAACCAGGCTAAAATCCATAATTTCGGTAACTACCAACAAATTATTCCGGTCTGCGGCTTCTCTCAACATTTTCAAGCCTTTTTCCCCGTGACCTTGAAAACTGTACGGTGAAGTACGGGGTTTAAAAGCTCCGCCTCGCAAAATCTTTGCCCCATATCTGCTCACGACTTCGGCTATCGCTTCTATTTGTTCTTCACTTTCTACAGCGCAGGGTCCGGCAATTACTATTATTTCATTGCCCCCTATTACTATGCCATTTATATTATAAACCGAATTTTCCGGTTGGAGTGTCCTGCTTACAAGTTTATAAGGTTCTGTAACACGCATTACTTCGTGAACACCGTCTAATATTTCAAGGTCACGAATATCAATATCCCTTTTTTCTCCGATTGCTCCCAGAACAGTTTTTGTTTTACCGGTTGACCTATGTATATCATAACCAAGATCAACTAACTTGGAAATAACAGTTTGAATTTGCTCTTCCGTAGCGTTTTCTTCCATAACGATTACCATAACATTACCTCAAAATATATTTCTATTCATTTCCTTCAATTGTGATTCGTTCCGTACGGCGGGATTCGTCGATAATTCGCTCAAAAAGTGTTTTAATACTATGTTGCGTCATTGGACCGGGACTGTTAACCACAAGCCTGTCCAGTATCTCTTTTTCACGTTCGGGTGAATATACCGGAATATTTTGTGACCGCTTTAACTTACCAATTTCTATTGCGCAAGAAGCACGAATATTAAGAAGAATTAAAATCTGGTCGTCGATTCTATCAATCTTTTTTCGCCACGATTCGATGGACATATAAACCTCTTAATAATATGATAAACCTCGATAAATATTCAAAACAAATTTTCGTACATTTTTCAATAAATTTGCATCGTTTTTATTTTCTTTTATAATATTTATTATTGCGCTCCCGACAACAACGCCGTCGCTGAGTGCGGCAATCTTTCGTGCATCATCCCGGTTGCTCACCCCGAATCCGACCACAAAAGGTTTGGATACTGTTGCACTAACCGTTTGTAAATACGGTTTTATTCTTTCGAACAGCTGCTTGCGTTTTCCGGTGACCCCGGTTATAGAAACACAATATACAAAATCATCGGACATTTTTTCAATCTTTTTCATTCTTTGTGGTAAAGTCAGCGGGGAAATAAGAAATATCATGCGTAAATTGTGCTCGTGAGCTCTTTTTATAAATAATTGTGCCTCTTCAATGGGTAAATCGGGAACAAGAAGACCATCTCCGCCGGAAGAACTCAAACGCTTCATAAACCTGTTAATTTCGTATCGCAATATTAGATTTGTATAAGTGAACAAAATTATCGGAATTTCGCTTGTTTCCCGAATAGTCCGGATACAATCGAAAACCGCATCGGGTGTTGTGCCGTTTCGGATTGCCTCGAACGAAGAAGATTGAATCGTCGGACCATCGGCTAACGGATCAGAAAACGGCATGCCGAGTTCAACTATTGAAGCGCCTGCTTTTTCAAGTGTTTCTACAAGCAAAGGGGTAGTCTTTATATCAGGATAACCTGCAGTAATAAAAGGTATAAAAGCCTTTGCTCCTTTTGAATGCAGGCTGTTGATTGTAGCGGTAATTCTATTCAAGCTTATTTTCGCTCCTCAGGTTTATTATAATAGAAATTAAAAGTATAAGATTAATCGCAAAGAACGCAAAGTATACACAGAGTTCGCAGAGATATTATCATGTTTATCCTGTCAATTCTATTCCGCTTAGCGGGATTAACTTTAGTTAAATTATGAAAATTATAATTTTCATTTAAACTCAACACAAACCTCATTTTACCCTGAATTTATTTCAGGACAACAGGGAGATTGAACCATTGCTTATCGCGAGTACTCAGAGAAAACAGGGCAATCTCATAAATGTTTACTCGAGTTTTTATAATAATCTGCAATAATATCCATGTCTTTATCGCCGCGGCCTGAAAGGTTAACAATAACCGACTCATTTTTTGAGAGCAGCCGGATAGCTGAAACTGCAGCAGCAAGCGCATGCGCACTCTCCAACGCCGGAATAATGCCTTCATATTTACACAATAATTCAAAGGCATGTACCGCTTCATCATCGGTCACGGTAGTATAGGTAACTTGTTTTGTATCTTTCAAATAACTGTGTTCTGGTCCCACGCCCGGATAATCCAATCCGGCAGAAATAGAATGAGCAACATTCACCTGTCCGAATTTATTCTGTAATAAATAGCTTTTAGAGCCGTGCAGTACGCCCGGTTTGCCCATTAATAAAGTGGCAGCATGCTTTCCGCTATAGAGTCCTAACCCTGATGCCTCGACGCCGACCTTTTTAATAGTGCGGTCGGAAAGAAAGGGATAAAACATGCCTATGGAGTTACTTCCTCCGCCGACACAAGCAAAAAGGTGCGTGACATTGTGAATGCCCTAAATCACGGACTATTCCGGGGTAGGGATGAGGACCCACGGTCGAGCCGATAAGGTAGTAAGAATTATCCGCATGTGCAACCCAATCCCTTATGGCTTCCGACGTTGCATCCTTCAATGTTCTTGAACCGGCGGTTACGCACCTGACTTCAGCGCCTAACAGCTTCATTTTAAAGACGTTCAGACTCTGCCTGTTCATGTCTTCTTCACCCATGTACACGACACATTTTTTTTTGAATTTAGCTGTTACTGTTGCAGTAGCCAATCCATGTTGTCCTGCACCGGTTTCGGCTATTATGCGGTTTTTCCCGATAAAGCCGGCAAGAAGAATCTGCCCGATTGTGTTATTGATTTTGTGTGCGCCTGTATGAAGCAGGTCTTCCCGTTTCAGGTATATCCGCGCACCGCCGAATTCTTTAGTTAACCGTTCGGCAAAATACAGCGGCGTCGGACGTCCTGCATAATGTTTTAAATAACAGTCTAATTTTTCGCGCTGCTTGCGGTTTTTACGGAATTTACGGTATGATTGTTCGAGTTCATCGAGAACGCTAATCAATGTTTCCGGTATAAATTTGCCCCCGTATTCACCATAGTATCCTCTTCTGTCCGGCGATGACATTTAACTGTTTCCTTTTTATATTTTCCGGTTATATCTTAAGCTCAGCACCAGAATATTTACCTGTTATGATGGTTAATAGCTTTCAGCAGTCAGCTATCAGCCAAAAGCAAAACAGATTAGCATTTTTAACTGCCTGTGGTCCCTTTCCCGATACGGTTTAATCGACGTGTAAAATGGATTCCTTTTTATTTGGAAAATCCGACCGCTGACGGCTGACAGCCTTTTGTTTTTTACCGGGCAAACTTACACTCCTGTAATATTTTTTTGATTATCCGCTGCTTTCAGCCCGGCATGCTTTAATAAATCGTGCTATTTTTGCTTCATCTTTTTTCCCGGGATACGACTCGACTGCCGAAGAAACATCAACCATATACGGTTTCACAACACGTATTGCATATGCAACATTATCTTCATTGAGCCCGCCGGCTAAAATTATAGGGCGAGTGTGCGTAATAGAAAGTAATATATTCCAGTCAAACGAAATACCCGAACCACCATAAAATCCTTTAATTCTTGTATCAAAAAGAAACATCGAGCACATATTGTATTTATTCAGCAAATTTTTATTAAAATTGCGGTCTACACGAAAAGCCTTTATAATTTTGCCCGGAAAGCATTTGCACAAATCCGGGCTCTCATTTCCATGTAATTGAAAATAATTTAAGAAATTTTTAGTACACAAACCAGCCAATTCATCGTCATCAGCATTAACAAACACGCCGATCTTTAATATGTTATCCGGAATACATTCACAAATATTGCGTGCAGCCACCGTTGTTATAAAACGCGGGCTTTTAGGGTAAAATACGAATCCCAATGCATCGGCTCCCGAAGTGACTGCCGTTTCTGCATCTTCTCTGTTTGTAATGCCGCATATTTTAACGAGCGTTTTTTTCATATACGTTTTTTTTAAATTCTTTGATTAATGTACAAAGTGTTTTCCCGGGATTTGCGGCTCGCATTAGTGTTTCACCTATTAAAAATCCCCGGTAACCGGTCTTGAACAGGTCAGCCAACTGCCCGGCATCAGACAGCCCGCTTTCGCTGATCTTTACCGAGGCAGGGGGAAGGTAATCAAATAATCGAAAGCTAATATCGATTTTCTGTTCAAATGTACGTAAATTCCGGTTATTGACCCCGACTATCTCCACCTCAAGTCCTTCAAGATTTTCTATGTCTTTTTCACTTTCAACTTCTATTAACGTTTCCATTCCTATTGATTTTGATAAGTTCAGTAATTCGGAAAGCCGATTTTTCCCGAGGCAGCTTGTTATCAACAAAATGGCATCTGCACCGTAATATTTGGATTCATACACTTGATACGGATCAATAATAAAATCTTTTCTCAGTACGGGAACGTCAACATGCTGTTTTATTTTCTGCAAGTCCGCCGGACTACCGCAAAAATAACGTTTATCAGTCAGTACCGAGATTGCCGCCGCTCCTGATGCAGCATACATCCCGGCGATTTTTGCGGTGTCTCTAATAACTCTCAACTTACCCTTTGAGGGAGACTTCCGTTTTATTTCGGCTATTATAGCCGGAGTAGTATCCAGCAAAGATTTTTTGAGTGATAAACCGCTTTCGGTATCCAATCCGCCTTTAATTTGTTTTAACGGTCTTACTCGTTTGGTTTCAGCAAGTTCCTCACGTTTATTTTCAATTATTTTTTGTAAGTAGTCCATTTTTTTGAATCTAAAACGTCATATATTTTTCAATTTAACCTGCATTAGTAATTTCAATCAATTGATTTAGTTTTTCCATCGCTTTACCGGAATCAATCGATTTTTCAGCTTTTTTAATTCCTTCCTCAATAGATATGGAGTCATCGGAAACGGCAATGGCAAATCCGGCATTTAACAGCACCATATCTCTCCGGGCTCCATTTTTACCGTTCAGAATGTCTAACGCAATTTGCTTATTTTCTTCCACATCGCCGCCTGTAACTTCTTTAATTGGTTTTCTTTTCATACCAAGGTCCTCGGGTACAACAGTATAATTTTTTATCACACCGTGATGTAATTCGGAGATCTTCGTAGGACCTGATATGGAAATTTCGTCCAGCCCTTCTTCTCCGTGTACAATAAAAATCCTTTCAGAGCCCAGTTTTCTCAGTACTCTGGCTAACTGCTCGCTTAAAGCCCCGTCAAAAACCCCGATTACCTGGCGTTTTACGCCGGCAGGATTTGTAAGGGGACCCAGTATATTGAAAAATGTACGCAGTCCAATTTCCTTCCTTGGACCGACCGCATGTTTAATAGCATAATGCAGTTTGGGAGCAAAAAGAAATCCTATGCCCGCTTTTTCGATACATTCTTCTACTTTTTCCGTGCTCACGTCGATTTTCAAGCCCAGGGACAATAGCAAATCGGCGCTTCCGCATTTACTCGAAACCGACCTGTTCCCGTGTTTTGCGACGCTTACACCGGCACCTGCCGCAACCAGCGCCGAAAGCGTGGAGACGTTAAGTGTATGCTGGAGATCGCCTCCCGTCCCGCACGTATCGATCGCATGATCATGTTTAATTTTAATAGGAATAACTTTTTCACGCATTGCGCGCACAAATCCGGTTATCTCATTTATGGTCTCAACTTTCATGCGGCAAGCAGTGATAAATGCACCGATTTGTGCGTCGGTCGCACGCCCCTCCATAATGACATGCATTGCATCATGCGCTTCCTGTTCAGTCAGGTTTTTTGAATCAACTACTTTATACAAATACTGTTTTAGCATTTTTTACTCCCTTAGTATTGAGTCTATAATTTAGTTTAGGCTTGCAAGATGAACAATATAAAATATCCGGTTTACCCTGTTCATCATGTCAAAAAATATTAATTGACGAATTATTAAAGTTATATGGTCATTATTATAATGAAAGAAAATTTAGTAATAATCTTTTCCCGTCGGTTGTTAAGATAGATTCCGGATGGAACTGCACTCCTTCCAAAGGAAATGTTTTGTGCCTGATGCCCATGACCGTGCCGTCTTCCGATTCGGCGGAAATGGTAAAACATTCCGGCAAACCTTCACGGCTGACTATTAATGAATGATACCTTGTTGCAATAAAGGGATTTTCTATTCCTGTGTAAATATTTTCCGAATCGTGAAAAATACGAGATGTTTTCCCGTGCATCAGCCTCTCAGCACGTGTAATTGTACCGCCGAATACATAACCGATCGCCTGATGCCCTAAACACACACCGAGTATCGGGACGGTTTCGCCGTATTCACGGATAACTTTCGGGCAGATGCCGCTGTTTTCCGGTCTGCCGGGACCCGGTGAAATAATTATCTTTGCCGGGTTCATCTCTCTTATATCGGAGAGGGTTATTTCATCGTTACGAACGACATTCACCTCCGCACCCGTTTCACCAACATATTGTACCAGGTTATATGTAAATGAATCGTAATTATCAATTACCAAAATCATAAGTTTTGCCCTCAGCCTGTGCTACGGCTTTAATAAGTACATGCGCTTTATGAATGGTCTCGTAATATTCGTTTTCCGGAACTGAATCAGCCACGATACCCGCACCCGCCTGAATATATGCCGTATTGTTTTTAATGACAAGTGTGCGTATGGCAATACAGGTGTCCATATTGTTGTGGAAATCTAAATACCCGACTGCGCCGGCATACACACCGCGCCGTAACGGCTCGAGCTCATCGATTATCTCCATTGCCCGTATTTTGGGCGCACCGGAAACAGTCCCTGCAGGAAATCCTCCCTGCAAAATATCAAAGCTGTCTTTATTGTTTTCAAGCCGACCGGTTACTTCCGATACAATATGCATTACATGAGAATAGCGTTCGATACCCATAAATTCCGGAATCTGAATTGAACCGTATTTGCAGAACCTGCCAAGGTCATTTCGAGCGAGATCAACCAGCATTACGTGTTCAGCCCGTTCCTTTTCATCGTTCAAAAGTTCTTCTGCTGTTTTATGGTCGTCATGCCCGGAGAATCCCCTTGTACGTGTACCTGCAAGAGGGCGGGTCGTTACAATACCGTCCCTGCACTTAACCAATACTTCGGGTGAAGAGCCTGCTACAATCGTATCATTACAATGAAAATAAAACATATACGGTGAAGGATTCATGCTTCGCAATCTGCGGTATATATCAAATCCGTCACACCTGATAGGAACCGAAAACCGCTGTGATAACACAATTTGAAATATGTCTCCCGCGGCAATGTATTCCTTTGCAACTTGAACATTTTTCATAAAAACCGACGGCGTCATATTCGGCGTTATTGTAAGTTTGTCATGTTTATCGACTTCAAATCCGTTATAATTTGATTCGATTGATTTTTTGAGCATTTGTGATATTGAGACTATTTTGTCGCAGCCCGATAAAAATGTACTTTCCGGATTATTATCACACGCTGTAATTGAGATAATCTTTATTGAATGATGGTAATGGTCATATACAATAAGATTATCCGCCAGTAAAAATAAAAAATCGTCAATATGCAAATCATCTTCGGCGCTGTCCGGAATTCTTTCAAATATCCTTATAGCGTCGTATGCAATATATCCTACTAATCCCCCGATAAAAGGAGGAGCATCTTTGAGTTTGGGTATAGAATATCGTGCCATCACCGAACGAAGATACGTAACCGGTTCTTCGTCTTCCGTTCTCCATTCTCCGTTTTCCAGTACCGATATTTTTCTTCCTGAGGATTTGATAACCATATTAGGATTAAATCCGATAAAGGAATAGCGTCCGCTCGAACCGCTCTGGACGGCGCTTTCCAGCAGGAAAGAATAAGATGATTTTTTCCTGATTTTCGTGTATAAACTTACCGGTGTATCAAAATCACCGCAAAGCTCACATAACAAAGGGATATGAGAATAATTGTGAGCTAGCCTTTTGAATTCTTCTAATGACGGTGTAATATGCATGAGATTGAATTTTTTGCTTTAAAATTAATAAAAAAACCGCAGACATTTAATTATATCCGCGGTTTAAATATTTAAATTTCTATTTAGTTATATAGTCAATATCTTCTAAACAGCGGACTCCTCCATAATATACCACCACCAATAATATTTTACGCTGAAAAGAATCATTTGACTAAACCATATATTTCAAATATTTTAAAATTTACAAATTTTATTATATCAAGTCAAGAAAAAAGTTGCATATTATTTTAAAAATTCTTATCATTAAAAGTTAAGGTTTATGTCCGGAAAATTAACATTAAATTGATGATTAATTATTGGTAATGAAAAAAAGTAAACAAGGATTTGGGCTCTTTCTTGTTCATTGCGTAAAAATTTATTTGTTATGAATTAATCCCTCTTTATGAGGGATTTTTTTTGGGCTTAACTGAAGATAATATGCAATTTCAGGCGCGATTGGTTTTATCTGACGGACTAATATACACCGGAGTTTCTCTGGGTGCAGCCGGGGAAACAATAGGAGAGGTAGTGTTTAATACCGCAATGTCCGGTTACCAGGAAATACTCACGGATCCTTCATATCACGGTCAAATAGTAACCATGACTTACCCGCAAATCGGTAATTACGGCGTAAATTCACAGGATATTGAATCAAGGAAAATTTTTGCGGCAGGATTTATTATCAGGGAATACAGCCCGATAGTCAGCCACTGGCAGGCACAAAAATCTCTTGATGAGTATCTTAAACATAATGGGATTGTCGGTATTTGCGAAGTAGATACCCGGTCTCTCACGCGGCATCTGCGGGACGAGGGCGCTCAAATGGGAATTATATCTACACTAAATAGTTCGGACAGGGAATTATTGGAAAAAGTAAATAAATATCCGACGTTAGTGGGAAGGGATATTGTAAGGGAAGTGATTACAGATAGTCCGTATGAATTGCCGGTGGATAAAAATACCGGCAGCAATTCGGAAAATACTGCTTATAAAGTGGCAGTGTATGATTATGGCATTAAATATTCGATATTGCGTAAACTCCGGAGTTTTGGCTGCAAATTGAAAGTTTTTCCGGCAAATACACTCCCGGAAGACATAATGCTTTGGAAACCGGATGGTTTGTTTCTCTCTAACGGACCCGGCGATCCCGAACCCTTGGATTATGCAATAAAATCCATAAATGCATTATTGGGAAAAATACCGGTTTTCGGTGTTTGTCTCGGTCATCAATTACTCTGTCTTGCTCTTAACGGCAAAATCACTAAATTGAAATTCGGACATCACGGAGCTAATCATCCTGTCAAAAACATGGTCGACAATTCTATAGAAATCACGTCGCAAAATCATGGATTTGTTGTAGACATCGACAGTCTTTCAAGCGGCGATATTGAAATTACGCACATAAATTTGAATGATGGAACGTTGGAAGGATTCCGGCATCGGTCCATACCCGCATTTTCTGTGCAATATCATCCTGAGGCTGCTCCCGGACCACATGACAGCCACTACCTGTTTGAACAGTTTATTACTTATATGAAAGACTTTCATGCCTAAACGAAAGGACATAAAGCGCATCCTTGTGATCGGTTCAGGCCCAATAGTAATCGGTCAGGCATGTGAATTTGATTACTCCGGAACTCAGGCATGTAAGGCTCTGAACGATGAGGGGTATATCGTTATTTTAGTCAATAGTAATCCGGCTACAATTATGACTGATCCCGAATTCGCCGAAAAGACCTATATCGAACCGCTTACACCGGAATATCTGGAAAAAATCATAGAAATTGAAAGACCGGATGCACTTCTGCCGACGCTCGGCGGACAGACAAGTTTAAATTTTGCGGTTGAACTGGCTGAAAGAGATGTCCTCTCAAAATACGGAGTAGAGCTTATCGGTGCAAAACTTGAAACCATAAAAATAGCCGAGAACCGGGACATGTTTCGGAACGCGATGAAGGAAATCGGGCTCGAAGTTCCTGAGGGTTGTTGTGCAGATAGTGTTGAAAAAGCGGAAAAAATTCTCGATGACATCGGATTCCCGGTGATTATAAGACCATTCTTCACGCTCGGCGGAATTGGTGGAAGCACCGTTTACAACAAAGAGGAGTTTATCCAGTCGGTAAATTGGGGTTTGAATACAAGTCCGGTGCACGGAATACTCATAGAAGAATCGGTTATCGGCTGGAAAGAATACGAACTTGAAGTAATGCATGACTGTAAAGACAATTTCGTTGTTGTCTGCTCGATCGAGAACTTTGATCCTATGGGCATTCACACCGGTGACAGTATAACGGCTGCACCTGCCCAGACGCTGACCGACGTCGAGATGCAGCGTATGCGAGATGCGGCAAAAATGATTATGAAAAAGGTCGGCGTGGAAACCGGAGGTTCAAATATTCAGTTTGCGGTCAATCCTGAAACAGGAAAAATGTTAATTATAGAAATGAATCCCCGTGTTTCACGTAGTTCGGCACTCGCTTCAAAAGCGACCGGTTTTCCAATTGCTAAAATTGCGGCAAAACTTGCCGTCGGTTATACTCTTGACGAAATCCCTAATGATATCACAAGAAAAACTCCCGCCTGCTTCGAGCCGGCAATCGACTATGTGGTAGTTAAAATCCCCCGGTGGGATTTTGAAAAATTTCCCGGGGCCGACCAGCGCTTGACGACTCAGATGAAATCGGTCGGTGAAGTAATGGGAATTGGAAGAACGTTCAAAGAAGCATTTAATAAATCTTTACGGTCTTTAGAAAACGGGTGGTTTGGTTTTCATCCAAACGGAAGCTCAAATAACATAACAGAATCACAATCCCTTTCCGAAAATTCTCTTCTGGATAAATTGTCGATTGGTACTCATGATAGAATTATGACCATCTGGCAGGCACTCACAAAGGGTATATCCATTGAAAAAATATCCGGAGTTTCCGGTATCGACTTATGGTTTCTGAAAAATCTCGCACAACTGCATGAGTTAGAACAAGAAATTATCTCACAGGCTGGAAACGGAACATTCGTATCCGGTGATATTTTGCGGAAAGCCAAGCAGTGGGGTTTTTCAAATAAACACATTGCGACTATTGTTGACAAATCTGAAGAAGAGATCAGGCAAATCGGAATTGAAAAAAATATCCGTCCTTCGTATAAAATTGTCGATACATGTGCTGCTGAATTTGAATCATATACACCATATTTCTATTCTACGTATGATAAAGAGAATGAATCATCAGTATCAAATCAAAAAAAAGTTATAATTTTAGGAGGAGGCCCTAACAGAATTGGTCAGGGTATAGAATTCGACTATTGCTGTGTTCACGGAATAATGGCATTGAAAGAGCTGGGAATAGAGGCAATTATGATTAATTGCAATCCTGAGACAGTCAGCACTGATTATGATGTTGCAGATAAATTGTATTTCGAACCGCTTACGTTCGAAGATGTACTGAATATTGTTGAATTAGAGAAACCGGATGGCGTTATTATTCAATTTGGAGGTCAAACACCGCTAAAGCTTGCCGTTCCTCTTGAAAAAGCCGGCGTGAATATCTGGGGAACCTCGCCCGATTCCATCGATTTGGCAGAAGACAGAGACAGGTTTGGTAAATTATTGGACAGACTAAATATATTACACCCCCAATACGGGACCGCATCATCTGTGAAAGAAGCACTTAAAGTGGGGCAAAAAATCGGTTTTCCGCTTATTGTGCGGCCTTCTTATGTGCTTGGCGGCAGGGCAATGGAGATTGTTTATGATATAGACGCGCTTCAGTATTACATGAAACACGCCGTTGAGGCGTCTGAAGAACATCCGGTCCTTCTTGATAGATTCCTCGAAGATGCGTATGAATTTGATGTGGATGCAGTCTCCGACGGTGAGGATACCGTGATATGCGGTATTATGCAGCACATCGAAGAGGCAGGTGTACATTCGGGAGACAGTATGGCTGTTTTACCCCCGTACCGCATTACGAGAGAGCAGGAAGAAGATATTCGCGAGTGTACAAAAATCCTTGCGTGCGAGTTGCGAGTTAAAGGTCTTATTAATATTCAATTTGCTATTATGTATGACACGCTGTACGTGTTAGAAGTCAATCCCAGGGCATCGAGAACGGTTCCGTTTGTCAGTAAAGCAACGGGCATACCTTTAGCTAAAATTGCCGTTCATATAATGGCTGGTAAAAAATTGAAGGAGATGAAGTTTACAGAAACAAAAACAATTTCATATACGGCAATAAAGGAATCTGTATTCCCGTTCGACAGGTTTGATAAAGCTGATATTTATTTAAGACCGGAAATGCGGTCAACCGGTGAAGTTATGGGGATCGCAAACACATTCGGTGAGGCAGTTGTCAAGGCATTCCAATCGGTCGGAACATCGCTGCCGGAAAAAGGAAAAGTGTTTATCAGTGTTAATGAGAACGATAAATCACGCATGTTCCCTATTGCCGAGGGATTATATAAGTTGGGATTTGATCTTCTGGCGACAACAGGCACTGCCAGATATATTGCATACCATGGATTACCCGCAGAAAAAGTTTTGAAAGTAAGCGAAGGAAGACCGAATATTGTTGATGCTATCAAAAACGGCGACGTGGATTTGATTATCAACACTCCCTTGGGACAGCGCTCCCGGATGGACGAATATGCAATCGGACGTACAGCGATTAAATATAAAATTCCATTTATTACCACGTTGTCTGCGGCAGAAGCAGTTGTCAGAGGATTAAAGAAATGCCGTAATAAAGAATTGCAAGTCAAATGTTTGCAGGATTATCATAAAGTAAATTATTAGAAGACCAATGTATTCTTATATCAGGATTAATATTTATAATTATGACACATATCAAGAGACTACCCGACCATGTGACAAATAAGATTGCTGCGGGTGAAGTGATAGAGCGCCCCGCTTCAGTGGTAAAAGAATTAATAGAAAATGCTATTGATGCAGGTTGTGAAAGGGTGGAATTGCGCATTAATGAGGGCGGTAAAGAAAAAATACAGGTTATCGATGACGGCTGCGGTATGAGCAGGGAAGATGCCGCTGTTGCAATCGAGCGGTTTTCTACAAGCAAAATTCAATCATTCGAAGACCTCGAAACTCTGGTTACTTTTGGATTTCGCGGAGAGGCTCTTGCCAGTATTGCTGCGGTTTCTATTATTGAACTTAAAACAAAAACCGCCTCCGAAGAAGAAGGGACTTTTTTAAGAGCCGAAGGCGGAAAAATTACACAAATAAAAGAGATACCATGGAAAAAAGGAACAACAATAACCGTTAGGAATCTATTTTTTAATACGCCTGCCCGGCGGAAATTCCAGAAAACCGATTTAAGTGAAACCCGGCAAATATACCGGGTATTCCGGTATTATGCTCTGGCATATCCCGAACTTTATTTGAGCCTTTATAATGACGACCGCCCGATATGGCGTTTGCAGCCTGCGGAATTATTTCAAAGAATAATTGATGTGTTTGATCCCGGAGTAAAGCAGTATCTTATCGAAGTAGATTATCACGATACGCAATTTTCTGTTTCGGGTTATATCGGTGTACCCGAGTGGACTCGGAGTACCCGCACCGACCAATATCTTTTTCTTAATAAGCGGTTCGTTAAAAATCGAACGGTTGAGCACAGTGTATACCAGGGATATGGACAAACCCTGAGCCATGTAAGCGGACATCCGTTTTTTGTGCTTATGCTTTCCGCATCCCCGGATAAATTTGATATTAACATTCATCCTACAAAGCTTGAGGCACGGTTTCAGGACGATAGGGGAGTGCATCATTTTATTTCGCAAGCTGTCCGTAATGCGTTAGGTACACCCCAAATTGATGTTACCCAGCCTGTTGAACATTTTAAAAAACCGGTTCAAGAACAACAGCCTTCTAAGACTGCTGCAATACCATTTGAGCATCATCATGCCAGCCATGAAATGCCGTCCGTTATTGATAAGGTACAAAGTGAGCCTGAATTTACCGATCAAACACAACGCATTAAATATAAAGTAGACCGGGAAAAAATCTGGCAGGTGCACCAATGTTACATTTTTTCCCAGGTGAAAAACGGGTTAATTGTCATCGATCAGCATACCGCACATGAAAGAATTTTATACGAAAAAGCACTTCGAATGTTTAATCAGGGAGAAAAGCCGTCTCAACAACTTTTATTCCCACAGACAATTCAGCTCTCAAGAGACGAAATCATAATACTCAATGAGCTGCTCCGGCACCTTAATAAGTTGGGATTCGAAATTAAGATCTCTGATAATAATACGGCAGTCATCGAGGCGGTTCCCCTTGAAGTGAGAATAGGAAGAGAAATTGAGGTTTTGCGAAACATTATCGAAGAATATATGAAAGATGAATATAAAGACCTTGATTTGCATGACAGGTTAGCCCGTTCGTTTGCATGCCGGTCTGCCATTATGAAAGGCGACAAACTTACTCCTGATGAAATGTATAAATTGATTGATGATTTATTCGCAACACAATTTCCATTCTATTGTCCTCATGGTCGCCCTACTGTAATAGATATAAGTATGAAAGAGCTTAATTCCCGTTTTTACAGGTGAGAATAATCGTTCCCGGTCAGGAACAGGGAACAAGTACATTTAGATACGACAATTAATAAATTATTCAGCTTGCTTTTCACTTGTGATATTACTAAATTTTTATGGAGTAATGGAGTTAACAATGTAATCCCGTTCAACTCGCAAAAAGAAGTTTTCTGCGTTTAATTAATATTATATTTCAGGTATAAAATACTCATGGCTACAATAATAGAAATTCTTAATAATAATGCTGGGATTTTTTGTAATAAACCGATTTTACATTATAAAAACATAATTGTTCCATATTCGGAGATATTGGATTTTTCTGACAAATTTGCCCAGGCACTGCGGAATTTAAATTTTCAACCAAACGATAATATTGCCCTGTTGCTGCCGAATATCCCCGAGGTATTTACCGCATATTTCGGATGCCTGAAGGCGCGATGCCGGGTTATACCGCTTTCTATCCAGCAGCGGACATATGACTTGAGAAATATTATAGAACAATCAAATGTTAAAGGAATAATTTTCTGGGATAAATTTGAGCGAAAATTAGAAAATGTGCTTAAGCAGGTTTCGATTCACCCTGCATTAATTCAAGTAGGAAACCGTGCTGCTATCGACAGCCATTATTTTTCAGATGTTTTGGAAGCCTCGGAATCGATCAGTATCTCCGAGTATCCTGAAGATGAGCATGAAGCAGTTATTCTTTATTCTTCCGGCACTACAGCCAATCCAAAGGGTGCGATATTAACACATGCGAATATTAGAGAAAGTGCGCAGGCAATTATTAGCCGGTTTGAGTTTACAAGCAATGATAAAATCGTTGGCATTTTACCTGTCAATCACTATCTAAGCCAGACACTTATATTGAATGCGGCACTGCTGTGCGGCGCAGAAATATTACTTCATCCGCAGTTTAAATCTGTCGAAATTTGTAAGTATATTCAGAGGAACAAGGCAACTGTTTTTGTGGGAATTCCCTCTATGTACAGGGAAATTCTGGATTTGCCTGATCTATCCCCGGAAGTGTTTTCAACGCTACGATTTGGTATTGTAAGCGGTTCTCCCGTTGATAGTGTGCTGGTGAACGGTTATCGTGAGAAATTCGGTTTACCGATAATACAAAGCTACGGCTGTATAGAAACTACGTCTATCATTATATCTACCGGTAGGAATGAAAAATATTCTAATGATGAAATTGGCAAACCGTTCCCGGGTGTCGAAGTAAAAATTACCGATGAAGACGGCAGTGAACTGCTTTACGGGGGAATAGGTGAGATTGCGGTAAAAAGTCCGACAAACATGAAGGGATATTTTAACGGTTCACAATCAGAAGATATTAACGATGATTCTTTTTCCGCCGGAGGCGGATCTACTTCCGGTAGACCACCGGAGACGGAACAGCTTCAGGCTGAGTGGGTTTACCCCGGCGATTTGTGTAAGTGGGATGAAAATGGTAATATCGAATTAATCGGACACAAAGAAGAATTGATCGATAAAGGACATTTCCCGGTCTATCCGAAAGAGATCGAATCCTGTCTGGAGAGCCATCCGGCGGTGAAAGAAGCAGCGGTAATAGGAGTGTATGATGCAGAACATATCAAAGAAATTAAGGCATTTCTTATTTTACATCAAGATGAATCGGTAACTATTGATGAAATAGCCGCTTTCTGTAGTGAAAAACTTCCAAAATATAAACGCCCTAAATATATTCAATTTGTTGATACGTTACCTAAAAATTTGTCGGGTTCCGTGATCAAACGGTTTCTTAAGTAGTGGTTATTAGAAATATTTTCATAATTGCATATGTATTGAACTAAAAAATATTTATCCGTAAAAATTATTAATACAGCAAAATATTTCTACTTCATAATAAACTAATCGGAGGCAGTGGTGTTAGAATTTAAAACCGAGAATATCCGAAATATTGCACTCATCGGTCATGGTGATTCGGGAAAAACTACGCTGACAGAAGGGATGCTCTTCACAGCAAAAGAATCGAAACGGTTCGGGTCGGTAGATGCCGGAACAACAGTCTCGGACTATAACGCAGACGAAATCGAGCGCAAGATTTCCATAAATACTTCTGTACTTCATTGTACGTGGAATAATAATAAAATTAACATCTTGGACACACCCGGTTACATGGATTTCACCGGCGAAGTGATTGGGGCATTACACGCAGTTGAGCTGGGTGCGCTGGTAGTAAATGCCGTTTCCGGTATAGAGGTAGGTACCGAAATAGTCTGGGGATACTGTGAAAAAGATAACCTGCCGCGCATAATTATTATCAATAAGCTTAACAAAGAACATGCCGGTTTTCAGAAGACTCTGGATTTACTTAAAAAACAATTCAGCAATAAAGCAATATGTGTGCAATTTGCTGCAAATGAAGGTATAACGTTTGACAGCATTATTGATGTTCTAAGTATGAAAATGTTCAAATTTTCTAAGGATAAATCGGGCAAAAAAAATACTTGGAAGAAGGGGATATTACCGATGAAGAATTCATGAAAGGATTGCAACATGCTGTTGCTGCCGGGACGCTTTACCCGGTGCTGTGTACTGCGGCGGAGTTGAACATAGGCACTAAATTACTTTTAGATTTTATTACTGAATATTGCCCCAAACCGACCGACCGTGGCAAAGTGACGGGAAAGCATCCTAAATCAGGAAAAGAGATTTCACTTGAATGTATTTCTGATGGACCGAATGTAATGCAAATCTTTAAAACCGTGTCCGAACAACATGTAGGAGAATTGTCTTTCTTTAAATGTGCATCGGGAGCAATAAAGCAGGGTATGGAATTGTTAAATAATAATAGAGACACAGTAGAACGTGTCGGTCAGATTTTTGCAATGAATGGGAATTCCAGAAAAGAAGTAGCACACATTGTTGCCGGAGACATTGGCTCGGTAGTTAAATTAAAGAATTCTCATACCGGTGACACATTGAGTGACCGCAGTTTTCCTGTTATGCTTAAAACAATAGACTTTCCAAGCCCGGTAATACGGCAGGCGGTTGCTCCGAAGTCTAAAGGGGATGAAGAAAAAATATCAACCGGGCTGCAAAGTTTACATGAAGAGGACCCTTCATTTATTGTCAATGTTGATAGTGAATTGCAGCAGATAATTGTTGCCGGGCAGGGTGAGTTGCATTTAGATATTATTACAAATAGGTTAAAGCAAAAATTAGGAGTCGATGTCATCATAGAAGAACCCAGAATCCCCTACCGTGAGACAATTAAAGGCACCGCAAAAGCCCAGGGAAAATATAAAAAGCA
>Ga0111191_1071_pt1 | contig 20461 bp, 15 predicted proteins | sample DeeMarSWOR324_28_FD_80363 | JGI IMG/M metagenome (GOLD analysis project Ga0111191, IMG submission 80363) | bacterium SM23_31 | reverse complement strand
CGAGCCTTGCTACCATACCTATAACATTAACATCATCATCTAAATTATAGGGCATGCGCAGTTCCTTGCTGCCGGCAGGCTTAAATTTATTCAAATCCACTCCATTATATATGCACTGTATCTGATTATGTGATGCGGCAGAATATATAAGTACGTTCTGAAGGACCGACTTTGTCACCGTTACAATCATGTCTATATGCTTGATAACCCACCTGTGAAACAAGTCCCTTTTCGGATACCGTGAATCCATGTGCTGTGTAAAAACCACTTTTCCGGTTCGGGAGAGTGTTTTTGCCAGGGCAATCGTACTCAAATCCTTTGAAATATGTACATGAATAATATCAATATTATAGAGTTTTATGATTTTTGACAGTTCCCAAGCCGTTATCAGGTCGAGGTACTTTAATTTCGGATTGATCAATATATGCGGGATATTATTTTTAATACAAAAGGAAGCGATCCGGGAGCCGGGAGGTGAAACCATATGCACAAAGTGTCCCATACTAAGGAATTCGCGGGAAAAGATACAGGAGTTTAACTCCAGTCCGCCCCAGGATTGTGAAAACACAACTTCTAATATATTTAATTTTCTACTCATCTGCACCCGGTTTTTTCAACACATTTTTATACACTGCAATCGTTTCTTCTGCGCATTTCTCGATGGTAAACTTTTCAAGTATATCCCGCCTGCCGTTATTCCCCAGTTCAGCGCATTTTTCCTGATTACTCAAAAGTTCAACAATGCCGTCAGCCATTCCATCAACATCATCAACGTCATAAACCATGCCCGTTTTTTCATGGCGAATTATTTCTCCAAGTACGTTTACGTTCGCAGCAACAACCGGTTTTGCAGAAGCCATGAATTCCAATGCCGCGCGGCTGATCGTTTCTGAAAAACGGGATGCTATTACACCAACGGCAAATTCCTCAACTACAGACCTCGGATCAGCAATATACCCGGTAAATATTACCCTGTCAGCGATACCGAGATTATTTGCAAGCTTTTTCAGTGAATCGATTGTTATTTGTTCTTGCCTGCCGACAATAACGAACGCTGCATTATTTATTTTCGATGACACTTTAGCCGCAACATGGAGAAAATGGTTGTGCCCTTTCTCCGGCGAGAGCCGTGCTATAATGCCGACTACCGGAGTATCTTTAGCTAAACCATATTTTTTTTGTAATATATGGTGTGGTTTATCATGGTCATAACGATTAATGTCGATTGCGCCATAAATAATTGAAGAATTTTTAGGCGGGAATTTAAGCACATTATAATACCGTTCAAGATTCGACCGACAGGGGAATATCAACCAATTGACACACCGGTTATAGAGGTATTTATTAAACGGATTGCCTTTCGGCTTTCGGGCGTCGCAGCACGTTCTTATCAGGGGTGCTTTTAATCCGAACATACGTTTTGCCAGAAAATAAAACAGATGTCCCTGCGGACTAAATGTATTGACAATGTCGATATTCTCACGCTTAATAAATCGGGCAAGGCGGGAAATTTCAACCCCTGCTTTCACCGGATTAATTGTCTGAAGCTTTACGTTGAAAATGGGGATGCCTTTTTCACGTGCTTTATGCCCTGCATTAGCCGTTTCATCCGTACCGAACCAGACAGTATGACCGGCTCTTTGCAGCCCCTGTGCAAGCGTAACACCATAATATGCCGTGGCGTTCCACCACGGGGAGTAATACAAAAGGAGTATTCTCATGCTTTATATATTGGAACTTTACCGATAGTTTTTTATATTATAACCCGTTATGAACGATACATATACAATCAGCGGTTTTACGTTTGTCCGAAACGCACTCAAATTCGATTATCCCATAATTGAGGCAATTACCTCGATACTGCCTGTTTGCGACGAATTCATCGTGAATGTCGGCAAATCCGAAGACGAAACACTCGACCTGATAAAAACCATAAACTCGGATAAGATAAAAATTGTTGAATCTGTCTGGGATGAAACACTTCGGACGGGTGGTCACATTCTTGCCCTGCAAACCGATATCGCTCTCTCTCATTGTACGGGCGACTGGTGCTTCTACATTCAGGCAGACGAAGTTGTGCATGAAAAATACCATCCCGTAATTTCCGCATCCGTTCAAAAATATCATCCCGACAAAAGGATCGAGGGACTGCTCTTTAAATATCTGCATTTCTACGGCAGCTATAACTATGTCGGTGCCTCGCGCCGGTGGTACAGGCACGAGATTCGTATTATTCGCAATCACTGTGGAATAAGCTCCTATATGGACGCACAGGGATTTCGACTGAATAACCGAAAGCTAAACGTGAAACCCATAGATGCTTACGTATATCATTACGGCTGGGTAAAACATCCGAAAATCCAGCAAAAAAAACAGCGCTTTTTCAACAAGTTATGGCATCCTGATTCATGGATAAAAAATCACGTCGGAGATGCCGATGATTATGACTACCATGCTATTGATGCAGTCCAACCTTTTACCGGCGACCATCCTGCAGTAATGAAACACAGAGTCGAAAGCCAGGACTGGCACGTCGAATACGACCCGTCTGCAAACCGGCTCAATACACCCTTAAAACACAGGATATTGAATAAAATCGAAAACCTCACCGGTTACAGGATCGGCGAGTATAAAAATTTCAAAATAATATAATAGTCTTTCACGAAAATACTTCAGAATGTGTCGGTGATCCCGCTGAGCGGGACCAATACACGGCGGTTTTAGAGACGTTTGGTATACGTCTCTACAAATTGTAATAAATAATTTCGTGAAATCCTATAAATAGAAACAAAATTCCGCAGATATATTTATTTTATCGTTTTTCCGTTTCATACGTTTCAGCGGGAAGCAGTATCACCGCTGATGCCAATCCCGCAATAAACCACCACAACATGCCGACCTCGATATCGGTATAAAAACACTGGAACATTCCAGCCGTGAGGATGCCTGCAACCGCTCCGGCACATCCCAGAACAGACGCTGCAATTTGTGGACTATGATCCCGCTCCCTTCTCCAGAAACGAAAACATTCTACAATAAATACTACCCACATCCCAAAGAAAGCGATAACGCCGAGAGTACCCATCTGCACAGCAACGTTGAGAATTTCATTATGGGGATGAGGGTAATCATAAATATCTGCGGGAAAGTTATATGCGTCATGATAGTAGGTGAAATTACCCGGTCCAAGACCGAGAACCGGATAATCTTTCCACATTTCAAGACCTTTTTTCCAAAGCTCAATCCGTACTTGAGAGCCTTTGGAATAATCCGTGTCGACAATACTTGTAACACCGTAACTGGTAAACAGACTCGGATGAAAAATATAAATACCGAGCCACACCAATAAAAAAATAACGAGGTATATTACACCTGTTTTCCAGCGATGTACAAACGCCAGAAGTATGGAGCCGGCTGCGGCGCCCATCCATGAACTTCGTGTGTAACTTGCGATAACCGCAAAAAAAAGAATAACGGCGGGGATGCCGAACACCAGTCTGTCACGAAGAGATGACGCTCCGAAAAAACTGCCCAGGGCCGAATTGTATGCAATAACATAAAATCCGCCGAAAGTCAGGCAGAGTCCGAAAAATCCGGCGCTGCGAAAATATCCCGAGTGTTCAAGGAGCATGCTGCCGTGTTTCAGGTCATAACCATAAAAATGCTGCCATACAGCGTATATACCGACAATCGAACATGAAACCGCAAGAACCTTCAGCGCATTCAGAAATACTTTTCTCGAAGGCATCGTGTTTATTATTGCAAAATAGAGCAGTATTATCCATTCTTCCTTAACACTGAGGGCGCTTTGCAAGGGTCTGGCTGATAAAATACCGGAAACAATCATTACCGTTAGATACAACAGGATAAATACAGTAAGATAATTCCACCGGAAGAGGATTTTTCTCTCAATTACCATGCGAAGCAGCCACAATACTGCCATAAAGGCAATAATAATTTCCATACCGGCATTGGAAAACGGCGCTGCGGCGGCGAATATGTATATGCCCCATGCGGAAAGTTTATCACGCAGGTTAAAACCTGCGGCTACCGTTACTATATTATATTCACCTAAAGCCATATTCCCTTATTACATTATGAATACCATTTAATGGTAGCCGCAATCCCGCTTGGTGGTATTGCTCTTAATTTTCACCAAAGCCTTGTTATTACTTTTTTTACTTTGAAGGGTTTTTGTGGAGCTTATTACTTATATTAAGGACCTCGCGACATATATCAATAACTTTTTGAACGTTGTCTCTGTCATTAGATAGATCAACAATTCTATGCTTTTTCCCGTCATCATAACCGTACATGGTGTAATTATTCTGCAGAAAGATTCCGACAGTATCTATATCCAGGGCCGCCGCAAGGTGCAAAGGACCGGCATCGCCCGAAACAAAGAGACTGCACTGCTGTATCAAGGCAGTTAATTCCCGGAAATCATCGATATACAGAGCTTTTCCCGGTTCTTCACCGGATAAATCATCATATAACTGTTTTTCTTGCGGACCGCATAAATATAACACTCGAACATCAGATGCACCGCGCAAAGATTTTGCAAGAGACTTAAAGTGTTCAATCTCCCACTGTTTAATATGGCGTGCTCCGACCCATATAAAAATCAGATTATTGCAAGTATTAATACCTGATGAAGCCAGTTTCTCATGTGCTGAGGAGGTTTCCTTATCTGTGAGGAATATTTCCGGCTGATAGCGTTTCTTATCCGATGTAAACAAATCAAGAAGGTCGTGCAAAATATCGACATAATGTTTTGTTTGGTCCGGAGAAACAGTGGCGTTCAGAAAATGGTCGCTTTCCCCCCTTTTAAAACCCGCTTGAAAGGGAGCACCGGTGAGCCTGGCAAGAAGCCCGTTGGATAATGAAAATCCTCCGGGAGTGCTGCAGTCCATAACCAAATCATAACGTGATCTACGCAGCAAATATAAAAATTTTATCAACCGGACAGGATTATGCAAATGTTTTTTATGACTGAAAATCACGAGACGGCTTACAAAAGGATTGTTATCCCAGATGGTTTTCAAACTTTCATGCACCAGTATATCGATATCGGCTTCGGGGTAAATATCCTTTAATGCTCTCGGGAAAAAAGTCGTCATAACAAGGTTTCCCAGCTTCTGTTCAAGACGGATGATCAGGATTTTTTTGATATGTGCTTTTTTCAATTGAGCAGCATCCACACCCGTCCGGGCAGGAAACACGAACTTCAGTATTTTCACCAACAGCTTTTTACCGCTGCGTTCTATTTTTTTGAGGTAAGACACAGTCAGCAAATTAAAATCTAAATTTTTTCTCTATTTGTGCTTCCACTTAGCGGGACAAAAAGAGAGCTGAACACTACAATAATCCTACCCGGTAATTGTAGGGGCGCTGTTTCCGCGCCCGTCCTGAAAATCCGGGTATAGGATAATTTTTTGGGCGTGGGAATCCCGCCCATACTTTTAGTGCATGAAATTCTTTTCAAATAATTCAGGTATAATCGAGTTTTTTCACTTAAACTGCAATTCGTACAAGGATTTATACAGTCCATCCTGTTGAATAAGCTCTTCATGTGTGCCGAGCTGCACTATTTTCCCGGTATCCATAACGGCGATTTTGTCGACGTTCTTAACGGTAGATAATCTGTGTGCGATAACAAACGTTGTTCTGTCTTTCATAAGGTTGAATGTTGCATCCTGCACCTGCTTCTCCGATTCGGAATCCAGGGCTGATGTGGCTTCATCTAACAGCAAAATAGGCGGATTTTTTAGTATTGCCCGTGCGATAGCAATTCGCTGCCGCTGACCGCCGGAAAGCTGCACACCCCGTTCGCCGATCTCAGTATCATATTTATTTGGTAACTCCATAATAAAATCATGCGCATTTGCAGCTTTTGCCGCTGCCTCTATCTCCGGCTGCGATGCATTAAGCCTCCCGTAGCTGATGTTATCACGAACCGTACCCGAAAACAGTATTGTCTCCTGTGGAACAAGGCTCATCTGGTCACGAAGAAAATGATAGTCGAGCGTGGTGATATTTTCCCTATCGATACTTATAGTGCCGGACTGACACTCATAAAATTTGAGTAAAAGATTAATTATAGTGCTTTTTCCAACGCCGCTCGGTCCGACAAGTGCAACGGTCTCGCCCGCCGCCACTGATAACGTTATACCATTTAATACTAAATCTTTTCCATTATATGAAAATTTTACATCTTTAAATTCTACCGCACCCTTTACTTTTTCAAAAAAGTCTTTTGACAATTTTACTGTTTTTTCAGGTTTACGGTCTAATAATTCAAAAATACGCTCAGAGGATGCCAGCGCGCGCTGTATTACGGGCTGTGTTTCTCCAAGAGTTTTAAGCGGTTTATATGCCATCGATATCAGGATGGCAAATATAGTGAATACTTCTATATCCATTCTCTGGTTCAATATCCTGAAACCGCAGAATAATATAACTGCCATCATACCAACCGTACTTAAGAACTCATTTGAAGGTTTTAAAAAAGCGACAAGACGGTTCGCCCGCATTGAATACGAGTAATTTTGATACGTTTTTTTAGCAAACCGTTCTATTTCATAGTCTTCACGGTTGTATGTTTTAATGACTTTTATTGCGGTAATCGATTCCTGCAAAAATGCATTTATATCCGCTATTTTAGCCATAATTTTACGGCTGGCTTTCCTGATAGCATCGGCGAATAATTTCAGAATAACTCCCGAAACCGGAAACACGATCATTGCAAATAACGTCAATTTCCAGTCGGTTATTAAAAGAGCCGTAATATAAATAACGGCATAGACCAGTGCCTGCGTCAATACAACAAAAGAGCCGAGAGACTGTTCAACGATTTGCACGTCATTGGTTACCCTCGACATTATTTCACCGGTTTTCCCATGCTCAAAAAACTGCATTTTCAACTGTAGTAAATGAGCATATAGCTTATCCCGGAGGTTTTTGACGGTTTTCTGGATTACCGAGGACATAAGGTATTCTTTTGCATAAACAAAAATTCCCTTAAATATCATGAGAAATACTACAAATGTACCCAAAATCCATAAGGCGGTTTGCGCACCGGCATATCCATTAATCGTATAAGGCGGAATCAATTCATAATCCATGCCAAACCGGTTCATTGAAACACCATTAATAACAGCATTAACGCCTTCACCGCTTGAAAGGCTTCTGCTTATCTGACTAAAACCGTCAATAAGTTTACCAATTACAGGTGCAAGAATAACGTCGGAAAGACCCATAAATACGGTGCATAATGCGCCGCCGATTATTCTGATTTTGTATGGCTCCAGATGCGACAGTAACCGGAAAAATGTGTTTTTTGATCTTTTTTGAGGCATTTACACTTCATTATATTTTTTGCTTTAGTGGATTTATTCGGTACAAACTAAGACAACAACAGTCCTGAGTTCCAATCCCGCTCAGCGGGATAGTTGAATCATTCAGTTTATATGATTTAAATGTAGTAAAATCATCAAAATATTGCAACTGGTTTCATATTTATCTTGTAAAATACAAATTTATATAAGACGAGTATTCGGGGAAAGGTTTTTAAGCGCAGATTCACTTAAATACCTGAGACATGTTTGATTTATCTAATGTCACGTAGGTATCTTCTTTAATTGTTATTCCAAACATCCATGAATATTTTCGAATAGCATCACCGGAGAATGCGTAATAGTAATACATATCAGCAGGAACATTTGTAATATCTACATTTCCGGCAAAAATCTTGAGAGCATAGATGTAATAATCTTCATTTGGTACTTTTCGAAATAAAAAGTGCCCATTTTTATCTACTAATGCTTTAAATTGCATTTTATCGTTGAACCATCCTGCTATTTTATTGTTATACCTGGTCTGGTGCGTAATCAATCTGTCCAGCTTTTCGGCAAAGAGGGCATCCACACTATCTTTTTCCGCTTTCACTTTATCGAGGTAATTTTTACTTTCCCGGTAAAGTTCGGTTCGCTTAACAATATCTTTATAGGTTAAGTCGAATATCACTTCTTCTTCCTGCGCATGTTTTGTATATACTTTTACTTGTTCCCGGAGATATGTAACCGTATCTTCCAACGGCGCCCACATTCTATTATAATCATCTTCCAGAGAATCAAGTTTAGTTTCAATTTGCGCAGAAATGAGAAATACATACATACTGTCGGAAGCGACATCCGGGGAGCCTGTTGTAAATTCAAATACAACATCTCCCTCCAACGAACCGTACTTGGAGATGTAGTTATAAATTGCGAAACTTAAAAATGCGGCGGTAAAAACTATGAAAAGTGCAAGAAAAAATCTCATGAGCCCTCTGTTATTCCAAAAACATATAAAAACCGGTGTTCAACCGGAAAAATTAATTTACCGTCATAATACGCCGGATTCGCAACAATGCGTCCTTCGACCGGGTATTCCCAGAGCGGAGTACCATCATTGCTGTCGAGTGCATAGATTTTTTCGTTCAGGGCACCAAAAAAAATGCGGGAGCCGACCGTGATACAGGAAGTATTCACCACTGCTCCAACGTTAAAACGCCACTTTTCACTTCCGGTTATGGGATTCAGTGAATATACCACACCGTCATTGCATCCAAAGATTATGCATGAACCCGCTACGGAAGGGGTTGTAAAGACTGCGCCGCCGGTTGTAAACCGCCAGAGTTGCTGTCCCGAACGCGCATCAAGCGCAATCATGCTGTTATCGAGCGTCCCCCAGAAAATCCTGTTTCCGTCGGACGATGGGGTAGCACGCAGCTTCTGACCCGTATCATATTCCCAAATTTTTTCTCCTGTACCATGGTCTACAGAAGTTATGACGCCGTTTAATGAGCCTATAAAGACCATATTATCGATAACAAGCAGCCCCGAAAATATTTCCGAATCAGCCTTGTATGACCAAATAACCTCACCTGTATTTTTATCAATACAGTAAGCGGTGCCAGACCTGTTCGCTGCAAAAAGTTTATCCCCCGATACGGTAAGCGGACTTTCGAAAATGCCAAGATTTTCTCGCCAGGCATATTTAGCTTTTGCCACGTTATAAGCACGAATGGTATATTTTCCCTCAATCGTCGTAAAATAGAGTATCCGGTTATTATAAACCGGAGCGCTGAGCATCGGGCTTTTGATCTTGATAAGCCCGATTTCCTTTCCCTTAGTTAAATTGAATGCCTGGAACATACCTTTTTGGGTACAGCAAAAAACCGTATTATCACCGGTGACAACTGTGGTACCAACCATAGACCGGGGCTTCAGTTTGAACAGCAGAGTCAATTCTTCGTCATAATTATCGGTACGCCTATTTTCATGTAATGGACCTCCGCCAAATTCAGACCAGTGCTCTACCGAATCAAATTCAGATATGCGTATCCTGCCGGCGCAGGCGACGAACAACGTAAAATAACAACAAATCAGGGCAAAGATTACTGCCTGAAGAAAGGGAATTCTTTTTATATTTGACAGCATTTTCGACCGTTGAAAGGATTATTTGAACCTATTACACTTTATTAAACCATGTTGGTGATCCCGCTAAAGGGTATTAACTGTGGACTATTAATGAACAGACAAGAATGTCTGTTCTACCAACATTTTGACATTATACAAAATTAGAAATCCCACCCAAAGAAGAACTGTTTAAAAGTATTTCCGCCTATTTTTGAAAAGTCATCATACAATTTTTTGCCGATATCGAGTCTAAGAACAAGCGCTCCGCCAAGATTAAACCGTAAACCTACACCGATACTGCCTAAATTCTGGGGATAATCCTGAGCATAATTTACAATGCTTTGCGGCTCAAAATCATCAATACGGGCAGCATCAAAAAAGAGAGCGCCTCGAATTGCGCCCAGACCGAGACCACCAAATGGAAAACGTACACCTATATTATCGATAAACGGAAACCTGTATTCGGTTGAGAAAAAGTTTATCTCCTGCCCCCAGATTCGCCAGAGAGAATAGCCGCGAAGGTCCCAGCTCCCGCCGATATAAAACCTTTGTGCCTCACGTCCCTTATTTCTGTAAGTCATCAACCGGACAGCAAGCGCAGACCAGTCTGTAAGGCGAAAATATTTACGTAAATCAACAATGATCGTACTGTAATTTACATTGTTATAATTAATGTCTTTAGTATAACCTACCGAAATTAAAAACCGTTCACCGTCAAGCGGTCCGGTTGGACCCCACATTGAATTATCCTTCACATACGAAATAAAATTTCCCATCAACAATGCTACCCTGTCCTGATCATCATAGGTCTTATCTTTTTCAGAGCGACCGAAATTTGTACTGAATTCCAGGCGTTGAAACACCGAAATAGGATACCGTACACCAAAAAATCCTCCGTAGTACCGTTCGTTGAAAAAGAAATCCGCCTGGTTATACCGGCGTCCTGAAAAATGAAACAGACCATAATTAATATTCGTCCTCTGCTTTAAAGACATGCGGGTAAATAAAAAGTTGAAGCTGCGAAAAAAGTTATCTTTTGTCTGTGAAGTGTTATACAGGAGCATATAATACTGATCGTTACCTTAATTATTTCAATTCTATCTGCTTTCCAGGGCGTCACAGAAGGCTCAATTATTCCATTAGCAAGAACAAGAGGCACTTCTTCAAAAACTTCTATTGCATTTTCCAATAAGCGGATTTGATAACCGTACTCCTCATAAGCGACAAAAAAGATACCACCATTCGGGGTAAATTCGGGGAAAAACGATCCTGTAGTGAAATTGGTTATTTGTTTTATTTCACAGGGCATATATAATCCCGGCACGAATGCCGGAATACCTGGCAACAGCACCGGGTCGTTTTCATTCTGCCCGGTTACAAGTAAGTTGTTGCCGCTTTTGGTTGGTATAGAATCCGGCAGTATTTTTCGCATTCTCATGAGAAAAATATTTGTAGCACCGTTTCTATCGGACGTAAAAGCTAAAAACTTGCCGTCATGAGACAATGTAGGAGTGGCATCGACATGTAAACCGTCCGTGATCTGGTATATTGTTTCTTCTTGTCCGTTAGAGGCGGATCTGCCGCCGGCTGAAACATATTTTAAAAACAGATTATAGCCCCCATTTCTTCCGTATGGTGTTCGGGAAGATGAGAAAACAATATAACTGTCATCCGGAGACCAAACCGGGTCTTTATCGTCATAAAAGTCGTTTGTCTGCTGGTCAAAGGAACGGTCATCAAGATTCAAGATATATATATCACTGTGACCAGCCATATTCAAGCCTGCGAATGCTATCCGTTTTTTATCGTTCGACCAGACCGGCGAAGAAACAGCTACTATACCGGGAAATTGGAATTTATCTGCCAGTTCTTTTTTATTCACGTCGTAAATATACAGCACATCCGTTTCGCCGCTTTTCGTAACAAACGTAAGCATTCCTTCATCATTGATATCAATTTTACTACGCAGAAAATGGATTGTTTCAAATTGTTGAGTACGTTCGCCCTCGATAATTGTTTCTTCTTCGGTATTATCTTTATTCAGGGGTAAGCAGACTATATTGGTGTATCCTGTAGTATTAGAAATATAATATACGTACTCGTTACCATCCCTGCTGTAATAAGCCGGCGCCTGATTAAAACCTTCATCGGTGATCTCAACTGAAGCCATTCTTGGGATTTCGCTTTTTTCAAGAAGGGGGTAATATTTTTTCTTAAGTGCATAAACCCACTCATCATTGAGCTCTGTAAAATCTTTTCCTATTACCAGGCGAAAAACGTCTTCAAAGGATTTACCCCACAAAATGTTTTCCATAAGCATAAGAATTTTTTCTTCGCCGTATTTTGCTTCAATGAATCCGAGAAAATTTTCAGCTTCTTTATACATCAGATAGGAACCTGATATGGAATAAAATTGTGTTACAGGGACCAGAAATCCTTCTAAAACCTGATCGGCGATAACCATTTCGGATTGTGAATCCCACTCTCCCGACCAGAGCTCCGCAACTCCTTCCGAAAACCACAACGGCGGCTGGATAAAATGTGTCTTACCCTGGTTTTTTTGCACCCAATAAACTTTACTGTGCATAAACACATGGACTAATTCGTGTCGAATGACCCGTTTGAAACGAAAAGTCGAGCCGTCGCTCGGAATCACTACTCTCCCTTTAAAATATTCGAAAAAACCGCCCACACCTTCGGGCAAAAACATCGGAATTGTATTGGTCTGTTGAAAATGAAGGTGAGAGCTATAGAAAATCAACGGTATCTTATGTGTTATCGAGTGGTTAAATTTATTTTCAAGGATTTTATAGCTTTCTTCGGCAAAAAAAGCGCCCCGCTCTGCCAATTCCTTCATCTCAGGGTAATAATATATATTAAAATGTTCAGTTGAAAGAACCATCCAGTCAAAATCGGTATACTGAATTTTGTTCCTTCCGTAATATAATCCCTGCGATACAGCATTGCCGGCTGTTAACATAAATATGCACAGCAGAATAAGTGATTTCTTCATATTCATCATCTCTTAATGTTATACTTACTCACCAATTTTCGCAACGTTATCGCACACTTTTTACGCACCAGTTTGAGTCATATATATTTTACAGCTAAATTAAGAATTTATTCCTCGATATGCTCAAATTTGTAATTATTTTTCGCCGTTTTGCATTATTTCCACTTGTTAATGGATATATTCCGCATGCAGAATATCTTCGAAGACGCACAATGATCGATCCCGCAAATCAGCAAGCGATTCGTTATTGATTATTACAAAGTCTGATTTACATATATGTTCCTCCTGAGATCCTTGAGCGTTCATTCTTTGTAAAACATCTTCCGGCGTTACTCCGTCCCGGGCAACAATCCGGCTAATTCTCGTGTCATCTTGAGCAGCTACCGTAACAACGTAATCAAATTTTTTTTCTACTCCCGCTTCAAAAATCAGCGCAGCATCTACCACTATCATTGTGTATTTATTTGAATATTTATTTTCCCGAATAATCTCATTAATACGTTTAATTAGAGGCGGGTGCATAATATTATTAAGGCGCCGTATCGAATCTTTGTTGTGAAAAACTCTGGTAATGAGGCGTTCTTTAATGATACGGTTATTTTCATCGCGGATATCCGAACCGAATGCATCAATCACTCTAAGGCTAATTTTATTATCATTCCAGAGTATGTCTTTAGCGACTGCATCCGCATCTATTATGAGGGCACCATTTTCTTTAAAAATCGCCGCAACGACGGATTTGCCGCTGCCTATACCGCCTGTAACTGCTATGACCGGGCACCGCCGGTTTTTATTTTTCACCTGTTGTGCCATTTGAAATTTATTTTTCCCGCAAGAGTATTTCAGCGTACATCATAATCCCGCCAAGCCGTACAGCGTTTCCCCGGATATACTCTGTGCGATACCGCTTTAACCTGCGTCGTTATACGTGCGCAATCCAACTAAAATTACCGATATATAGTATTAACACTTAAGGTGCAAAAACTGTTCCATTTCGAGCAAATTATCTGCATATTTTCACAATATTTTACTCGGATGACTCATACGCTCCGAGTACCCGTTGGGAATTCATTTCCCGCGTTAGAGTGGCTATTAATTCGCCAATGGTATAAATTCCCTGAACTTTTATTTTTTGCTGTTCATAAATCGCTTCACATAAAGTAACTATTTCGGGTTTTTCAAGCCCGAATGAGTGCAATAATCCATTGTCGGAAAAGAGGCGTTTTTTTTCTCCATCAAATTTGACCGTCTTATCGGCAATTACAATTATACGCCCGGCAATACGGACAATAAAATCGAGATTATGGGAAACCACACAGACAGTTTTTCCGCTGCGATGAAACCGTGTAATAATCGACTCAACTTCCGAAGCGCCTTTTTGATCGAGCCCGATGGTCGGTTCATCAAGAAACAGCATCTCCGGCTCAAGCACAATAATACCCGCCAGTGCAGCCCGTCTCTGCTCACCACTGCTCAAATGATGAGGTGACCGCTCAGCAAATTCTTCCGGAGAAAGTCCCACTTCTTCAAGTGCGGCATGAACCCGCTTTTTTATCTCCTCTTTTCCATTTATATACCTGGATATGCCGAATGCCACATCGGCAAACACCGACTCTTCAAAGAGCTGCTTTTCCGGGAATTGAAATACAATCCCCAGCTTTCTGCGGACTGCGCTCCAGTCTTTTGCCTTCCTCATGGCGGTATTATCGACACGAATCTCACCCGAATCGGGAAATAGAAATCCTGTGCATAACTGTAAAAATGTCGACTTTCCCGAGCCCGTTTTCCCGATCACACCGATGAGTTCGCCCTGATCAATAGTACAGGAAAGCCCGGATAAAACCGGAACATCGGAACTTACGGGATATGCGAAATGTATGTCTTTCAGGTCTATCTGCATAGCATTACGAATATCTACAGCCCCGCTAAGCGGTATTATTAGTTGAATAATCAAAAATGTATGCCGGAAGCTGAATACCGGGTACTGCTTTTTTAATTTGATATTCTACCGGTATCTCCACACCGATAGAGTTGAGAAGAGCTTGCCGTTCCGTGAAAATTTTTTCGGGCGTGTCATCCGCAGCGACTTGACCTTTATCAAGGACTATCAAGCGGCTGCACACTGCAGCTTCCCGCGGAAATTGCGTTATTAAAAGTATAGAAAATCCTTCGCATGCACGAGCCTGAAATTCAACCTTTAGCTGCTTTAAGATCATTCGCCTGTCTGGAATATCAAGAAACGAAGTCGGTTCATCGAGAATAAGATATTTGGGATTGGCAATCATTACGGAAGCAATAGCAAGTTTTTGTTTTTGACCGCCGGAAAGCTGATTTGGCGACTGCCCTTTCAAATCGGCAATCTGAAACCGGTCAATTATCTCATTTACGCGTTTCACCATATCATCTCTGCGAACCGAACGATTTTCCAGCGCAAAAGCGACCTCGCGTTCTACCATATTTGTCAGGAGCTGGTCATCGGGATTCTGAAAAACAACACCAATCATATCGCGAATTTCGCGGGTTTTAATAAGCTTGTTAATATCACCGCCGTCTATTTCTATTGTACCCGATGTTACAGACTGCAAACCCGCAATACAAAATGCTAATGTAGATTTTCCGGAACCATTCGGTCCGATCATACCGATAAACTCGGAATCCCCTATATCAAAAGAGAGATTGTTTAGTGCGGAAGTGCTTTTATTTTTGTCATGCTGGTAATCGACACACAGATTTCGGCACTTAATCATCCTGATTCCCGATTCGTTTTACGGTTTCATATATCTCCATGAGCGGTATCTTCTCCCTGACCGCAATTTCTTTACATGCTTCAAACTCAGGAACAACATGCTTTTTCCCGCCTAATATATAAGATTTAACCCGTACCGCACCCCAGGGAGTACTAATTTCTTCCGATAATCTTTCTAATTTTTTTCTATACGTCTCATAGATTCTGACACCGAGCGTGGTGGTTTCCCGGAATAGTATATTCAAACATCTGTCTAAATTTGTATTTTCAACAAGAACCGTTATCTTATGACCGGGTCTGCCTTTTTTCATCAGTATCGGAGTGAGATACACATCCGCTGCATCATGATTCATCAGCTTCTCCATTACGTAAGGAAAAAGTTCGGCATTCATATCATCCAGATTAGTTTCTGCGACCAGCATCCGGTCTTCACCATAGCTGCTTTCTACTTCCCCAACAATGATACGTAAAATATTAGGGAATGCTTCCAGTTCCCTGTCGCCGCATCCGTAGCCAATTTTTGAAACACGCACAGGCGGCAACTGATGAGTATATTCAGCGACCGTCGTCACAATCGCCGCACCCGTAGGCGTCGCCAATTCTGCCCCTACCTCCTTTTTTATTACCGGAAAGCCTTTAACAAGTTCAAGCGTAGCGGGCGACGGTACAGGAATAATCCCATGCTCACACTCAACCGAACCGGAACCTATGCTGACCGCGGAACTGTAACAGGTGGTAATACCCAATTGTTCCATACCCCAGACGGAACCGATAATATCAACCATGGAATCTACTGCTCCTACTTCATGGAAATGCACCTTTTCAACGGGCAATTGATGAATTTTACTTTCCGCTTCGGCTATTCTCGTAAATATCCGCTCGATTCGTTGTCTTGCTTCCACGGATAATTCGGATGAATCAATTATCTCCAGTATATCTTTAAGACTCCTATGATGATGTTCATGATGAGTTTTTACCGATACATTTACAGCCATAATACCTTTGTGATTTACCCGCTCAACGTTCAGGGAAAACGGTGTAACACCCAGCGATTTGAGCATCGATTTGAGAGATTCTACGTCTACACCGAGATCAATCAAGGCGCCGAGAACCATATCGCCGCTAACGCCGGCAAAACAGTCAAAATATGCTATTTTCATAATAGTGTCTTTTTATTTGATGAAAAATTAGAAAAACAGTATGTTTCTTTTCACTGTCTTAGATACAATCGACAGCGATATTAATACGTTAGTAATCCTGCCAAATAGCGGTCACCGGGCGGCTGAGCGGGACCAAAGGACAACAACGTTCCGGTTTTTTTTGTGTGTTCTGTGTTTAAATTAAAAATCTACTGAAAAAACCCGGTTAATATGCCAACGGCGGTATATCAACCGCCGTCTTCACATTTGAATAAGAAATCAAAGAAAAATTTTCTTATATATATCGCCTGAGACAAACATATACTAAAGAGATGAAAATACATATAGCACATTCCCGAATTTTCGGGACTATGCCGGCACAGACAGTCCCCCGCATTCTGCGGGGGATATGCTGCTATTTAAAAGCAGTTATTTCTTTACAAACCTCCACAGATTTGCCTGTGCTTTGCTTACAAGGACATTAAAGTTTTGTCCATCCACAGGGAAATCCGAATAACCATAGTCAAGTACTATGCCGTTTCTACTTATTACTTTATTAGCTTCTGCCTGCGCCTTAATTTTTGCAGCGATCTCTTCCGTAAGGATTTTGGTTTTGCCCTGTAAAATTACCAGAAAAGAATCCAGACCGATTTTCATAGCGGAGTCGATCGGAGTAATATTTTTCAAAATATAATCGTAAATCACCTCTCCGATATCGAAGATTTTTATTCCATAATTGGCTTTCTTTTTCAGATATAATTTAAAAATCAATATACTTAAAATCCCCCTGTATTCAACTGCTTTTTTAATTGTATTTCTCAATACATTTTTAGCACCGCTTAATGAATCGATTATCATCAATTTTTGCTCCTCATGGCACTGACCCAACCGTATCATAGGGGCAATCTGCACTGACATGACCTCAAGCAGTATGATTTTTTCTTTATCCTCAGGGATTTCGTAATTGAGCTGATGAATAGTAATTAATCCGACAATATGGTTCTGTGCACTTAACGGTACAGTTATAAAACTATGCATCTTCTTTTTATCGCTGTCAGCGATGTACTTTACATAGTTTTTATCTTTTTTGAAACTTGAGATATTTACTGTTTCATTGGATCGAATTGCCTGTCCAATGATACCATCATTTAATTTGATTTTAAAATTGTTAATTGATTTTTTTGTAAATCCTATGCTTTTCTTTATTCGAAATTCTTCAGTTTGCTCATCAAACAACATAATACTTACCATATTAAGGTCCATACTCGATTCTATGGTACTCAAAGAAAAACTGAGAATTTCCTCTATTTCTTCACTGGTATTTATAATTTTACTGATTTCGTAGAGCATAGTGATATCTGACAGCGCCTTTTCAATTTTTCTTGATAATTCCTGATTAAGGCGTCTTAACCGAATTCGATCAGTAACTTTTTTGACAGTCAACAATATTTCAGAAACATTAAACGGTTTAAAAATATAGTCAAAAACATCCTGTTTTAATGCGTCAATAGCAGACTCAAGGCTGGCATAGCCGGTAATAACGATAACTTCGGTTTCCTCCGAGACCTTTTTAGCTTCTTTAGTGACTTGAATGCCGTCAATTTTGGGCATTTTTAGGTCGGTGAATACAATATCGTACTTATTATCTTGCATTGCCTTAATCGCTTTTTCAGGATTTGCGTATCCATGAACGCGATAACCCGCATTTTTCAAGATTTCCGTTAATATTTCAATTACACCAGGTTCATCATCAACAACAAGAATATTTTCCATTAATATGACTCCTATTTTGACAGCACACCTTCCGTTTGGATTGACACAAAAGGAGGAAAATGAAAATGGTGGGAACTGTTATGCTTCACGAGACCGAAAATTAATTTTCATTTGCCCATCCCTGGAATATACCATACACATTTTATAGATATATTCAGTCAACATTTTATTCTGGTCTATACTAAGAATGACGTTAGAATAAATCGTATTCGCTGAAATCTTTTTTTCTTTTTCGCTGACTATTATCCTGAATTCTTTTATTAATTCTTTTTTTTGTTTTTCTACCTCCCCTTTTCTATTCTCAACTTTTCTTAATTTTATGAGAAGTTCTGTCAGTTCATCCTGTTTTGATTTAGGAAATTTCGGCAGCTTTCTTTTTAACAGTTCGATAAATTCAATTTCTTTTAAAAGATTTTTTGCGGTTTTCTCAAGGACTTCTTCATTATGTTCTATAATTAACATTTTTTTATATAAGTCTCCTGAAACCCGACCACCGACTTTCACTTCGGTTCTCAAATAACTTGCAGAACCGATGACTTTAGCTTCTATAGCCTTTTCTGCAAAAAGCTTTCCACCGATGATCGAACCTCGTCCTTTGGTTGCCTGTATTTCATTGTCTGCGCTTACAATCGAGTTCATAATATATTCGCTGACTGTAACATTATGCCCCGCTTCAACGGTCGATTCATTGATAAACTCTGCAAATATATTTTTTGCTGCAAGGATTCTGGCTTTTTCCTGCCCAACAACTCCCCTGCCGATTATAATGCTTCCCTTAGTTGAAATTATTTCAGCACCTTCAACTACGCCTCTAATGCGTATATCACCTTCTGTTTTAACTTTGAAACCGGTAAGCACGTCTCCCGTGATATCTATATCACCCGTAAATTCGATATTTCCGGTTGAATAATCCACATCGCCGCGTATTGTGAGTTTGTTCTCGACAGACAGTTTTTTTTTCTTATAGACTATTCTTCCGCTAACAGCAGCATAAAGAGAGAGACAATCATCAGAAATATATGTATTTTCTCCTTGAGGGAGAGGCTTATTCTTACCTGTCGAGTCAATGACCTCGCCAAGAACGTTTATACCATCCTGACCTTTTGATGCAGGAATCTTTTCCGCAAGCAGTTGATCCTTTTCAACCGTTTTTAACAAACCAATTTGATGAAAGTCGACACTGCCGTCTTCCTTAATCAGGGGTTCGGAGCTAATTTCCGTATCTACTTCAAGAACAATTTGAGCTTCTTCACCGATATATGGCTCCTTACCGCGTGCAATTACTTCCTTTTCAACAAAAATCCTATTTTCTACTATTTGTTTAATTTTTTCATAATCGATGTTATATACGACACCGGCTTTCAGAATTCTGTGAATAATATCCCGCTCAGTAATTTCTTCATCGTCTACCGAAGGAAACGTTACATCAAGATAGGCTTCGAGGGCATCTATGGATACGGTTACACGAATATAATCATTTTTCTCCGGAGCATATTCTACTAACCTGTCAGCAACTTTTACAGGCTCTTTCAGATTCTGTTTATATAATTTTACGATTTCCTTATAAGGAGCTTCAAGAATACCTAACCGGAGTAACTCATGCTCTAAAGAAGCAGCATTCAGGCTATCAACATGTTCCGCATTAGTAACGTAGACGCCTTCTTCTTTTACCAGTATACCTAATTTCTCAAGTTCTTTTGTATCAACGTAACGCATAATGGGAAAAATGTTTTAAAACGTAAATAATTTTAACCATTATATTAATCATATTTTTTATGGATTCAAATAGTGCTAATAAGGAGTAATCATGCGGCTGTCATTAAATCTTTTGTTGTTCTGCAGTATCATGCGTTTCAGATTTATTCGGTAACGTTTCAGGATCTGGTTGTTCAGGAATCTTGGGTGCCGGTATGCCTTCTTGAAATTCTTCATTATCCTCAGCATTATTTGCATCCTGTACAGAATCCGGCTCTACATCAGAATCAGATAGTGTTTCCTGTAAAGTTTCATCATCTTTCTCTGCCTCAGTACTCTCTATCCCGGCTTCTGTCTCTTTATCATGAGATTCATCCGCTGCTGATTGTTGAACAGCGCCCGCCTCATCCTCGCTTTCCGAGATATCTATCTCATCGTCATCATAGGGGGAATATTTCTCGTATTCTAATTGAATCTTTGCTTTGCGACCACATCTGCACTCTATGTCTATACTATCTATAACTCCATCTTTTTTATATAATTTCAGGACAAACGCTTCACTTTCAACAACCATCTTTTCACCAACAACCGCAGTGTCGTCATCAAAGGTTGTTTCTTCGTTTTTAATGATTGT
>Ga0111191_1007_pt1 | contig 20728 bp, 18 predicted proteins | sample DeeMarSWOR324_28_FD_80363 | JGI IMG/M metagenome (GOLD analysis project Ga0111191, IMG submission 80363) | bacterium SM23_31 | reverse complement strand
ACGCAATGAAAAAGAATTAACCGATACACGTCAATACATTTTAGACAATCCGCTGAAGTGGGAAATTGACAAGAATAATCCTGAAAACTTGTATATGTAGGAACGCGCCATGGCGTGTTCATGGGATGCAGCATGATTCCGTAATTAATAAGAACACGCCGCGGCGCGTTCATACGGACATAGAAGTATTGTCATTTAATTGAATTTTTAAAATGCTTTCGATATTTATAATTTTAATTCTCGGTTACTTCACCGGGTCGATCCCGACCAGTATAATTGCCGGAAAACTGCTGAGGGGTATCGACATCCGCGAACACGGCAGCGGGAATCCCGGTGCTACGAACGTGTTCCGGGTGCTTGGCTGGAAGGCAGGGGTAGTTGTCGGTCTGCTTGACCTGGCGAAGGGTTTCATTGCGACAGTGTATATTTCACGGATAGCTTTCGGAGAGATTCCCGTAAGTGAAAGCCTTGTGCAGATTTTAGCCGGACTTGCCGCCGTATGCGGTCATGTCTGGACGGTTTTTGCAGGTTTCAGAGGCGGCAAGGGTGTACTCACTGCGGCGGGTATGTTTTTTGGATTAGCTCCCGGTACGACGCTCGTTTGTATTGTAGTATTTTGTATCGCAGCGTTTCCAACTCGCTATGTCTCGCTCGGTTCCATTTCCGCAGCAGTAACTTTAGCGGTAATTATGTCCGTGAGAAAATTCATAATGCACCATGAAATAGAAATGCCTTTACTTATTTTTACGTTAATTATAAGCTTGTTAATAATTTACACGCACCGCAGTAATATAAAGAGACTCATCAATGGAACTGAAAACAAATTCACGTGGAAATAGCGTCTGCATACTCGGTGGGGGCAGTTGGGGAACGGCGATGGCAATTCTGTTGGCACGGAAAGGTTATCCCGTAACAGTCTGGGAATTTCAAAAAGATATTGTCGAATCGATGCAAAAATTTAGAGAAAACCGGGTATTCCTGCCCGGTATAAAACTGCCTGATAACGTCACGGTTACAAATTACATTGAAGATGCTGTGCCGGAAGGAGAATATATTATATTTGCCGTTCCGTCGCACGTATTCCGGTCGGTATCAAAACAGGCTGCAGCGTTTTTGATGAAAGGTAGAAAATTCATCAGTGCCACAAAGGGTATTGAAAACTATTCCCTTATGCGGATGTCGGAGATATTGCTTGCTGGAATTCCGGGATTGACGGCGGACAGGGTCGCCGTACTGTCGGGACCGAGTTTTGCCGCAGAGGTTGCACGTGAAATTCCGACAGCGGTGGTTGCGGCTTCTTCGGATGAGTCTTATGCTGCGGAAGTCCAGGAATTGTTCATGTGTCCTGCGTTCCGGGTGTACGTCAACACGGATGTTACGGGTGTCGAGCTCGGCGGAGCATTTAAAAATGTCATGGCGATTGCCACCGGTATTGCGGATGGCGTAGGATTCGGAGATAATTCGAAAGCTGCGCTTCTGACGCGCGGCATTGTGGAAATGACCCGGCTGGGCGTTAAGATGGGCGCCGGTGAAAAAACGTTTGCCGGTCTTTCCGGTATGGGTGACCTGGTTCTGACCTGCATGGGTAAGCTTAGCAGGAATCTGTACGTCGGTCAAGAACTGGGGAAGGGTCGAAAACTGCAGGAGATTCTCGATGACATGGTGATGGTTGCGGAGGGTGTCAATACGGCAAGGTCTATCCGCAAGCTTGCACTGACGTACGGCGTGGAAACACCCATTATGGAGCAGGTGTACCGGATACTGTTTGAAGACAAAAACCCCAAAGAAGCCGTTGTCGAACTCATGACCCGCGAACCCAAACCGGAGGTTTGAATTTATTCGAAGATTTTTAAGGAGAACATACAATGCGATATTCATCTATTGTAATTATGTTAGTCCTTTTTTTAACGGGCTGTGGTTCAGATTCATTTGAGATAGAAGAACGCACGGTTTTAACTGATGTGCTGACATTGGAGCTTACGTTCGGTGCAGACGAAGAAAAATTGGAAGATGAATTTTTACTGGCAAGCCCCGAAAAAACTGTAGTTGTCAATGATGCGGGGGATATTTATGTTCTTGATGAGATGGATTTAAACGTAAAAGTTTTTGATAAGAATGGCGAACCAAAAATAATCTTTGGCGGTCCTGGTCAGGGACCCGGAGAATTTTATGGCGCTACATATTGGCAGACTATTAGCTCAACAGGCTATCTGCTGGTATCCGGTCAAAACTGGTTTGTTGTCTTTTCTCCAAACAATAAATTTATAAAAAATATAAGATATACAAATAACCCCGTACTTAACAGACTATTGGAAGAAAATGATTGGCGTTCATCGAGTTTGGGCACAACGTATGTTATTGATGATTCTCATTTTTTAACAAGTGTAACAACTCGTGATAATTCAGATGAAAGTTTATACCCTGAACACGAACTTCTGGTTTATTTGAAAGAAGATAATCCGGTTGAAATTGCCCGGTATCAATCAAGTAGAATTCTAACTTCAATGGGGCTGCTGCCTGTGAGCTTTCGGGGGAGTTTATTATTTAATCCTATTCACGATAATAGCGCTGTATATTCACATTCCGAGTTTGATAAATTTGAAGAGAATAATCGGTCATTTTATACCCTTAACATAATATCATTTGACAATAATATAAAAAGGCAAATTACTTGCCCTTATAAGCCAGTAAAAATTCCTCAAAGTCAAAAAGAAGAAGCGAAAAGATTTATACCTGAAATACCCGGTACTGAGAAACTCATAAAGGAAATCGATAAAGCGGAGTATTATCCGCCTTTAAGGAAATTGCTTGTTGACCGGGATTTTATATTTGCATTTACAAATATGAAGAATGACGAAGAATATATCCTTACGGATGTACTTGACGCTTCGGTCGGAAAGTATCTTGTTTCTGCCTACTTCCCATTTATTCCGAGCACGATAAAAGACGGCTATGCTTACATAATAGGTAAAAATGATGAAGGATTTGATGTGGTTGAAAAATACAAAGTAAGTCCGGCGGTGTATGGAAAGTGATTATCATTAAAATTATGTTTACTTGATATTTTTCTATTTATTTGCGATATTTAAGCTGAATTGATTATCAAATTAAACAGGATTTACAAGATGCACCGGATTTTTTTATCCTGATTATCCTGTTAATCCCGTCAAATAATATAATAGCCAAATTTATAATGAACAGCATTGTTACTATAATAGAAAACAGGAGCGCGCATGGACTGGGTGTATATTAACGAAGTTGCAAAGCACGTTGGCAAAGAGGTTGAAATCAAGGGGTGGCTGTATAACAAGACGCACAAAGGAAAACTCTGGTTTTTACTGGTTCGGGATGGCACCGGAATTATTCAGGCGGTTGCATTTAAAGACGATGTCGATGAGCAGACATTCGAAAATTGCGATAAATTAACCCAGGAATCGTCGCTCAAGGTGATGGGTAAAATATCAGAAGATAAACGTGCACCGGGTGGGTATGAACTGCAGGTGCACAAACTGGAAATTATTCAGGTAGCCGAAGACTATCCGATAACGCCGAAGGAGCACGGGACGACGTTTCTGATGGACCACCGCCATCTCTGGCTGCGATCTTCACGCCAGCATGCGATATTGAAAATCCGTCACGAAATTATCAAGGCGAGCCGCGACTTCTTTGACAACCGCGGTTTTGTACTGGTCGATACGCCTATTTTTACCCCGGCGGCGTGCGAGGGAACTACAACGCTGTTTGAGACAGATTATTTCGGCGACAAGGTGTACCTGACACAGAGCGGGCAGCTTTATTCCGAAGCCAGCATGATGTCATTCGGGAAGGTGTACACCTGCAGTCCGGCGTTCCGGGCGGAAAAATCAAAGACCCGGCGGCATCTGACGGAGTTCTGGCTTGTCGAACCCGAAATGGCGTTTTTCGACTTCGAGGACAATATGAAGCTGGCGGAAGACCATGTAACGTATATAGTTGAACGTGTGCTGGAAAATAAGAAGGAAGAGCTTAAAGTTATAGAACGTGACACCGCGCCGCTTGAGAATGTGAAGCCGCCGTTCCCGCGTATTTCGTATGACGATGCTGTAAAAATGCTGCAGGATGAGGGGATCGATTTCGAATGGGGCGGCGATTTCGGCGGGACGGATGAAACAATTATTTCCGAAAAGTTCGATAAACCGCTTTTTGTGCACCGTTTCCCAGCGGCAATCAAGGCCTTTTACATGAAACGTGATGCGGAACGCGAGGAGCTTGCATTAGGGTGTGATTTGCTTGCTCCCGAGGGCTACGGAGAAATAATCGGCGGTGGTCAGAGGGAGGACAACCTGGAAATCCTTCTGAAAAGAATAAAGGAACATAACCTGCCGCGGGAAGCGTTTGAATGGTATTTAGACCTCCGTAAATACGGCTCGGTACCCCATTCGGGTTACGGACTCGGAATCGAACGGACACTTGCATGGATTTGCAAACTGAAACACGTCCGCGAGTCCGTTCCGTTTCCGCGCATGATTTATAGAACAACACCCTGAGGAAGGTCGAATTACGAATTACGAATTACGAATTACGAATTATTTTATTAATACTAAAAGCTAAAAGCTAAAAGCTAAAAGCTAACAGCTAACAGCTAATAGCTATTTCCCCATGAAAGATAAAGACAAAACATTCTCATTTTCCGAGTACATTAGCAAAATTGTGCACCGGAAACCGCTAATTGCGGTTATCGGATCTGGGTCGTGCAATCAGAAAATATATGACTTAGCCGAAGAAGTGGGCAAAGAAATAGCTGTCCGGCAGGGGATTGTTGTATGCGGCGGGCTTTTTGGTGTAATGGAGGCATGCTGTAAGGGCGCAAAAGCAGCAGGGGGGCTGACTATAGGCATATTACCGGGACGGGGCATCGACGACGCAAATGATTATGTCGACATTCCCATTGCAACAGGACAGGGTATTGCGCGAAATGCCGTTATAGCACATACCGGACGGGTCGCCATTGCAGTTGACGGCAAATACGGCACGCTCTCGGAAATCGGATTTTTCCTCCAGCTCGGCAAACCGGTCATCGGTCTTAAAACGTGGGACATCACCGAAGATATAATAAAAGCCGAAACACCGGTCATTGCCGTGGATAAGGCGTTTAAATTTCTGATATGAAAAAAATCATTGCAAAATGCAAAATGTAAAATAATAAAACCGGGATTAATAAATATAATCTTCTATTAATTTAGTAAAGTATCACGCTCACTGTTTTATTCCAAGCTCACTGTTGGTGTTGTCACCAACAGTGAAATAGAGTGTGTGTTGCTGATCCCGCTCAGCGGGACTAACACACAGCATAAATTAGCATGGTATTTTTAATTTTTCAATTTAGATCAATCAGAAAATGAATGCAGGTGTAAAAATAGTCGTAACGGGTGTCGTAACGGGAGTCGGGTTCAGATGGTTCGTGATGCGCACTGCAGAAAAGCTGGGTGTAACGGGCAAAGTCCGGAACCGGTTTAACGGCTCGGTAGAGATTGAAGCGGAAGGTAAACGGAACGCTCTCGAGGCACTTGTCGGAGAAGTACGTATCGGTCCGCGGATGGCTTCAATCCGGGGCGTAAACGTGGAATGGGTGCCCTACGAAGGAAAATTTAAAAATTTTGACGTAGCGTTTTGAATACTAACCGCAGAGGCGCAAAGACGCAAAGAAAGAAAATAAATTAACTACTAAAACAAAAAGCCAAAAACTGATAACTGAAAGCTGAATACTAATAATTTCTTTGCGGCTTTGCGAGAAAAAAGTATCTGCATTAAAAGTATTCCACATTAATTTGGAGATTGAACGGTGATTGACCTACGAAAGATGACGCGTATTGTGCCGGATTTTCCAAAGCCGGGAATCGGTTTTTTTGATGTAACAACCGTATTGAAAGACGGGCCCGCATTTCAGCAGGTGGTCGATACATTATATGACAGGTTTAAAAACTTACAAATTGATAAAATTACCGGCATCGAGGCGCGCGGATTTGTTTATGCTGCGGCTTTGGCGTATAAAATGGAAAAAGGATTAATTCTTGTTCGCAAGCCGGGCAAACTCCCTGCAGAAACATTCCGGCAGGAATATGCTCTGGAATACGGAACCGATGCCGTGGAGATGCACAAGGATGCTGTCGGGCAAGGAGAGAAAATTCTTGTAATTGATGATTTGTTAGCTACCGGGGGAACGGTGACTGCAACATGTAAACTAATTGAAGAGGCGGGTGGAACTGTCGCAGGCATCGGATTTATGATCGAACTTGATTTCTTACACGGACGCGATAAACTAAAGAAATATGATATTTTTTCGATAATTAATATTGAAGAATAAAAAGTATTTTCTCGCCCCGAGAACTCGGGGCAAAGCCGCAAAAAAAGATGTATATAATATTGAATACGAAAGACTGACAGCTGACAGCTGAAAGCTAATAACTTCTTTGCGACTTTGCGGCTTTGTGAGAGCTACATAAAAAAGGATTAAGATCATGCGGATTGTTGTCCAGAGGGTCAGCCGTGCACAGGTTTCAATTGATAACAATGTTGTTGGAAAAATCGGAAGGGGGCTTGTGATACTGTTAGGCGTTGCCGGTGACGACACGGAGAAAGACGCACAGTTTCTTGCAGATAAATGCGTAAACCTGAGGATTTTTAATGATGAACAGGGGAAAATGAACCTTTCTGCGCTGGAAGTAGGGGGTGAAATCCTCTCAATTTCACAGTTTACACTCTACGGCGACTGCCGGAAAGGACGCAGACCAAGCTTCATCAAGGCTGCGCAGCCCGAACCGGGTGAAAGATTATACAATGTTTTTAACGATTTTCTGCGGGAAAGCGGTTTAAAGGTCGAGACAGGTGAATTTGGCGCAATGATGGACGTGGATATATATAATGAAGGTCCGGTAACCATTATTATCGATTCAAAGTGAAAAAATGCTCCGGTAAAAATTGTTTCTGTAGTTTAACAGTAATGAGTAACATGATTTTTATATAGAAACTTTCTCTGTCATACTCTAAAATTTATAAAAATCGGGAACTTTAGCAAAGTGAGTTCAGTTTTAAAATAGGATATGAATTTTCATTAAAAGATGACAGGCGGTTACATCGTGATATTTTCTGTCAAAAAATAGAAAAAGAAATTGAATTATTTGGCAAATTATTTGTAATTTGTATACAATTGGAACGTTATAGAATAGAACCGGAAAAATAAGTAGGTAAATTTAAATAAAGTGAATAAAATAAAATAAAAAAGAGAAAACAATGATATCGGAAAATCCCAAAGTAAAAGAAAGAATACATAGTAAAGTCTTACGACTTGTATTACTTTCAATAGCAGTTATAGTAATCGTTGTATTTGTATATTTATTTTTCACTAAAGAGCCGCCTCCCGAGCTTGAAACGTATACTGTAACAAGGCAGGACCTTGAAATAACACTTACAGAACCTGGTGAAATAAAGGCATTGAGAAATGACCCGATAAGTATGCCCGGACCGCAGCGACCAGAGCGAGGAGGCGGTGGAGATAGAGGCGGTGGAGGTAGAGGTGGCGGAGGAATGACTATTAATATTACGATGAGTTATGGTGGGAGTATAGGTTCCGGGGAGGCACAGATTATTCAACTGATACCGGAAGGAACAAGAGCGGAGGTAGGTGATACGCTTATAAGATTTGACACCTCTGAGTTATTGACACAGCGCGAGATGTATGTAGAAAACCTTATTGCGGCGCAGGAAGCATACGACGATTTAGTTGAAAACCATTTATTGCAGGAAGAGCAAGAAGAACGGTCAATAGAAAACCAGACGTTTACCCTTGAGAGTAGAAGATTGAATCTTGCACTTGCAGAATTCAGCTCGGAAAATACCATAAAGGAAATGGAAATACAACTTAAAATAGCCGAGCTCGATTCCATGAAATTGGAAACGAGGTTAGCATGGAGTAAAATTAGCAGAGCGAACCAGCTCGCAAGGGCGCAGAGAAGCATCAATGATATTAATAATAGAATAGAACAGGTAGACGCACAGATTGCGGCTTATACGGTAATAGCAGAATATCCGGCTCTTGTCGTGTATGAGGAAAATCCTCAGACCGAGCAAAAGGTCAAAGTCGGTGATAGAACATTTACGTATCAGCAATTATTACAACTGCCGGATTTGAGCAGCATTAACGCCGTGATTCATATCAACGACATAGACCGCGAAAAGGTTTGGCTGGGACAGGAGGGCAGGCTGCATCTGGAGGCGTATCCGGATTCTGTATTTTATGGTGAAGTTACTGATTTTGCACTCATTTCACAAAGCTCACAGCGTTATGAGTATTCAAATGTAAAGATTTTTGAATTGCATCTTCTGCTTGATGGTACAGACCCGCGTCTGGTACCCGGAATGACCGCTATGGTCGAGTTTGTTGTAGAGCGAATTGAAGATGTTCCGGTTATTCCATTAAGCGCTGTGTTTGAATCAAATGATATTACATTCGTTTATAAAGTTGGTGAGTCGATACCGAAACAAGTAGTATTAGGTAAGAAAAATGAGTTAATGGTGGAAGTCAAGAGCGGCTTGGAGGAAGGCGATGTAATTCTAAAGCAGAGACCGCGCAACGAAGGTTTTGCGCTCGGTTATTACGATGAAAAGCAGCGCCGGGAAGAAGCGATTGCAATGCTGGATGAGCATTTTAGGACAATAGAAGAACTCGGTATTAGTTACAACTACGATAGATATAGAGAACAGAGCCGGTTAAGTCCGATGAGAGGCAGCGGCTATCAAAGTATGGACGTACGCGAGCCAACGTATGATGAGGTAATAACCTTTCTTGAAATGATGGATATGGAGAACACTGCGCAGAATAGAGAGGAGGCGAGAGAGTTGATTATGTCCACTCAAAATGCCGGAAGGGATTCGGGACTTACCGACCTGCAGAGAGCTCTCGGGCAGGGTATGGAGCCGGGTATGCAGAGAGAGAGTAGAGGACAAGGTGAACGAGGCGGCAGGGGAGGCGTTCCGCCCGATACCACCGGAGGACGGATTAGGTGATTCGAAATCTTTTGCAAATTTATAACGCAGGCTGAAGCCTGCGGCTACCAATATATGATTTTATACGGTTACGGAACTTTGGCAAATTTTGATTTATTGTAATATTTAATGTATATGGATGCCTGTTGAACAAGTAAAATGTGTTAGTGTAATTCCCCCGAGTACTCGGGGGATTTGGGCGTGATAAACATCATAAAATTACAGTGAATTTAAAAAATACAGAAGTTATATTTGTAATAAATTTTTCAGCTTCTAAACAGACATAAAACAGAAACGTTAAGGAATTAAAATTAGTAAAATTATAAATCATCCGGACTCAATCAGAAAACTTTTCTTTTAAATGACGTTATAAAACTGGAGGATACAGATACGATGAATAACAAATTGAAAAATATGGGAGGCTCCCGACAGAAATATTACTTACTGGGAGCAATTGTTTTTATTGTTGTAGCCGGAATTTTTTATTTCGGGATCGAAAGCGCCACTTATGAACCTGAGACCTTTGCGGTTATGGAAGATGAGTTTATCATCGATGTGTATGTTCCCGGTGAACTCAAAGCCAGGCAGTCCGTAAAAATCAGCGTGCCCATGGAAATTCGCACGAGTTTACGAATTGTGGAAATGGTGCCCGAAGGCTGGGAAGTCGAAGAAGGAGATATGCTCATAAGATTTGACACTGCCGACCTTGAGAACCAGCTCCTCGACGCGGAGGAAGAATTAGTCACTCTACTTCAGTCTCTTGAGGAAAGTAAAGTGCAGCAACAATCCGATTCGATCCAGAGAGACGCACAAATGGAGATACAAGAATTGACCTTTCAACAAAGCGAGTTAAGATTTTCAAGAGCGGAGTTTGAACCGGAGAATTCGAAAAGGCAAATGGAAATCGACATGGAAAAATCTAAGTTACAGCTTGAGCAGCAAAGGTTAGACCATGAAAGAGCAAAGAAAACCGCAAAGGAAAGACTCCAGCGTGAACTCGATAGGATACAGCGTCAAAAGAACGAGATTGAGGAGATCTATCAGCAAATCGAGGGATCAGTGATATATGCGCCCTCACCCGGATTAGTAGTATATAAAGAGAACCTGAGAAGCGGAGAATCGGTAAAAGTAAAGGTTGGCGATGAAGTTTACAGACGTCAGGAACTTATGGAACTGCCCGACCTTTCGGAAATCCTGGTAAGCACTGCGGTTAATGAAGTCGACATAAGTAAGGTTAAGCGTAAACAGGAAGTAATTGTTACCCTTGATGCTGATGAGAATGTCTATTACGGCACCGTTACAGATATTGGACGGCTTGCTCGCAGAGAATCCAGCAGTTTGGGCAACAGTATTAAAGTAATCGATACTGAGGTGACCATTGAAAATACCGAAGGTGATGAATCGCTCATACCGGGCATGTCGGCTACCTGCCGGATAATTACCGAAAAAATTCCAGACGTTATGCAAGTTCCATTAACCTCTGTTTTCGCAGATGAAAATGGGAATGAATTCGTTTACGTAAAAAACGGCAGGTCTTATGACAGGACACCCGTGACTGTAGGAGCAAAGAACAGGGACTATATCGTTATCGAAGCTGGTCTGGAAGTCGGTCAACTTGTTACCCTCCGTGACCCATACAAGCCATTAGAGGGAATCGGTACAGAAATTGGGGAAAGACCAACCAGCACAGCCGCAGCAGCACCACCGCAGGCTCCGGCATCCGGAGGATTCGATATGCAGAACATTCAGAGAATGATCCGGGAAGGCGGCGGTGTTGAAGCAATGAGAGGAAGAGGAAGAGGCGGAGATGTTATTATTCATGACTAAGATAATAATAAGAGATTGAGAGATATGCAATTACGGGAAAGTTTTGACATAGGTTTTAACGGGCTGAAATCGCACAAACTGCGTTCATTCCTGACAATGCTCGGTATTATATTCGGCGTCGGGGCAGTTATTGCGATGTTATCGATCGGCGAAGGAGCAAAACAAAAAGCGCTTGACGAGATAGCCCTGCTTGGTATTAATAATATCATTATTCAGGATTTTGCAGCCGATGAGGAGTTGGGTATAGGAAGGACAAATTATTCCGCCGGTTTGAGCAGGGCTGATGAAACCGCTATCCGCTCGATCCTCGCGGTTGCCGACCTGGTCGTTCCTCAAAAAGAGGTTGCAGTTTCTATCTGGCACGAAACTGACCAGGCTGCCGGTATTGTGGTCGGAACTACTCCCGAATACGATGAAATTATGGAATTTTATCCCGAAACCGGTTCATTTTTTAACTATGAACAGTATAACAATACCGAACGCGTCTGTGTTCTCGGCGCCGGCATTAAGAAAGACCTGTTTCAATACAGGGACCCTATCGGAAAGTCGATTAAACTCGTTGGTCCGAACTGGACTAACTGGTTTACGGTAATCGGGGTGATGGAGCCGAAGGGTATCGGCGCCGGCAAAGGCGGAACGATACGAACGCGAAATCTCAACCAGGACATATATATACCGATAACCGCCGCGGCAAAACGATTTCACCACGGGCGTTTCGCCAGTGAACTTGACCAGATTACAATAAAGGTGGTGGATCAAGAAAAAATCCGCGAGGCTTCTAATCTTATTAACAACATTATAAATATACGTCATAACGGCGTTCCGGATTACCAGTTGGTCGTTCCCGAAGAACTGCTGAAACAAAGTCAGGAAACCCAGAGGATTTTTAACATTGTTATGGGCGCAATAGCGGGTATTTCGCTGTTGGTCGGCGGTATAGGGATTATGAACATTATGCTTGCCACCGTTTTGGAGCGGACACGCGAGATAGGAATACGCAGAGCCGTCGGCGCAACAAGGAATGATATACTCGGACAATTTGTTATTGAAGCTGTGGTTCTGAGCTTTGTAGGCGGGTTTATAGGAATTTTAGTTGGCTGGGTTTTGACGAAAATAATTACCTTCTATGCCGAATGGGAAACACTTGTTGCTTTCACGGCGATTCTGCTGGCTTTTGGCGTTTCGGTGATGATCGGTTTGATTTTCGGTATTTACCCGGCGAGAAAAGCCGCCGAACTCGACCCGATTGAATCGCTGCGATACGAATAATATGAAGTACGAATGACGAATGTCTTAGATACCTATATATTTAATAAAAAAGCCCTGCGTTTGCAGGGCTTTTTTATTGATCTTTATTCAATTACTTAATTTTTATAATTTTTGTAAATTCATATTTGTCATTCCCACGAGTACTCGGGAGAATGACATCAATATCAATTGATATTTTTAAAAATCTGATTTGTGAATAGACCAGGTTAAAGTACTATTGTGAAACCCTGTAATAAAATAAAATCTCTGAAATTAATATCTTGACTAATTGGAAAAATTTGTTAGTTTAGTATAAGAAAATTTTTTGATATTTTATTAAATTTTGTTTGTATATTTAGTAACGTTCTAATTCCGTTACGGTCTATGTGATCTTTTCCCTGCCGCATACCGCAAATATATGTTTTCGGCAGTCCGAGCTTCATTGTAACTGAATAGGCTATAACAAATTATAGATTTTATAAGTATACATTCTGAAACAAAAAATAATCAAGTATTCAATACTAAATAAATGACACGCAGCACTTTTCGACCGAAAAAGCCTGGCAGCTTTTCATTATTAATCCCGGGACGCTAAACGTTGAGAATTTAAAAGCGTTTATCAAACTAATGAAGTATAATGCGGATGTAAAGAAGCTTTTCCCCCATGGATTTCAGCTTGCAGAGCCAATTAATAACAAAACGGGAGGAATTCTCTATCCCAAGGATACTGAGCTTAATACCGACTGCGTCGAACGATTACTGCAGCTTAAGGAAAAGAATCCCAATTACGATTTTCGAATTTCTATAAAAAAAGGGAAAAAAGTAGCGAATTATTTTCGGGATCATATTAAGAGGGATTTTGTCAAGATAATAGAATCCAAGAAAAATAAACAGGAATTCCGGAAATCCATTGGAAGACTTGAAAAAACTTTTGAACTATATATTGATGATATTTTAGATAATGATGAATTAATTTACGTATTATTTCGGGGAAGGTCTATTGACGAAGTTACCAGTAAATCGGGGATTCCCTGTTTCTTTTATCATTCTATTAATGTTACTATTTTTGCGCTGGAAATTTTGCAGAATGTTTTCATGACTACCGGAACCCGGTATCATAAGCAGGATTTGATAAATGTTGCAATACTCGGTTTACTGCATGATATGGGGAGTATCGAGAATCTCGGGCAGATTTCGGAATTAACAACTGAAAGGCAAAAAAAGTATTACTTTAAGGGGATTTCACGGAGCTTTTTATCGGCAAAAGACATCAACCTTGAGAGTGAATTAGTATCGGCTCTTAAAAAATTCGGCGATTATTATCAAGGGAATAAAGAGGTCGTTAAGGAAGATGAAGATATTCAATCCAAGTATGCCAACATATTGATCACAGCGGATACAATGGATCTCATGGTTTCCGGGATTTTTGGCGACCCTGTTCCAATAAAAGCCGCAACAGACCAGTTATATGTTTTAGCTAACAACAAAGAGCTGAGAAGAGGTTTTGTTGAAGCGCTTGCTAAAGGCCTTGCTCCCGGCTATCTGTTTGACTTTTACCGGGAACTCGAGCGGGTTAAGAAAATGTGCCGTCTCGGTGATTACGCACGACCTTATCCTATGCTGGGTTTTAAGAGCCCTGTTCTCGTTCTATGCGGAGGATGCCGCACAGATTGCCAGGAGTATTCCAAAAGCTCAAGAGCTGTGAACCTGGTAAAACCGAGCAGCGGATTAGAACCGGGAGTTTATGGGAGATGTAAATTGCTCTCCGGGGAATTGGTAAAATTTTATAAATCCTACTATGCGGATATTAAGGAGAACGTAATATTGCATAAAGCAAAGGAAAAACAGCGTAAAAATGATAGCCGCACGGATTAATTATCATATATTATCAACCGCAGTTATGCCGGCTTTTATTTTAATGCACACACGGCTGAACCTTGTAAAATGATAATTATTGATTTCTAAGGGATTGCCGATTTTATCATGGACTTATCCGAATATCGCAGCGAATTTCCTATTTTAAAGAATAAAATTTATCTTAATACCTGTTCTCTTGGTGCGCTTTCCAGACGCTCCCGTGAGTATGTTAAAACATATTTGGCTCAATGGGACGAGTTTGGAGCATCGGCATGGTATTCATTATGGATGAATGATATTGCCGCAGTAAGGAATATGATTGCAGAGATTCTCCATGCCGATAAAGACGAAATTGCACTTGGACACAGCATATCAACACTTTTAAGTACAGTAGCATCCTGCTTCAGGTATGACGACCGGGAAAAAATTGTGGTCACGGAACTGGATTTTCCGACGGCAAACTATCAATGGTTCGCCAAGGAATCTTTAGGCGCTCGTATCGAGATGTTGAGCTCTCCCGATAGTGTTCACATTCCTCTCGAAAAATTTCAAGAAGCTATTGATGATAAAACCCTGCTCGTTTCAACGTCCCATGTATTTTTCACAAGCGGTCAGATACAGGATATTGCCACAATCAATACTATTGCACGCAGGCATGGGGCGCTTTGCATCGTTGATGCGTATCAATCCGTCGGGCAGGTACCGGTAAGGGTCCATGATATGGGTATCGATATACTTGTTTCAGGTGGGTTGAAGTGGCTGCTCGGCGGCTCCGGTATAACCTTTTTATATGTACGAAAAGACCTTGCTTCATCACTTCAGCCGTCTTCGATAGGCTGGTTCGGCGTCAGTAACCAGTTTGAATTTGCGCCGGATCGCATTAACCTCATTGACAGTACCCGTAGGTTTGAAACCGGAACTCCCTCTGTCGCTGCACTGGCGGCGTTTAAGGGAGGTTTGGAAATTATTCTGGAAATTGGTCTCGAAAATATACATAAAGCTGCAAAACAAATATCAGAGGAACTGGTCGAACGACTTAAAAAAGCCGGATTTAATCCTTGTGTTGCAGAGAATCCAACTGAACGTTCTGCTATTGTTATGGTTCCACATCCGGACCCCTCTTCCGCTGTAGGCGCATTGAGTAAGCGCAACATTATCGTAGATTTCCGAAAAGGATGCATCCGCGTCTCGCCCTATTTTTACAATTCCTCTGAAGATATTGAAAAATTTGTTTTTGCGTTGAAAGAAATATCGTAAGACTGAATTATCTGTGGCGCCTGTTTAAAAATTTTTTCCTGGATTTTGTACTGAAATTCGTGAGACATTGTGTAAGCTGCAGAAAACATGATGTCAATTCCTCTAAACGGGATAAGATTTATGATTCGCTTCTCATTTAATTAAATCTTTATAAAATTTTTGTCAGAACTACATTAAATGAAAGGAGAAAGTTATGAGAATTCTATTGATCGTTACCGCTGCCGCACTCGCAATTACGGTAACCGTGCCTGTCTTTGCGCAGTCGTGGAACGTTTCTGTGGATGCTAATCTTACTCTTACACAGAATGCATACAGCGACAATTGGATTCGGGGAGAATCGGGAGCCTTGGCATGGACATTTAATTCCAACTCTCTCGCTGAAAAACAGCTTCATGCAAAGGTTCATAACAAAAATACGCTTAAACTCTTTTTTGGACAAACCCATAACCAAAACCAGGTAACTAAAACGTGGGCTAGACCTGTTAAATCGACCGACCTTATCGATTTTGAGTCGGTTTTCCGTTTTACATTGGGTGGATTCGCCGAACCGTTCGCTGCCGGCAGGGTAGAGACACAGTTCCTTGACGCAAGCGATCCCGAAAAAGACCGATTCATTAATCCTATTACGTTTACTGAAAGTATGGGTATGGCAAAAGTATTGATCAAGAAGAAAAAGCGTGAGTGGATTGCCCGTTTGGGCATTGGTGTGAGACAGCACGTTAATCGTGATGTGCTGGAGCCTTCGGGCACCTCACGGAAAACACACACCAGCAATGACGGGGGAATCGTGTTCGTGACAGATTTCAAAACACCGCTTGCGCAGGAGCGGATTCTCTATACAGGTAAACTTACTATTTTTAAAGCACTTTTTTTCTCGAAAGCCGATGAACTCAAAGGAAAACCCAATGAGAATTACTGGAAATCCCCGGATTTAAATTGGGAAAATATCTTTACGGCAAGCATTACAAAATACGTTATGGTAAACTTTTACCTGCAGCTTCTTTATGATAAGGAAATTAATCTTAAGAGGCGCTTGAAACAGACCCTTGCTCTGGGTTTAACATACAAACTTATATGATGATACTAAAATATATAAAGCATATGCTTTATATCCCTTTATCATTATCTTAGTTGTCAGAAAAACTGATAAGTGCTGAGAAAATTACAGGCTTAATCCCGATAAATCGCAGGATTTAGGGGAGTATTAGTAACAACTATACTATTTACAACTTAAAACCGTTTGAGCGTTTTTCTATCAGGCTTTATTTTTTTATCACTGCCCTTCTTTCTTCGAGTTTACGCTTTAAATATTCTTCGTTATTTAATTGTGAAATTTCCCTATTTTGTAAGGTTGGTATCAGTTCGGCTTTTAATATAATTATTAATTCTTTCTCAGTAATTTCTTTTCTATCGTAACCAAACAAATACCTTATTCCAAAAAACCACCATGGGAAATCCTTCAAAATTGGTATTCCATATCTTTCGGAAGATTCGTCGGTTGAAAAAAGTCCGGCTATTGCCGCCCTTTCTCCATCAAGTAAAAATAGTGATGTTCTTGTATCTGTCTTATTTATAATTGTAGTAAGCTGACTGGGACTTACGGAGCTCCTTTCAGCAATAATATCAAGATGAATGAAATATAAACTATCCTCTTGAAGAACCAGCGGTTTAACGGTTAATATTATACCGGTGCTCGTAAATACATCGGTAATATTTCCGGCAAAATCGAATGTTTTTATTGAAAAATCCTGCCCCACCTGGATCCGCCCTTCTGCTCCTTCAAGAACCTGTATATTGGGGCTTGCCAGAATCTCTCCAACTGATTCAGACTCAAAAGCTTTGAGCAGTCCCGTCAGGATTTGGTCTTCGGTTTCATATATAGCACCGGCGTTAAAAACATCCTTTTCGGATTGTTCTCCAACCAGGTTTTGCTGAACATTATAAAGCATGTCATTATCCTGGATCAACGCCGACCAATTTATTCCTCTTTCCCTTAAAGCATATTTGTCTCCTTCAAAAAATATCGCACTGATATTGACCTCTCTCATACTGGAATCATACTTCTTTTCTTCCGCTATTTCCTCAGTCAAAACTTCTTCAATTCGGTCTACAATCTTTATATACATAGGAAATTCTTCATATTCAAGGTCATTGATTCTCAGTATCAGATTTAGCGCATCTCTCCAGGGCGTGTCGACTATTTCGACACCAATTGAATCTGTCCTCGTTTTTTCATCGATTATTACCTTGTTTTCTATTCTGCCGCTGATCTCGCTCAGATACTCTATAGCCCGGAAAAATGGCGTAGAACTCGACAAATATATTATTTGCCCTGTAGGTGGGATTTGCTGCCTGGGGAGTCTTTGCTGCCCGTAGGATGAAGAAAAAGTACAAATAATCAACAACAATATTATGGAGATTCTATTCATAATAATTACTCCTTTATTTAGTACTCAGTATCACTGTTTCTATAAACCCACCTTTATTTAGCGTAAATTCTACCTGTTTTTTCGCTTGGTCTATTTTTGTTAGATATCCAAGATATACTTTACTTCCAACCTGCATTACTAATAATTTACCTTTCGAGTCTACTATATATGCTCTGTCCTCGGTTAGTCCCTGGAGAACAGCCTCATTTACTTCTAAAAGATTGTCTGTATTCGGTGGAATATAGTCGGTTACTAAGGGCAAAAATGGATTATATCCAATTGGCTTGCTGCTCCCTTCAACTATTATTTTCTCATCCGTACGTAATTCCTCTTTAGGCGAATAACCGGCTACAGCCATACTAAATTTTATATAACTTTCCGGTTTTTTTTCAGGATTGTCTGTTTTTTTAATCTCTTCAAAGCTTAATGATTGGATAGCATACAGTCTTTTATAATTTTCCAGTTTCCAGATAAAGTTAAAAAGGTTATAAAATAAAGCCTCTCCCTCAAGTATATAGGTTTTTACCAGATGGTCCTCAAATATTTGACCGCCTCCAGCCGTAAAAGAAAAATTAAGATAGCTGTCCGGCATCGATGCTAACGTATTAAAATATTGAAAAGTTATCTTAGAATCTTCAATAGACGGTAGTATTTTATCCTTATTAAGAAACCTTTCATTTAAAACTTTTAATGTATCGGATACAGCATCGTATTGAACTGCAAGTTTGCTGTATTTATCAAATTCATTTAGTTTTTGAGACTTTTCATTTTCAATTTTTTTTAACTTTTTTACTTTATAGTTATTTAACCAATAATAGCCGCATCCTGCCACTATTAAAAATATAATGAATAGTATTATACTTTTCTTGGTAGCGCCTGACATATAACGCCCCCTATTTCTTCTCAGGAATTTCTCCCGAAATGTTAAAATTAAAAATATTTTTATCCATTATCTGTATGGAATTTACATTATCTATTTTTGATTCTTCGAACGAATCCGCTAATTTATAGATTCTGTTTCTGAATAATGAATTTCCCGAAAATGAAAATGTTTTAATAGAACCCGAGAAGTTATTCACCCATATTGAATTTATATCTTTAATATTCTCGGATACAAATCTCAATAAATCGGAGTATAACATATTTTTAGGTTTTAAGCTGTCCACCAATGCTATTCTGGGCTTAATCTTGTTAATCTCTCTTGAGAGACTGTCAACTGTTAGTGCGATAGGGAGTATTTCTTCGATGCCTGAAATCAATTTATTTTTTTCCGCCTCTATGATATTAATTTCATTATCGATCCTTTTATTCTCCTGATAAAAATATGCAATTGATGCAATAATCAAAATAAAAAGAACGAGCCCGTGCCATGCAATTGCAAAAGCCTTCTGCTTTTTCCTGATACCTGCCGGCAGGAAGTTGGTATCTATAAAATTATCATCTTTTCCTGCTAATATTTTCCAGGCAAGAGAGATTGGTATTGCATAACTGTCGATTTCTGCTGTTTGTTCTTCATCGAGGTAACTAAATAGACGTTGGAAAGGCAGCCTTGCAATATTGCTTTCAGGGAATTTTTCTTTAAAATATTCTTGGTATTTAGAAAGGTCTCCATCGCCGGCGATAAATATATTATTTATTTCTTCGAATTCAGCCGTATCAAGTTCAAAAATAACTTTGCCGTACAGATTTGCAAGCAATCCACTTGAACGGTATCCTTCGTTAATCAATTGAGAAAAATTAATTAATTGTTTCCCGTGAAAAAATAAAATTCTGCTGAATTCATTTCCAACATATACTAAAATACTTACTTCTTCATCAACTTGTATCAAGTTCACAAACAGATTCATTAAGGCTATCTCATTTATATCCACAAGCTGGATCTTCATTTCACTTTTTATATCGGAAATTACATTCAAAATCTGGTTCATTAATTCCAATTTATTATTATGATAAAAGGCTATATATTCTTTTTCGGGTTTTTTAATGAAGTCAAAATTTTCCTCGCTTATATCGCCCGAAATCTTGTCTAATTCTACCTTAATTTGCTTTTTAAGGTTTTTTACCTTTGAACCAAAATCAGTAGAAATATTGGTAAATGACACATCTGATTGCAAAATATTCATTCCGGCTTTAAGGTTTTTTTGGGAATATTTGGAAATTACATTATATATCACATTGTCGCCTAACTCGGGAGTTACCATCTCCTCCTTAACAAATTCTTCCTGCTGTGTTTCTAAACCAAATGCATCTTCATACGGTTCTTCGGTTTCTCCCTGAGGTGGTTCTCCACCGGCTCTTTTGATAAATACTTTCTCTAAACCGAGTATTTCCAAATTCTTTTTTACTTTTCTCAGATGTGCAAATTTTAATTCATTGCCATCAACACAAATTCCTAAGGCTTCCACTATTAATTCTCTCCTTTTTATTCTAAGCCTAAAAGTTCCCTCATACGTTTTTTATTGTTTGCAAAGTCCTCAGCATCATGTGTCGTTATTCTCCGCTCGTTAACCAGCCGCAGCAAATCCTGCTCCAGTGTAACCAATCCCTTATCCGAACTTTCTGTTATCATCTGATAAATCTCGCTGGTATTATTATTTTTTATTGCTGCCTTTATCGATGGCGTCATAAGCATCACTTCTTTTGCCAGTATTCTTTTTCCATCCACCGTCGGCACCAGCTTCTGTGATATGACACATTTCAGAGTGTCGGCTAATCTCATTCTGACTCTTTCCTGTTCTTCCGGGGGACATTCGGCTATGATCCTGTCGATACTTTCTACTGCCGACGCAGTATGCAGTGTCGAAAATACTTTATGCCCGCTGTCCGTAATTTCAAGGGCAGTGATTATCGTGTCGGGGTCTCTCATCTCACCGATTACTATTATATCCGGGTCCTGTCTTAAAGCCTGAATCGAACCAAATTTAAATGAGCGCGTATCTCTGCCAACTTCTCTATGCCGTATTATACATCTCTGTGACCTGTGCACCGTTTCTATCGGGGATGCAATTATAACAATGTGTGCGTCTATAGTCTTGTTGTTTGCGTCGATTATACTGTCAAGTGTAGAACTTTTACCCGAACCGGTGATA
>Ga0111191_1006_pt1 | contig 20929 bp, 19 predicted proteins | sample DeeMarSWOR324_28_FD_80363 | JGI IMG/M metagenome (GOLD analysis project Ga0111191, IMG submission 80363) | bacterium SM23_31 | reverse complement strand
CGATTACGAACCGACCCGTTTGATTGATATGATACTTTGTGTTATCATTCAGAAAATGACCGGGGATTACAAGTTTGATTATTTTTTCTTTTATCTCTCTTCGAAGCGTTTCCATGTCGACTTTTTCATCGTGTTGGGCGGCGATAACCACTGCCTCAACAGACACAGGTTTCCCTTTCTCGTATTTTACGGATACCTGGCTTTTACCGTCAGGGCGTAAAAAAGGCATAGTGCCGTTTTTTCTGCTCTCGGCAAGTTTTTTAACCAATTTATGTGCTAATGATATTGGAAGCGGCATATATTCAGAGGTTTCTTTTACAGCAAAACCAAACATAATTCCCTGGTCACCTGCTCCACCCGTATCAACGCCCTGAGAAATATCGGTTGACTGCCGGTCGATACTGGTAATAACGGCGCAGGTCTTATAATCGAAACCAAGGCTGGAATTATTATAACCTATTTCCTTTATTACTCCTCTAACCAGGTCCGGGATATCCACATAAGTAGTTGTTGTAATTTCACCACCCACAAGAGCCAAACCCGTGGTAACATAGGTCTCACAAGCAACTCTTCCATAAGGATCATCGGTGAAAACCGCGTCAAGGACTGCATCGGAAATTTGATCTGCAATTTTATCGGGATGCCCCTCGGCAACTGATTCAGAAGTAAAAATATAATCTGCCATAGCTACTCCTACTACTATTGATATGTGTGGATGATTTTTATTAATCCTATTATTTATTGGGAGAATTGTGAACTCAATCTTCTTTATCCGGGTAATAATGCAGTTATTACAAGGTGATTTCAGAAAAATCACTGACATTTAAGGTCTTAAAAGAGCCGGAAATGACTGCCCGGTCACCGATTATAGAATCCTTTAAACAAACATCTTGAACAAGTGATTCATTACCTACTATAGAATTAACGAGAATTGTATTGCGTATAATCGAACCTTTCGCAATAGTTGTGTAAGGACCTATTATCGAATTTTCCACCTTTGCGGCAGCATTAATATATACAGGCGGGCGTATTAATGATCCTTCTACTTTGTAATTTTGTTTCATGCGTTGTAATAATTGCCGGTTAGTGCTTAAAATAGTTTCCGGTTTGCCGCAATCATACCATCCGTCCACGTGAAATGTGGTAACCTTTTCACCCCTGTTAATCAAAATTTGAAGCGCATCCGTAATTTGATATTCATCCCTGGTTTTATAATCACGCTGTATAAGTTCATTTATTGATTCTTTCAAAATTTTGCCGTTTTTTAAAAAATATAATCCAACAAGCGTAAGGTTTGATTTAGGATCAACAGGTTTTTCTACCAGTGTATGCGCAAAACCGTTCTCGTCTAACTCGACGGTACCAAATCTGCGCGGATCTTCAACTTCCCTTACGCCTAATGAAGAATACTGTCCTTTGAAGACCGATTCAATGTCTGCTTCGAAAATTGTATCACCGAGAACGATAAAAACAGGTTCATCCCGGAGATATTCTTCCGCAAGACCTATTGCATGTGCCAGACCCAATATTTCCTTCTGTTCATAAAACCGGTATTTGAATGAATAATTCGATTCTACATATTCTTGAATTTGATTACCTTTGTAACCGATAATAAATGCAATATCATCGATGCCCGATTCCAATGCCTTATCGATAATATGGCTCAGTATCGGCTTTCCCCCAACATTTATTAACACTTTGGGAATAACTAACGTATGAGGTCTTAAGCGGGTTCCTACACCCGCTGCAGGGATAATCGCTTTCATTTAAAACAATCCTTACAAAAAATAATAAACTTAAATTTATTGAATAAAATTATAAAAAACAATTACAATTTTTGCAATTTGCTTTTGAGATAATTTATGTTTTCTATATCCGATGGGTCTTTTTGATTGATTAGAGCAAGGTAATAGCTTGTATAATCGCCGTAATACAGTAATGAAAAAACTTTTGCAAAAACAGATTTACCCGTGCTCCGGACCTCTGCAAACTCACCTGAATGTTTGCGAATGATCTCTTGCGTTATATCCATCCTGCGGGCAATAGCCGTTGATTCTTCTTTATCACGCAAAAATATTACAAATACCACTCCGACATTTGAGGCTTCTTTGTCCCAGCCCATGATTTCATTGTGATTTAATTCGGGAATAGTATTACTATATGCCAATATTTGCGCGTTTTCATTGAGTTGACACCTCCATCTAGTGCCGAGAACATAAAAAGGGGGAGAACCGGTATAAATTACAGGAATTTTCCCTTTGATTCGTCGGGCAAGTTTAAAAGGTCCCGATTGTTCACCGTTTTCCGGTGAATATTTTCTGTTTAAATTGCGTAGACAATTAATAGTTTCGTCTATCCCGGAGATTTTTTCGGATAATAAACCGTATCCGTTCAAAATTCTAAGAAGCGGTATAGCGGAGAATCCGACTGCGGCACGCGGCTGGTATCCCTTCGGCAGAAACACAACGGGAATTCCGTCACGTTCGGCATTCTGTGCCAGCATCCCTCCCGTAGTAATACAGATAACAGCGGCGCCGGTTTGCAGAGCCTGTCCGTACGCTGAAAGTGTCTCTTCGGTATTGCCCGAATAGCTGGAAACAATGACGAGTGATGACCGGTTTACGAACGATGGAAGATTGTAATCTCTCACTATTTGCAGTGGTACCGGAATTTCGTCATAGTAAATCGATTGAACCAGCTCACCGCCGATAGCAGATCCGCCCATGCCGGCTACAACGATATTGTGTATGTCGGTTTTTTGTTTCGCAGTTCCGGGTATTTCAATTGCGAGAGCGTCTCGTAATTGATCGGGGAATTCTACTAAAAAACGTATGTAATTGGATTTGTCTATTGTCTTTACAGCCCGGTTAATATTCACGTTGCATTCCCGTATTTAAAATTTAGCTGAACATATTTGGGTAGATTTTTTATTGAATAAACAAATTAATATTTTACATTATTAACCAAAACCTGTTCATTTATATGATCGTTTGAAGAAATTATCTTCATCCATACGGGGAAACATCTTATCCATAACGCCCCGTAAATATCGTTCAATTTCATCCGTAGTATGCAACCGCATACAGTGCCGGCTGATTTTTTCGGCTTCGAAAAATTTAATGGAGCGGAGGATCTGCTTGATCTTTAACAACATGACCGGACTTACGCTGAATTCTGAGATGCCTAATCCAAATAAAAGAGGTACTGCCAGCGGCTCTCCTGCCATTTCACCACACATACTAACCGGAATGTTCTGCTTTTTTGCTGCTTTAAGAGTTGATTTTATCATACGGAGTACCGCAGGATGGAAGAAATTATAGAGATTTGCTACTCTTGCATTACCCCGGTCAACCGCCAGCACATATTGAACAAGGTCATTTGTGCCGATTGAGAAAAAATCCACCTCTTTAGCAAGTCGGTCTGCAAGCATTACTGCGGAAGGGACTTCTATCATGATCCCGGTTGGAATGTGCGGGTCAAAGTCGATATTTTGGCTTTTTAGTTCAGTTTTGACCTCCTCGATGAGCAATTTTGTTGCGTAGATTTCTTCGATGGATGTTATTAGAGGGAGCATAAGTTTTACATTCCCCAGTACACTCGCTCTTAATATTGCCCTTAGCTGTTTTTTGAAAATGTCCGGCATATCGAGGCACATGCGGATTGCACGCCATCCTAAAAACGGATTTTTTTCCGATTCCGTCTCAACGAAGGGTGCTATTTTATCTCCGCCAAGGTCAAACGTTCTTATAGTTACAGGCAGAGGGTATATTTTTTTTACCACCGTCATATACTTTTCATACTGTTCCTCTTCAGTGGGAAGTTTGTCTTCCGACATAAATATGTATTCTGTTCTGAATAGCCCTATGCCGAGCTCGCCGTGAGCAATAACGGAATCTACTTCATCACTTAACTCAATATTAGCGCTTACGACAAACTTATTTTTATCGAGAGTTACAGAGGGGACTCCCGCTACCCTTAAATACTGCTGTTCATACTTTTTGAAATTATTTCGTTTTTTAATGCATTTTTTTAATGTTTTTTGTTCAGGATTTAGTATAATTTCTCCGGTTAATCCATTTGCAACAAGCATATCATCCGTTTTTATTTTTTGTAAAATACGCGGCACACCAATAATTGCCGGCAGTTCAAGTGCTCTAATTATAATTGTGGTGTGAGTGGTTCTTCCGCCGCCTTGCATTACAATGCCCGCAACTTTGTTATTCGTTAAAGCATAAATATCAAAGAGATTCAGCTCGTGTGAAATAACGATTGTATCTTTAAGATTACCCGTTTGTTCTCGATGTATACCTTGGATTCTTCTAATTACACGTCTTTTTAAATCTCTGATGTCTGTTGCACGCTCCTTTAGATACGAATCACTCGAGGCACTAAGTGCGCGCTGATAGTTGCGCATAATATTGAAATAAGCGTAGTCGGCATTTATTTGTTTATTTTTTATTTCTGAAATTGTCTGATCAATGATTTGAGAGTCTTCGAGAATCATCATGTGGGCATCGAAAATTTCCCGTTTATGTGCGCTGACACGCATGCCTACCTGATCAATAATGGTCTGCAGGTCATGTGTCGTATCGTGGATAGCCTGTTTAAATTTATCTATCTGGTCTTGGATTTTGTGCACCGGAATCCGTTCCTTCGGCGTTTCAATGTAATCCTCGTCAAGAATAAACGCTTTACCGATGGCGATACCGGGAGAAATAGGCTGTCCCTTTAAGATTACTTCTTGGCAGTTGCTTTTATTTTTGGATTTCTTCTTCATCATATATCTCATTCAATAATATAATAAGACTTTCCACAGCTTCCTGCTCTTTATCTCCGTCTGCCCGTATCGTTACAACACTTCCCTTTTCCGCAGCAAGTGACATAACGCCAAGTATACTTTTACCATCTACGGTCAAATCATCTTTAGTTATTTCGATGTGACAGGGATACTTAGATGCAATTTTAACAAACCGTGCAGCCGGGCGTGCATGAAGTCCCATGCTGTTCTGTATATGTATCGTTTTTTCAACCATATATTAATATCCGGTTAAGTGAAATAATGAATAAATAACAAAAGAAACGGCAAGACCGACAATTATACCGAGACCCGGCGAATTTTTCTTATAATTAAGTAAAAACGCTGTTGCCGACGCTGCTATAAAAATTATTATCCCGAAGATATCCTCCTTATATACAAGTCTGAGTTCCAAAATGCTCAATAATCCTATGAATCCAAGCGCAAAACAAGCAAGCCGGAAATTCAAATGTTCGATAAGTTGTATACTTTTGCTGTGAATTACCGCAGTGCCCGCACGGTAGCCATGTATAATACCCCACAAGCGGTAAAACAGGTGCAAAACATTGAATACTAATAAAAAACAGATTATACTTATGAAAATGTTCCACGGATAAAATTCACTTAATATGAATATCATAATCAGAGCTACAATGGAAGCAAACGGTTTAAGAAATTTCCAGAACAGGCGGTCTCCTAATGATCCAAGCACTCCTGCGAGGTGTGTCTTAATAATTTCAATATCTTTATATGGATTTGGTGAATTATTAGTCGCATTTTCCTCCAGACGGAGTACCGAGCCAAGAATAAAGGATGTCATAAATGGATGAGAATTATAATATTCAGAATGGCGCTTTAACAATTGCTGCATGTGTTCATGATTTCTGGAAATTCGCTTAATGCCCGGAAGAAGCGCAAATCCGAAACCGACAGATAATTTTTCTTTCATGGTAAATGTTGCCTGAATGAAAAAGCTCCGTAAGAAAATTCGCACTAAATCGAAAGTACGCAAAGAATCGGGAGGCGGATTTATAATCAAGTTTTCGTTTCTATGTATAACTTTATTATCCATCATAATCCCGTTACGATAATAGCATAACTACACATCCTGCACCTACGCCGATTACCGGATAATACCAGGCTTTACGAGCCCAGTGCATCGAAAGTACCGTGCCGATTCCAATTCCTAAAAATGCGTATAGACCATATTGAAAAAAGGATTCCGACGAAGTAAAATATACCGGCGGCAGGCGAAGCAGCAGCCATTTTCCTGCCAGGGCAAATATAACGGATATCAGCATTCCGGCGATTCCCGTTGTGATTACACCCAGAATATGCGCTAATTGAAACCGGAAAATACGATTTTTATAAACCGCATTATGTGCAATACGAATAAGAAATTGATTAATAAAACGCTGGCTCATCGTGAAATATCCAAAGATATAACTTGTTACAATACCATACACAATTACAGTGAAACGCAGCGACTCTATGGAATATTTAAATTCATTAACGCTTAACTCGAGGACGGAAATGGCGGCTAACGTTCCAAGATTTCCGTTAAGAAAAATTGAACCTCCTGCCGGTATAAGTTTCAACCACATCAGCTGCATTATTGCACCAATATACATTCCGGATTCCATATCCCCGAACAAGTAACCCGCAAGTGTTGCTGAGATCAGGGGCTGAGAAACCATAAACTGCCCGGCAACAGTGGTATCCAGAGCCACAAGCGCTCCGAGAACAGCTATTGTTATATATCCCTCCATTATGATATCCAAAGATAAAACGGAATAAGTAATTTTAAAATTTTTTCAGATTAAAACATAAGAAAATCTTTGCGATTTCTGCAGAAAAAGCTTTGTCATGTACCTTCTTTTTATACTCTGCAATCAGTGCTTTATATTTTATACATGCATCATGTAAAGTAAAAATACAAATATTCAATTTTTATTCAAAATAATAATTATATTTTTTTGCCGTTATTTTTTACGAAGAGCTGCCCGCATGCCGCTTTAATATTATTGCCGAGGCTTTTTCGTACGTTAACCTGTATTCCCGACGACCGTATTTTCTGATAAATCTCCCGTATTCTATGCTCTGATGGCGGTTTATACTCCGCATTGATGGAATTTAAAGGAATAAGGTTAATTTTAACCGGCAGTGATTTTATAAAAGCAGTGAGTGCTTCAATTTCGCTATCGGAATCATTCACATCTTTGAGTAAGACATATTCCAGTGTCATTAGCCGGGAATTCCCTCTTAGTGCAGTAGAAATTACCTTTTTAAGGTCTTCAAGGGGGAACTTTTTTGATATCGGCATAAGTGTTCGCCTTACGGCTTCGCTTCCGGCATTTATCGAAACAGCTAATTTAAATTTATGACCTTCGGCAAGAAAACGCACGATTTTATCAACCAATCCTACCGTTGAAATAGTAATATGGCGCGCACCGATCCCGTAACCGCGTTTATCATTAATAATACCGGCAGCTTTAATCACGTTTTCGTAATTAAGAAAGGGCTCACCCATACCCATAAATACAACATTGGTCATTTTTTCACCGGTGATGCGTGATACCGTCAGGAGTTGGTCTACTATTTCTCCGGCGGTTAAGTTGCGTGAAAAACCCATCAATCCCGTGGCACAAAATGTACATTTTAAAGCACATCCGACCTGGGAGGAAACACATATCGTCTTTCGTGAATTTTCCGGTAGAAATACTGTTTCTATGTAAAGACCATCAGAAAGCATAAATAAAAATTTTCGAACACTGTCTTGATATAGTTCTTCGGTTATGCTTAAACAGGAAACAGAGGCAATTTTAGCAAGACGGTGTTGTAATACTTTCGGCAAGTTTGTCATCTCTGAAAAATTGCTGACATGATGCCGGTGAATCCACTCAAAAATCTGTCGGGCGCGATACGGTTTTTCACCAATATTATTAATATAACTGATCAATTCCTCCAGTGTAAAATTACACAGATGGGTCTTTTTTGTAAAATTATCTAATTTATTTAGCATTTTAGTATTTATAAATAATTCTTTTGAAACGCAATACGTAAATTATTATGAAATTTCGGGAAAAAATCAACAAAAATGTACAAATCTAAGTGAATATTTAAAAAATGTGCTTATCTATGTAATAAAAGGCTCAACCCCGGCACAGTATGTATTCTAAGGTATATGAATAAAGGTATTTTTTTGGATATTGTCAAGTACTATATGGGTAGCAGGCAGGCTAAAAGTGATATTGTGATATTACGTTTATTGAAGCTTTACCGGTGTATTTTGTGTCGATACCGGTTAGTATTTCTTCGCAGTAAAATTTTGTAGATTGATTTAAAGTATCGGGACGAAGCTTTTGGTGCTGCCTCACTCGCACACCCCGGGCGAACCACTGCTGAAGCCAAAGCTCAACCGGGTAAATACCGTTTCTCCCTTGCATTGCCCCTCTGAATAGTGCTAACTCTCCGGCGAGGGCTGTTTTTTAGTAATTTTTTTATTGCAATCTGAAAAAATATTTGATATATTGTACGTTTGAAGTGGGTTTTTGCCCACTTTTTTAGTATTAGTAAGTTAAAATAAGATAATATTATGCAATGCAAATCGTGGGAAAATACAATCAGTGAAGTGATAGAAGCGAACGGTTTTGAAGTCGTAGAACTGAGGAAGGATAAACGCAGTAAATTTGATATTATAAGAGTATTCATTGATATAGACGGCGGTGTCACGCTTGAAAATTGTACAGAAATATCCCGGCTCGTTAACGACATAATATTTAAATATGACCTTTTTGATAGAGATTACAGGCTTGAGGTTTCCTCGCCCGGCTTGGATCGCCCGCTGGTAACCTGTAAAGATTTTAGACGGAATATATCACGCCGTGTCAGTATTACATTAAAAGCAAACAGCAAGCCTGAAATCCTTGAAGGGGAAGTTATTTCTGTAAATGAAAGAGAACTTGTAATTGAAGGAGTACAGGGGAAGAAGAAAATCCCGATAGAAAATATTCTTGAAGGTAAAATCATATTACCTTGGTAGATTATAATTTTTCGCAAAAGAGCCTTATTGGAGAATTAAAAAGATATGAATCAAGAAATTGTCGAAGCCTTTAAAGAAATAGCGAAGGATAAAAACATTGAGCGCGATTTATTAGGCGAAATCATAGAAAATATTTTCATGATGATGATTAAGAAAAAATATGGTTCATCTGACAATTTTGATGTAATTGTTAATATAGATAAAGGTGAAATCGAAATTTATCAGGAGAAAAAAATTGTTGAAGAGGTAACAGACCCTATAACGGAAATTTCTTCGGAGGAAGCGCAAAAGTATGAACCTGACCTTGAGCTGGGTGACGAATTTGTAGAAATTATTGACCCTGCAAGTTTTGGGCGCCGGCTTATTATTTCGGCAAAGCAGAATCTCAGTCAGAAAATTAAAGAAGCTGAAAAAGAAGTTATCTTTGAGGAATATAAAAACCGTGTCGGCGAAATAGTTATCGGTGATATTACTCAGATAAATAAATCTGAAATAATAATCAGCTTAGATAAAACAGAAGTTGTGCTGCCGAAACGGGAGCAGATTAGCAATGAAAGATACCGCCGCGGTGATAGTATCCGGGCAATAATTAAAGAAGTTGTCAGGACGGCTCGAGGGCCGGAAATCGTTGTATCAAGAAAAGACCCGGGATTCTTAATACATCTTTTTGAAATTGAAGTCCCTGAAATTTACGATGGAATTATAGAAATTAAGAGTGTCGAGCGTGAAGCCGGCGACCGGACAAAAATTGCTGTTGAATCAAACGATAAACGGATCGACCCTGTGGGCGCTTGTGTGGGAATGAAAGGTGTTCGCATTCAGGCAATTGTTAAAGAGTTAAATAATGAAAAAATCGATATTATTAGTTACAGTTCTGATCCAAAAATATTTATTACCAGAGCATTAAGTCCTTGCAAACCGAAATCTGTAGAGTTTGATGAAGAAAACAAAAAAGCAAAAGTTACAATCGAAGACGAAGAGGTCGCTTTGGCTTATGGAAGAGGGGGGCAAAACCTGCGGCTTGCTTCGAGACTTACCGGCTATGAACTGGAAATTATCAGAGAATCGGAGCTTCAGGAAAAAGAAGAAGAGTCAATAGACGTTGCGATAGTCGAAGGATTGACCGAAAAAATCAGGCAAAAACTGATTAGCAATGGATTTGAAACTGCGGAAGATGTGCTGGATGCCGGTATTGAAAAAATCATGAACATTCCTGGAATAGGAAGTAAAACTGCAAAAAAAATTATTGCAATTATGAATTCCTATTATGAAGAGGAGAATTAAGAGGTTTGAGTAAAAAAATCCGCATATTTAAGTTGGCGAAAGAATTAAATATTGCATCCGATGAGTTAATCTCCTTTCTGCGGGATTCGGAGTATGAGGTGAGGAATGTCAATAGCCCGATTGATGGTGAAATGTATGATAAAGTCATGGAATATTTCAGCGATGAAAGGGTTCTGGCTAAGAAAAAAGAAAATATACGCCGAAAACGTGCAATATTACGTGGTGAGGTCGATGAAAAGATCGGCGAAGTTGCAACTGATACATTAGAAGCCCGGAGGAAAAAACCGGTTCTGGCTAAAAAACCGGCTATTCTTGAAGCAATAGCTTCTTTACAGCGAGCCGCTGTAATTTCTGAAGAAACGCCGGATTCGGTGGAAATACTCAAGCCGGAAGAAAAGACAGGGGAGATAACGGTCGATGAATTTTTAGAAAAAGATATCACTGAAAAAGAAGTTGTCGAAGAAGTATCGGAGAAAGAAAAAGTTGAAAAAGAAATAGAGGAAAAGGAACCGGAAGCAGTTACTGAGAAGGTAGATACTACTGAAGAGTCTGCCCCGGTTCGGGAACAAGAAATTGATATAAAGGAAGAAGTACCTCCGGAAACTATTCAAAAAGAACAAAAAGAAGAAATTACTGAAGAGATTGTACCTCCCGAGGAAAAAAGCGTTGATGTTAAGCCGGGCTTAATAACGGTAACTGAAAAGGAAAAAGCTCCACCAGAACTCTTGGTTGAACAGATCAGTGATGAGATTGGCGGTCATGAAGTAGGGGATACTATCGCCACGATTAAACTTCCTGAAGAAAAATACACAAAAGCAAAGAAAATAAAGAAAGATGAAAGGAAAAGGCATCGTAAACTCTCGAAAAAAGGTCTTGGTTTGACCGATATGATTCGAGAGAAAAAACAAAAAGAGACCTTTGTGGGAGTCGAAGATGAAGAAAAACCCGTCGTTAAAAAGCACAAAAAGAGAAAACGTGTACGCAGGAGAAAGATAGACATTAAGGAAGTCGAAGCTTCTATCAAAGAAACCTTAGCTAAGATGGAAGTGCCCAGCCGTATTAAGAAACATAGAAAAAAGGTCAAAGAAGAAGAGGTAATTGAAGAATCAAATGTTGTTAATGCAACTGAATATATTTCTGTCGCTGAATTAGCCGGTTTAATGGGGATCGAAACCAATGAAGTCATAAAGAAATGTATGCAGCTCGGTTTGATTGTTTCTATTAACCAGCGTCTGGATATGGACACTATTACAATGGTAGCTGATGAATTCGGTTTTGAAATAAGAGAGTTGAAAGAATATGACGAAATAGGCAAAGTAACGGAGGAAGATAGTGACAATTTGCAAAATAGGTCGCCGGTTGTTACAATTATGGGTCATGTAGACCATGGAAAAACCTCGCTCCTTGATTATATCCGCGAATCAAATGTCGTTGCCGGTGAAAAAGGAGGGATTACGCAGCATATCGGGGCATACGAAGTACAGATTGGTGATAAAAGTATCACTTTTCTTGACACACCGGGTCATGAAGCCTTTACTGCAATGCGTGCCCGTGGTGCGCAGGTCACAGACATAGTTGTGCTTGTTGTTGCCGCAGACGATAGCGTCATGCCCCAAACTCTGGAAGCTCTAAATCATGCCCAGGCGGCTGGTGTGCCGATAATTATTGCCATTAACAAAATTGATAAACCGGCAGCGGATCCGGAAAAAATAAAAAAACAATTGGCTGATTATAAAGTTTTAGTCGAAAGCTGGGGCGGTAAATATCAATCAGTAGAGGTGTCTGCAAAAACAGGGCAGGGAATAGACGACCTGTTGGAAACAATTCTCTTTCAAGCGGAACTGCAAGACTTAAAAGCTAATCCAAAAGGCAGAACCAAAGGCGTTGTAATAGAATCGAGATTGGAAAAAGGGCGGGGAACGGTTTGTTCTGTATTAGTCCAGAATGGTTCGATGAAAGTTGGAAACCATTTTATATGTGGACAGTTTTACGGTAGGGTAAAAGCAATGTTTAATGAAAGAAGCAAAAAGGTTATTTTAGCGGCACCGTCGACGCCGGTTATGGTTCTGGGATTTTCCGGTATGCCGCAGGCAGGTGACCCCCTGATCGGTATGGAGACAGAAAAAGAAGCAAAAGTACTCAGCTTGAAACGACAACAATTGATTAGAGAGCAGGAGCACAGAAAAACGCTTATTAAATCATTGTACGATATCTCCGAGCAGATTAAATTAGGAGCCATAAAAGAACTCTTAGTTATAATTAAAGGTGATACTGATGGCTCTGTTGAAGCACTCGAAGATTCGCTGTTGAAACTGAGCACATCGGAAGTCGAGGTTAAAGTAATTCACAAGAGCATTGGTGCTATAACTGAAAATGACGTGCTTCTCGCTTCAGCTTCCCAAGCAGTAATTATCGGGTTTCATGTCCGGCCAAATATAAAAGCACGGGATGTAGCGGTTCGGGAAAAAGTTGAAATTCAGCTGTACGATGTCATTTATGATGCTATTTCAGATGTCAAGGCAGCACTGGAAGGTCTGTTAGAGCCTGAAATTTTAGAAGAAATCGAAGCTATGGTTGAGGTGCGGGAATCCTTCAAGATTCCGAAAGTTGGTACAATTGCCGGATGCTATGTTGTTTCAGGTAAGGTTTATCGCAATAGTAGAGTACGATTAGTACGAGACGGAATCGCTATTTATGACGGGATCATAGATTCTTTAAAACGTTTTAAGGATGATGCAAAGGAAGTTGCAACCGGATTTGAATGTGGTGTTAAACTTGAAAATTTTAGCGATATAAAGGTCGGGGACGTCCTGGAAACATATAAAACTGTTGAAGTAAAACGGATTCTTGAATAATTCATACTTACCATAGGAATGATTGTAGGTATAGTTTATTTAGAAATGCATATTCCGCAAGCAGGCTCCTTAAAAGAGAAACGTTCGATTCTTAACAGCTTAAAACAAAAAATCCACGGTAAATTTAATGTATCCGTTGCAGAAGTAGATTTTTTTGACAAATGGCAGCGTGCCGCTTTTGGTATAGGAATAGTCAGCACTGAAAAGGCGCATCTTGATTCAATATTAGCAAGGTTAGAATCGTTTATTGCGGAAGAACTTAGAATTACTGTTACACATTGGGACGTAAGGTTGGTATGACGTGCAGAATAAGCGAAAGCAGAGAGTTGCCGGACTTATTAAGGTTAACTTAAGTCAGATTATCCAGCGGGAGATCGCAGGCAGGCTTCCCGGAATGGCTACGATCATGCATGTTGACCTTTCCGATGATTTGAAATATGCAAAAGTTAACGTCAGCTTGTACGGCTCGGAAAAGGCAAAAGAAAAATCATTTGCAATATTAAAACGTGAAACAAAAAACCTGCGAAAACGATTAGGGCAAGTGTTAAACTTACGTCAGATTCCGGTGCTTGCATTTGTGGAAGACTCCACTCTGGATCATGCATTTCGTATAGACGAGATCCTGGCTAAAATTCATCAAAATGAAAAAAATTCCGGAAAACCAGATGCACAATAAAACGGACGATTTCGGTATTATTCTTAATGTTAACAAGCCTGTGGGTAAAAGTTCTTTTGCAGTAGTTTCTTATATAAAGCGGCTTACCGGAGTAAAAAAAGTAGGTCATGCCGGTACTCTTGATCCCGAAGCCTCCGGTGTGTTACTTATTGTTATGGGGAAGGCAACCAAGCAGGTAGAAAGCTTGATGAGTTTGGAAAAAGAATACATTGGCACAGTGCGGTTTGGTCTAATTACTGATACATATGACAATACAGGAAACATTTTAGAACAGAATTCCATAGGAAAACTAACAGAAAAGTTAATTACTCAAGCATTAACACGATTTAAAGGCATTATCCAACAAGTACCGCCCAGATTTTCCGCACTTAAATACAAAGGCAAACCTCGCTATTCATATGCACGTAATGGTATAATAATTTTACCGGACTGCAGACCGGTACATATATATGAAATAAAATTAAATTCTTTTCACGCACCTGAGGCAATAATCCGGATAGTGTGTTCGCGTGGAACATATGTTAGGAGTATTGCTCACGACCTGGGTCAAGTTCTCGGGTGCGGTGCAATATTAAGTGCACTTACCAGAATGCGTATCGGTGAATATCATATTGATGATGCGGTCTCCTGGGAAAATTTGCCGGAAAAAACAAGGGAATTAATCAAGAATTGATATGGAAGTAATTATTGATTTGAAAGATTGTATAACGATTCCGGATGGAGTAATTTCAGTTGGTACATTTGATGGTGTACATCTTGCTCATCAGAAAATTATACAACGGGTAATTGAACAGGCGAAAGATTTAAGGGTGCCTTCGACAATTGTTACTTTTGAACCTCATCCAAGATTGATTGTAAAACAGCGTAACGGTAAACCGGTATGGATTTTAACAACAAAAGAGGAAAAAATCGAAATTTTCAAGGAGTTGGGACCGGACCGCGTTGTAATTATCCCGTTTACGGAGGAATTTTCGCAAACTTCCCCTGAGTCGTATGTTAGAGATATATTATGCGGGATTATCGGAATGCAAAAACTGATAATCGGACACAATCACGGTTTTGGCCGCAATAGGGCAGGAAACATCGATTTTCTTCGTAAATTAAAAAAAAGGTGTTATTTTGAATTGATTAACCAGGATTTCATTTCTAATCGATGGGGTGTAATTACAAGTAGTCGAATCCGGGAGTTTGTCTTGCGGGGCGAAATAAGTAAGGCTTCGGAATGTTTAGGGTACTCCTACCACCTGACAGGGATTGTAGTTCCCGGCGACGGGATAGGGCACAAGATGAAGTATCCTACGGCTAATATTCAGGTCAACCATCCAAATAAATGTATTCCGGCAAACGGTGTGTATATTGTCCGGGTTGGTATTAACGGTGTACAATATAACGGCGTAATGAACATCGGTACCCGCCCTACATTAGGCAAGAATGAACAAAGTCTTGAAGTAAATATTTTAGATTTTATTAAGGACATATATAATATGCAGGTTGGCATTTATTTTTTAGAAAGAATCCGGGGAGAAAAAAAATTCGATTCTCTTGAATTACTCAAGCAGCAAATAAATGCCGATATCGATTTTACCCGCAATTATTTTTTAAGCAACCAAATCAATAAAGAAAGCAGTAAATTGCATGATTGAAAATCTACATCCGGTTGAAGGTTATTAACTATGTAAAAAGGATCGTCTATGGAGTATATGAAAGAAAAAGTTCCCGAAATAGTGGAAAAGTTTGGGAAATTCGAGAAAGATACAGGCTCGACAGAGGTGCAGATCGCTATTCTTAGTTCGAGAATAACTCATCTTACGGGACATTTTAAACTTCATCCCAAGGACAACCATTCCCGCAAAGGTCTCTTGAAATTAGTAGGCAGACGGAAACGGTTGCTTTCTTATTTAATGCGCAAAGATATAGAAAAATATCGAAATTTGAAATCCGAATTAAATATTCGCTGAAAGAAGGTGGGCGCCTTTAATGATTAGTGCTAAGAATATCTCGAAGAAGTTTGGAGGCAAACAGGTTCTGTTTAGTATCAGTTTTGATGTTAATAAGGGTGAAATTCTCGGTTTTTTAGGGCCGAATGCCGCAGGCAAAACGACAGCAATGCGAATTCTAACATGTTTTTTGCTTCCAAACGAGGGAACGGCTACAGTTGCGGGATTTGATATTTTAGAACAATCCATCGATGTAAGACGCAATATCGGTTATATGCCTGAAAGTCCTCCCATTTATCCTGAAATGAGTGTTCAATCTTACCTTGAATTTGTCGCATGGATCAAAGGAATAAAAATGAAAGACATTCCGAAGCGGATTGATGCGGTAATGGAGAAAACCAGTATTACGCATGTCAGGGACAGAATATGCGGAAGGTTATCAAAAGGTTACCGGCAGAGGGTCGGTCTTGCGCAGGCGTTGATACATAATCCTCCCGTTTTAATTCTGGATGAACCCACATCAGGGCTTGATCCTAAACAAATTATCGAGGTACGTGAGCTGATAAAGGGACTCGCAGGTGAACACACGGTCATTGTAAGCACTCATATTCTTCCGGAAGTTAAATTGACCTGTGAACGCGTGATAATTATCAATAATGGATGGATTGTTGCGCAGGGAACACCTGAAAATCTTACTCAAAAAATCAAGGGTAAAGAAAGACTGCAGTTAGAAATCGGAGGACCCGGAGAAGAAGTGAAAAATGCTCTCCGGAACGTTCCGGGTGTGGCAAATGTTCAGATTGAAATACACGAATTGGATGGGTGTTTCAAATACATTGTGGAAACTGAGGTAAAAGCAGATATTAAAAAAAACCTCGCACGCATAATAGCAGACAACAAGTGGGACCTATATGAGATGCGAACCCTTGGTATGACTCTTGAAGAAATTTTTATGCGATATACGACAGGTGAAACATTTACCGAAAAGGAGGCATGATAAGTGAATAACATATGGGCAATATTACAGAGAGAACTTCGTTCCTACTTCGTTTCACCATTAGCGTACGGCATTATAGTTGGATTTTTAATTGTTACCGGCTTTATGTTCTATATCTCATTGGGTTATTTTCTGACTATGGTAAATAGTACTATTATGGAAGCCAATATATATCGCACGCCTCCTCCGCCGGTTAATGTCAATGAATCGGTAATCAGTCCGGTTTTTAGAAGTATTTCTTTTATATCGCTTTTATTGCTGGCTATGATAACGATGCGGCTTTTTGCCGAAGAAAAAAAGATGATGACAATAGAATTGTTGTTTACTTCACCTGTTACCACTTTTCAGATGATAATGGGCAAGTATCTTGCCGGCTTAGCTTTATACGTTATCATGCTGATACCGACATCAGTCTATTGTATAATATTGTTTATATTCGGAGAGCCGGAAATCCTGCCTATTTTTACCGGATATTTAGGATTATTGCTAATCGGAGCGGTTTTAATCTCCATTGGATTGCTTGTCTCGTCTTTTACAGAGAATCAGCTTATTGCCGTTGCACTGAGCTTAAGTATTTTTCTTCTGCTCTGGATGATAGACTGGCCGGCAGATATTATCGGTCAGCCTGCAATAAGTTCCTTATTAACTTATATTTCTTTGCCCAGTCATTTCTACGATTTTACTAATGGTGTTCTCGATAGTAAGCATATTTTATACTATCTGAGTATCATTGTATTGAGCTTTTATTTAACACAGCGTTCCCTCGAATCCATGCGTTGGAGGTCATAAATAGTATGAGCAAGAATATTACAATTATAAGTGGTGTTATCGGGTTAATTTTATTAGTAATAAGCGTGGTGAATTACTTTGCCGCCGGATTTTTAGATTTTCCGACGGTTATAATTTTCCTGATAGGATTGCCTTTGACAATTGTCTATTGCATATACAATATACAGGATATCAAATATCTTTTCAGCAGAAGAGCAATGCAATATATCAGCAATGCGTTTGTTGCATCTGTCTTCTTTTTCGGTATAGTGATATTGTTAAATTATGTTTTTAATAAGCATAGTTTTCGTATTGATTTAACAGCAAACAAACAATATTCCCTTGCCGAACAAACGATAAAAGTCCTCCAAAATCTTGATAAAGAGGTCAAGATTATCGTGTTTTTTCCATCATCCGAAAGGAGTGGAATTACAAATTTCATAAGCGAGTATCAACATTACTCAAGCAAATTGAAATACAGTTTTTACGATCCCGACAGAAGTCCCGAAATTGCACGTAACTACGGTGTAAGTATGTCCCAAACAGTTATTCTTGAATCTGCGGGTAAATTGGAGAGAATTTTTGGTCTTAATGAGCAGCAGTTAACCAATGCGCTCATAAAAGTCACGAGGAAAGGCAACAAAGTTATTTACTTTATGACTGGTCATGGAGAGCGTGATATCGAAAATTTTGAAGCCGACGGTGTAGTTCTTATGAAAGAAGTATTAGTTGCAATGAATTATGAAGTGAAAGCTATAAATCTTATACTGGAAAAATCCGTCCCGGAAGATTGTGCTGTGCTTGTAATAAACGGTCCGGAATCGGAATTGTATAAAACTGAGCTGGATTCAATCGATGCCTACATCAACAGGGGCGGTAAAGTATTTTTTCTCTTAGACCCTGCTCCCTCACCGGGGATGCCAAAATTTTTTGATAAATGGGGTATAACCGTTGGAAATGACCTTGTTGTTGACCCTTCCCGTACAGGTCAGCAATATGGGTATAGTATTGCAGCTCCATATGTTACCGAATACAACCAGTATCATCCGATTACTATGAATTTTACCGATGGTACATTATACCGTTTGGTACGCTCTATTACGCCGAAGTTAGGTGAATTGCCTGCCGGCGTTTCTGTAGATTACCTTTGCAGAACAACCTCTCAAAGCTGGGGGGAAGTCGATTTTCAGTCGGACCCAAATAATCCTGATGAGCAATTGGATGCTGAGTTTAATAAAGAAAAAGATTTGCAAGGACCGGTAACAGTGGCTGTAGTAGTTATTAAATCCCCCGGCGTTTCTCCTTTTATCAGTGCTTCTTCCCAAAAAGGCGCCATGGTGGTTTTTGGAGATTCTGACTTTTCCACGAATCAGTATGCCCGAACTCCAAACGGTGATTTGTTTTTAGGAGCATTAAACTGGCTTGCGGAAGAAGAAGACCTTGTGGCAATACCGCCAAAGGACCCCGCAAACAGAAGAGTCCAGATGAGTGCAAAAGAGGCAAAATTTATTCTTTATCTGACAGTATTTATAATACCCGGTATCGTACTCATTTTCGGTCTCAGCGTATTCTTCCGCAGGAGAAGCCTGTAATATGATAATACGGCGAATACGATGTTTTTTAGGATATAAGAGAATATAATGAGATTCAGAAACACATATATTGTTGTGCTTATTTTTCTCGCTTTCGGGGCATATGTCTATTTTTATGAAATTCTCGGTGAAGCCGGGCGTAAAAGAGTAGAGGAGGAGAGAGACAGGTTATATCTTTTTGAAAACTACGATATTGTTAAGTTACAGATTATTCGTGCAGATACGACCATTGAATGTATAAAACTGGATGATGGATGGATGGTCAACCTGCCGGTTATATACAAAGGCGATGACTTTAATATTGAAGAACTCATTGATACGTTTCGCAAGGCGAAAATCGATTTAACGGTAGCTGAAAATGCTGAAAATATTGAAAGATTCGGACTTGGCTCAAATGAGATAAAGTTGACCGTTACGGTGACCGGCGGAAATGAATATTCTGTACTGATTGGAGCGAATAATCCGACAGAAAGCCATGTTTATGCCAGATTTCCTGAGCAGTCGAATGTTTTTCTGACAGCTTTAATGCTCAAAGATAGAGTTATGGCGCCGGTGCTGTATTTCAGGGATAAGACTATACTCGATTTTGAAAAAGACAATACTAATAAAATCGTTTTTCATAAGAAAGACAAAGAGATTATTATTGAAAAAAAAGATGACAACAACTGGCATGTTACAAAACCCATTGATTGGCCGGCGGATAAAAATGTTATTGAGCTTATGCTTAACAGAGTTTTAGTGGCGAAGATAACTAATTTTGTGGATGAGAATTCTACAAATTTGGAAAAATACGGCTTGCAAGAACCTGAAAATTGGATTGAAATTTTTGATGGTTTGAAGCACACGAAAAAGACACTGTTCTTCGGAAATTTCAATGCCGGAAATTTTTTCACGCGTGATATAGAAAAAAATCCTATTTTTGAGGTAGATTCAAACACGGTTATGCAATTAACTCCCAATCTGACTAATTTGAGGGATAAAAAAATAGTCGATTACGATATAGATATAATAGATGTTTTGAAGATTACGTATGCCGATTCTTTGTACGTATTTCATAAAGAAGATTCTACAGGATTATGGTATATGACTGCCCCGAAAAGACAAAAGGCACAATTTCAAAAAATCAACGGTATAATTAAAGATATATTTTGGACACTTGCCGAAGATTTTATCGATAACGTGAAGAATTTTAAACAATATGGTCTGGATCCGCCGGTGGGGGATTTTGTGATGTTATCTAACGGTGTGGAAGTTGCACACGTACAAATAGGAAAGGCAATAGGCAGACATAGATATTTTTATAATGTAATAAAAAATCAATTGTACATGGTGCGGTCAGGATTATATCCTCTGATAGTTGTGCCTGTAAATGGACTGCTTGAAAAATGAGTTAATATTAAATAATATAGGATGGTATAAAGATGGTGGTAAAAAAAGAAGTTGAAATCGGAGGGCGGATTTTTTCCCTGGAAACGGGTAAAGTGGCAAAACAGGCAGACGGTTCTATCTGGATTCAATATGGTGAAACTGTTGTATTTGTAGCTGTCGTTGCGAAAAAAGAACCAACAGAGAAAATGGATTTTGTCCCTCTTACGGTTGATTACCGGGAGAAAACGTATGCCGCAGGTAAAATCCCCGGCGGGTTCTTTAAGCGGGAAGGAAGACCAACTGAAAAAGAAACATTAAGCGCACGCTTAATCGACCGACCAATTCGTACTCTGTTTAATAAGGATTTTAATTATGAGACATTGATCTCGGTTATCGCCCTGTCTTCGGACCAGGAAAATGATTCCGATATTCTCGGTATAATGGGCGCATCAGCGGCAATGGCAATTTCCGATATTCCGTACGATACCCCCATAGGCGCTGTTCGGGTCGGCAAGCTTAATGGTAATTTGATTGTTAATCCGACATTTCAACAATTAACCGACAGCTCGATGGATATAGTGGTTGCCGCTTCCAATGAGTCGATTATTATGGTTG
>Ga0111191_1005_pt1 | contig 22434 bp, 18 predicted proteins | sample DeeMarSWOR324_28_FD_80363 | JGI IMG/M metagenome (GOLD analysis project Ga0111191, IMG submission 80363) | bacterium SM23_31 | reverse complement strand
GTTCTCTGCGGTTATATTTTTGAAATACTGAATTCACATTATGAAATTGCTTCTTAATAAATATCTTTTTGCTTTTTTAAGTATTTTGTTTTTTGAAATGTCTGCATTTATACTTCCGGCAGGAGTATATGCACAATTTGAAACTTATAACCACCCCGAACTTAAATGGGAGACAATTGAAACAGAGCATTTTAATGTACATTTTCACAGCGGAGAATACCGGACACCGCGTATTATTGCGAAAATTGCCGAAGAGGTTTATGAACCGGTAACACAAGCATACAATTTTGAACCGGATTCTAAGATTGACATTATTGTTCGGGACCACGACGATTATTCTAACGGTGCGGCATATTATTATGATAATAAAGTGGAAATTTGGGCTCTTTCGCTCGATTTTCTGCTGCGCGGAACCAGCAATTGGCTGCGAAATGTTGTCACGCATGAGTTTACCCACATGATTCAAATGCAGACTGCGCGAAAAATGCCCCGCCGATTTCCCGCCGTATATATTCAAAATATCGAATATGAGGACGAAAAGCGCCCTGACGTGCTGTACGGTTTTCCGAACCGTATAATTTCATATCCATTTTCGGGCACGGTCATTCCCGGCTGGTTTGCAGAGGGCGTGGCGCAGTATCACACAATGAAACAGGGATATGATGCCTGGGATTCGCATAGAGATATGATCCTCAGAGTGCGCGCTTTGAATGGTGAGATTTATTCATTAACAGAAATGGGAGTTTTCGGTAAATCAAGCATCGGGAATGAATCCGTATATAACCAGGGATATTCGTTCGTAGGATTTCTGGCGCAGCAGTACGGCAGTGAAATATTGGAAGAAATCTCGCGAGCCATGTCTTCTCCCGCTTCATTAACGATCGAACACGCAATGGAAAATTCGACAGGTCAAAGTGCAAAAAATGTCTATGCAAAATGGAAGGATGAACTTGAAAAACAGTATCTTATTAACTCGGACAATATAAGGAAAAATCTCATGCAAGGGGAGATACTTCGCACGAACGGAACGGCAAATATCTTCCCGAAATGGTCTCCTGATGGTGAATCGGTTGCGTATCTGTCCAATAACAAAAGTGATTATCTCTCTAATACGGGATTGTATATCGAAGTCCCCGGCATGTCTGAAAGGAAACAGTTAAAGAAAGGAGTGGTTTCTCCGCCGGTGTGGGACCCCACAGGAGAAATGATTGTTTATGCAAAATTGACCAAAAATAATTACGGTTCAAATTATCATGATCTGTATGTGTATGACATTGTAACGGATAAGGAACGGAAGATTACCAAGAGTATGCGGGCGCGGTATCCCTCATTTTCGCCCGACGGCAAGACTATTTACTTTGTGTCAAGTACCGACGGCATTTGCACGCTTAATACGCTGGATATTGCTTCGGGTACGGTGAGCGTTCTCAAAGAATTTAACGATGGGGAAGACATTTTTGCGTCGACTGTTTCCACGGACGGCAGCCGTATAGTATTCTCTGTGTCTTCTCATTTCGGAAGGGATATCGCGATTATTAATGCCGACGGTTCGCAGTTCCGGTATCTACTCAAGGGAAAAGAAGATGAAAGAAGTCCCGTCTTTTCACACGACGGCGCAAAAATCTATTTCAGTTCGGATAAAACCGGAATATACAATATTTATGAATATAACCTGACCACCGGAGAAATCAAACCTGTAACCAACGTTCTCGGCGGTGCGTTCATGCCGTCTGTGAATGATAAGGGACAGCTTATATATTCTCTCTATACGAAAGACGGGTACAAACTTGTGTTATTGGGAGAAATGCAATATGTAGATCCGGTTTATATGACTTATGAGCCGGGAATATCGGATGGAATACCAGGTGTACGGTACGATGACGGCGAAATTCCCGATTTTCCGTCAAAGCCGTATACATTCCATTTCCAAAAAACGTCTTTTTTCCCGCGGATTATGGTTGATTACGGCATACCCAAGCTGGGTTTTTACAGCTTTACAGGCGATGTGCTCGATAAGTATTCCCTGTTTATGGGTGCGGCAGTAAATAAAGACCTTGATCGCGACCTTTTTGCGCTTTTTGAATTTAAAGAATTGCGGGAGACTCTTTTTCTGGAGTTGTATAATCTAACCCGGCACATAAAAATTTATACTTCTCCGAGCGAAACACAGTTAGGAAGAACCGATGAAGTCGTACTGGGATACTGGGAGGTAGACCTTGGGGCACGGCGGCGGATTTCAAAATCGCAGGAGATTCAGGTCAAAGCTCTTTACGGACGGCAATCGGCAAATGTAAAACCAATTATTCCGGATTATTCCGGGGTGATTAAGCCTCTGGGGTACGACTATTTCAAAGCGTTTGATTTTAATGTCGAGTGGCGCTATACCGGCATTTTGCCCCGTATGGACCAGGAAATAAATCCCTCGTATGGCAGGGAGATCATTTTTAATTACTGGCGTAATAGAGATAAAATATTCGAGGACTTTGTTATCGCTCAGGCAGGATTCTTGCAGGAAGTTTATAAAAAATATGCGTATCATAAGATAACGCTGGATTGGCGGGAATATGTCGGGCTTCCCTTTATTCTTGACCGCAGCGCATTGACAGTACGCTTTCAGGGCGGATACATCAGCAAGCCTGTGGATGATTTTCTCTATTTTTTTGCAGGAGGATTGACCGGTTTGAAAGGCTATTCGTTTTACAGTCTTGAAGGCAGGAAAATGGCAGTTGGGTCGGTAACATACCGTTTTCCGGTGCTGAAGGATATTGGTATTCAATTGGGTCCATGGTATTTTGATAAGCTTTATGCCTCTGTCGGCTATCAAATCGGTGATGCATGGAGTGAAAAATCACCCGATATTAAAAAGGGTGTTGACATCGGTTTGCGGCTCGATATGTTCTCTTTTTACAGTTATCCGACCAAAATCGGATTCAATATCGCTTACGGTTTTGACCGGTTCGCCGTTGCAAACAGAAAAGAAGGAAAAAACTGGAAATTTTTCCTGACCGTGCTGTTTGGTTACGATTTTTAATGATAATTCTCTCTCCCCGAATACTCGGGGCGAAAAACGTAAAAAATAATCCCGCCAAGCGGGATAATGAATTGTTTTTATTTATTTAAAGATCAGATTTTACATGAATATATTGCTTGCTTTTTGTAAATTCATTAATAACTTAGGTTAATTGTTAATGTACGAAATATTTCTTTTTTTAATAGGGTTTTACAAAATTAATTTTTCAACTATTTATGAATCTGCTCTAAAAAGGTCAATTAAGAAAATTACAGTCCTGGAAGTCACGGACCAATCCGTGACTTTAAGGCTATTTTGTAGTAATTGTGTCATGGAATGGTCCATGACATCCCAGTTTAAATCCTTTTTAGAGTGAACTCATTTATTCAATTGTAGGAACACGCCGCGGCGTGTTCAAATAATTATTTACGGAAAAGACCACCATGAAAAAGTGCGCTTTAACATTGTTGCTGTCGGCATGCGTTATTATGCCTTCCTGTGAAAAAGAGGAACCGGCAGAAGGCATGTATACTGAGGAAATCATTGAAGGTGTGAGGTATATCCATAATCATGCTCCGCAGTGGGGGCAGAATCCGAAAGTGGCACTCGAGTTTGTTCAGAAAATCGGCTCGATGGATGCAGTCGATGATAATTACATTATGTTTGAAATCTGGGATGTCGTCCGCGACCAAAAAGGCAATATTTATATTCTCGACAGCGGCGACTGCAGGATTCAAAAGTTTGATGCGCAGGGGCGTTATATGGCAACAATCGGCAGAAGAGGTAATGGACCGGCTGAGTTCAGGAGACCCGTAAATTTAAACATAGATGAAAATGACCGCCTCTACGTCGGAGATACCAGGTACAGCTTTATTATACTGGATGGGTCAGGGATTGAAATCCGGCGGTTTAATATTGGCAATTCAATCATAACAAATGTTGTACCGCGGTGCCGGCTTATTAATTCGGAAACAATGGTTATGGGCGGATTCATACATGGAATAGGTGGTCAGAAAGAATATAAGGAATACTCTGAAGTAGGCGTTTATTCCCTGTATCACATCTTTAATTTAGAGGGAGCCGTCACCGGAAAATTCGGAACAATGGACATAAAATTAGAAGGGATATCATTATGCTTTTCGGGGGATGCTTTTATCGAGATCGCTCCCGGCGGCGATATGTATGTCGCATATCGGTATGATAACAAAATCGAAAAGCGCAGTCCGGATGGGACTCTCATCTGTGTGTTCGACCGTCCGCTGAATTTCGAAGAAACGGGATACAAACACGATTGGTATGTCGATGTGTACTCGAATTCGATTTCAGCCGGTATGTCGGTCGATTCCGAAAACCGCATCTGGGTCGTTACGGTTACCGAGCAGCCGGAAGAATGGGTTGATGTATGGATTATTGGTGACCGGATGTATGTGAGAAAAGACATAGCTCAGTTTGAACTATTCGACAGCGACGGCGTGCTGCTCGGATCGGTGCCTCTGCCTGAGGATATGTTTTTGATACGCATCTTCGGCGACAGGCTCTTTATCGTCGACACCGACCGGGTTGCGGTGTCGGAATACAGGATTGTTGAGAGGTAGGGGAAAGTAATAGAACATTGCATAATTGTGCAATAAAGTCTAAAAATTGATGCACAGACACGAATGTCTATGCTGCTAATAATATTACTTTGATTTTATGATTATAGAAGTTTCAATCTTGTTTAGTAGAATAGATGCAGTGGTTTCATAAAATAAAATGGTCTTTTTTTGTGATTAAATGTCGGCCAATATTATAAAATAATCTGTCATATACCGTAGGAACACGCCGAGGCGTGTTCATTTATAACGCCGAAAATGAACATATTTTTATTATTGGAGAATATATGAGAAATACAATTGTTTTTGCATTTATTTTTATATTGCCGGGCATGTTGTTTGCCCAAATTCCCATTCCGAGCAAGAACCCCCAATTACAACGAATGTACATTTTGGAATCAAAGAATTGGATGTCATATCAAATGTTCGTCTCCGGTAAAAACCTTGTTCTAAGCGACCCGGCTTATCAGGATGAAACACCAGGGAAATCGCCGCTTAAGGCTGCAATATTGTCCGGCTTGATTCCGGGCGCAGGGCAGTGGTATGCCGGCAGCAAAATCAAGGCTTTGGCATTTTTTACCCTCGAAGTATCTTTTTGGGCGGGTCATTACCATTATAAAGGACTGGGCGAGGATAAGGAAAAAGAATTCCGCGCCTATGCGGATGATTACTGGAGTAAAGAGGATTATTTAATATGGAAAGAAGCACTGACTGAATGGAACTATTCTCACACCCTGCCGGATACCAAAACACAGCAATACTACGAAATGATAGGCAAATACGACCAGTTTTTAGCGGGTTGGCCCGACTCGGATGGTTTTCCGGAACCATCGACAATGAGGTTATACTACATGGACATGCAGCACGACAGCAATAAAAAATTCGACCGTGCAAGCCGGTTTGCACAGTTAATGATTTTAAACAGGGTATTGAGCGCTGCGGAAGCGGCTTATTCCGTAAAACGAAAGTCATCGAACTTTTCTGCTCATGTAAGATGGACACTTTCACCTTCGGAGCATCGGTTAATGCCCGTTGCGTTTCTCAGATATTTCTGGTAGTACTATGAAAAAATATATCTTAAAATGCGGGATTTTCGCCCTGACATTCGCTCTTGGAATAATAAGCATTTCGCAATCAGCGGGTGCGCAGGAGAATCAAAGATCATCGGCGAAAGCCTTTTTTTATTCCCTTTTTGTTCCGGGTTTGGGTCAGCGGTATGTCGAAAATGTCGGAAATGCACGCTACATGATCGGCGCCGAAGCGGTCTTGTTCGGTTTGGCGGTAGGACATGAAAAATATTCCGGCTGGCTTGAAGAAGACTACCGCACGTTTGCGGTTACTCATGCGGGAATAAATCCGGCAGGGAAGGATAAAGACTTTTACGTGACAATCTCCGGGTACAATTCAATATATATATACAACGAAAGAATGAGAATAAACCGCAATTTCGATAATGTTATTCCCGAAACACCGGAAAATGTATGGGTTTGGGAATCTCCCTCGCACCGGCATAAATTTCATCAGCGCCGCGTCGATGCCGATAAAATCCGGAATCGTACACTGTATTTTTATGCCGGGATTTTTCTTAATCATGTAATCAGCGGAATTCACGCCGCAATAAAAGCACAGCGGTACAATCAAAAAAGTGACGGTTTGACCGGTGCCCGTAAACAGGATCACTCCTGGAATTTGCGGTTTATTACCTGCCCGGACCCTGAAAATCACTCCCATTTTTTAAAGCTGATTTTCCGGTTTTAGCATTACTATAAATCTTGTTCCGTCGCTTTTATAGAGATTATTTCGCAATAAAAAGACAATACAGGATCACATGTAATGAAAAATCATGCACATTAGCGGCAAGGAAAGAGCCTGTATTTTTACTTCATCAATGAAAAATAATTTATTTTCAAGCGGAAATTAATAAAGAACAACACTCTGGCATTAAATTTGCAGTATTTGTCACATTATCTCCTCGTCTCGAAAAAACTATAATCAGGATACAATTACAAGCTCTCTGCTGGCGCCGCCGAGCGGGATTGATAAAAATTTTATTGGGGGTTTTATGAAATCAATAATAATTTGTGTAATTGTTACCCTGCTCAGCGGGATAATTTTTTGTACTTATATTTCTTGCACTAAGCTAATGCCGTGGCAGCCTGTATCCGGAGCAGATCACTTAATCAATACAAAAACCAAAATCGTTTTTGAATCAAACAGGGATGGTAATTATGAAATTTATGTTATGAATGCGGACGGCTCCAATCAGACCAGATTAACTTATAATACCGATTGGGATACTAGTCCTTCATGGTCACCTGATGGCTCTAAGATTGCTTTTGAGTCAAATAGAGACGAGAGTCAGGAAATCTATGTAATGAATGCAGACGGCTCCGATCAGACTAGATTAACTTATAATTCTGATTGGGATTTTAGTCCATCATGGTCGCCTGATGGCTCTAAGCTCGTGTTTGTATCAAACAGGGATAGAAATTTTGAAATCTATGTAATGAATTCAGATGGTTCAAATCAAATCAGGTTAACATGCAATTCTTTTGGCTATTTATATCCATCATGGTCGCCCGATGGCTCTAAGATAGCATTTGCATCAGTAGAATTTCTTGGATGGGAATCGAGTATTGGTAAAATATATTTAATGAATGTAGATGGTTCAAAACAAAACAGATTATCAAATGATTATGGTAGCGATTATAGTCCTTCATGGTCGTATGATGGCTCTACGATAATTTTTTCTTCAACCAAAGGAGAATGGTTAAACAGAGAAATCTACATAATGAATGCGGATGGTTCTTATCGAACACAGATTACCAATAATTCTGCCATTAACGATTCTCCATCATTTTCTCCCGATGGTTCAAAAATAGTTTTTTGCTCAAATATGGATGGTGATATGGAAATTTACGTAATGAATTTAGGCGGCTCTAATTTAGTAAGGCTGACGAATAATTCATTCAGAGATTTGCATCCGTCGTGGTCTCCATTGCTGAAATAAATTTTTTCAGATAAATTGTTGATTTTATGAATTTTTAGGATTAAATTATATGATTGTAAAAAATAAAAGTAAAATATTAATAATTAACGAGAAAACAAGATTTTATATAGTAAATCGTCAGTTAACTAAAAACTGGTAATTAAAAATCTAGGAGAAGAGCAATGAAAAAATTAATTACCTTAGCAGTTCTTCTTATGCTGAGCAGTTCACTGTTCGCACAAGAAGTAAAGTACAGCGTCCAGATGCGCTACCGTTCCGAATTCGCAAAGAATATGGCGAGCTTCCAGAATACGGCGTTTACTAATACCGTAGCCGGAAATGGATTCAACTTGATGCGCAGCCGGCTTGGTGTTTCTTTCACTGGCTTGGAAAATATTTCCGCTTTTTTCCAGGTACAGGATGCGCGCTCTTTTGGAGAAGAAACAAGCACATTGGACGCCTCTGCCGCCGGTCTCGACCTGCACCAGGGTTTTATTCAGGTTGATGACTTTATCAAAAGCGGTATGTCGCTCAAACTCGGGCGTATGGAAATCGCCCTTGGCAACGAACGGCTTGTAGGAGCGGTCGACTGGAGCAATACCGGAAGAGTGTTCGACGGCGGATTACTAAATAAAGCAGGCGCTAAGTTTTCATATTCAGTATTTGCTGCCCGGGTTGATGAAAATGCACCTACCCGCGATTTTGATCCCGATGAAGACTTTTATGGATTTTTTGGTTCATTCAGGGATTTGAAAAACAGAGTTTTTAACGGTTTTATGTTTCTGAACTATAATAACGACAAGCTGACTGCGGGCACGGATGCGAATAAAAGTAAGCTTTTTCGTATTACCACCGGTTTCGATTACAATGCATCGGTATCATTTTTTGATTACGAAGTAGAAGCTGCATACCAGTATGGAAATCAAATGAAAGGATTAACCACCAAAAGGGATAATATCGGTGCTTACATGTTTGGACTGCGTTTTAAATACAATATTCTGCATGATGTATATAATCCGTATGTCGGGCTCGGCTTTGACCTTCTTTCCGGAGATGACGACGCAACGGATGATGATTTCAACGCATTCAATACGCTGTATGCAACCAATCACAGGTACTATGGGTATATGGATTACTTTACGGGTATACCCGCAGCAACCATGAATCTGGGGCTGCGCGATTTTATTTTGCGCTGCGGATACAATCCCAGAAGCGATATGACACTTATGGTTGATGTGCACGCTTTTTCAACTGCCAAGAAAAATATCAGTGACCATACATACCTTGGGAGTGAGCTTGACCTTACAATGAAATATGACTACCGGGAAGACCTGGGTATTCAGCTCGGCGGCTCAATGTTCATACCGGGCGATATTCCTAAGGAAACGCCGGATAACGATACAAAGGGAATCTGGCTGTATGCCATGCTGACGTACAATTTTAATAAGTAGTACCCGGGCGAAAACCACGTAGATTTATCTGTAGAGAGCGTTGAATAATTATATATTTATTTAATGAAATATATTTCTGCACAGACCATAAAAACAGGAAGCAGGCTAAGTATCCCTAAAAGCGGGACAGGTTGTCTGTGCTGCCGGTGTTATTAAGCATGATATATTGATTTTATAAATTTTTATAAAAAAAAGTGATTGCTTTGGAATAAAATGCATCGTATATTTGTATATATACATAGGATGTGCATATTTGTATGTTGAACATCACGGAGTTTATTGTGAAAAAATGTATATACATAATATTGACGGCGGTCTTTGCGTTATTTCCATTACAACTCTTTGCACAATATAAAATGTCGATTCATCCCGACTTATGGCAAAGAGGAACAAAAACTTACAAGGACCAGGAATACAACCAGTCGAAAATTCACAGGCTCAGAACACAGGTTTATCAACGTGTTCAAAAGCAAGCTGCCCCGAAAGTCGGTATTAATCCGGATGGATTTTTAGGTAAGAGCGTTTTTAACACCTCGTTTTTCCAGACCCGTTTTGGATTCACTTCGTTCTATACGCACAGGCTCAGTCAGAACGTATACCTCGTGGGAGAACTCGGATATTTTTATAACAGTTCAGACCGCATGAACCGGAACATTAATAGTCCCCTCGACCGTTGGGTTGATGAACGTTTAAATCCTTATTTTCATACCAGAGATTTGTATGAAGTAGCCCTCTATCCGGTTTATGGCGGTATCAGACGCGGCATAATCCTCAACCACTCGTTAAAACGGCTCTATCCCTACGTTGGCGCAGGTGCGGGTCCCGTATTAGGCATGGGGTATATTCGCAATCAGTTTGTCTCCGACAGGTCTTTCCAATTGTCGCCTTCTGTTTATGCTATGGTCGGAACGGAAATTTATACAAACAGCAGATGGTTCTTTGACGTGAGTGTACGCTATCGGTATCTTACATTCGGGCGCTATCTTGCAAACTGGAAAAATTTCAGCGGTTTTACGCTTAACTTTGGCTTCGGTTACGGAATAGGTCAGCAAATATTGCGGTAGATAAACAGTCAATATAAAGCACTTTATACAATATAACACGCTTCTTTAACTAAATATATAGAGGAAGTTGTACTTTTAGAAAATCTTTTCCATAAGAAGTAAGACGGCATGTTATAGAATACTATTTCTAATTATCACATATATCGGTTAATTATAAAATCCCCCTCACAATTAGGGGATTTTTTTTGGTTCCTGCCGGAAAGAAGCTTTATTATTTTCTCCTGTTATCGTAAATCCAATGCCGTTGTTGAAATTTAACACGGCACTAATATATACTAATTGTCAAATAATGTGCATTTTAGTTAAAATATCTCTTGAATTTGCAGTAGAATTGTTATATATTTAACTAACCGGTTAGTTAAATATATGCTTGATTATGTCGAATAACTATAGGATAACGAAAAAAGGTACTGCTTCCAAAGAGCGGATAATGAAAAATGCTTTGGAAATGTTTGCCCTTAAGGGATTTGATGCGGTAAGTGTCGATGATATCGCACGGAAAGCAAACTGCAATAAAGCGATGATTTATTATCATTTTTCCAGTAAGAAGGCTCTTTATCAATTAATATTGAAAGACGTTCTAAAGGATATGCTGAAGCAGATGAATCCGATTTTTAAAAGTGCATTACAGCCTGCTGAAAAATTACGTCTGGTGCTTTCTGCTTTTATTGGTCGCTATAATGAACGTGACGAATTTATTCGTCTGATGCTGCGTGAAATATTATCGAAGGGCAAAAATCTGAAAGGTGAAAGCAAGAATCTGATGAAAACGTTTTTCTTGTGTACACAAAAAGTTATTAAAGAAGGACAGGAAAGCGGTGAAATTCTGCAGGGCAATCCCATACTGCTGTACCGGATGCTTATAGGTTCTATCATTTTTTATTTTATTTCACGTCCTCTTCCGAAGACAATATTGAATATTGACAGCACAGAAACGGAAGAGACGTACAGTGAAAACAAAAGAATAATTTTAGATATACTGATGCGAGGAATTCACAATGATTCAAAATAATCATAGAAAGTCTATAATCCAGTGTGCAGTTTTGACTATTATGTATTTCACCCTTAGTATTTTTTGGGGATGTAACAACAAAAATTCCGCAAACGGGATTCATGCTTCCGGTACGTTCGAAGTAACGGAGGTTATGATTCGTTCCAAGGTAACCGGTGATGCAACCAAACTCTTTGTCCGGGAAGGTGATACAATTCAAAAAGGGGAAATTCTTGCCCGGATTGACACGTCTGATTATGTAATTGAACTCAGACAGGCGGAAGCCGGGCTGGCTCTGGCGGAGGCACAATTGAATCTTGTTAAGCAGGGCGCCCGGGAGGAAGACATTGCCGCCGCATTGGAACAGGTTAACCAGGCGAAAGCCGATTTTGAAAAAGTTTCTGCCGATTTGAAACGATATGAATCTCTGTTCAGCTCCGGGAGTGTTACGCAGAGCCAGCTTGAAGAAATACAGACGCGCAACGCGTCTGCCGAAGCCCGGTACCGGGCTTCGGTGCAGCTGCTCACCAAATTGGAAAAGGGACCGCGCCGTGAAGAAATTGAAGTCGCCGAGGCGCAGGTTGCCCAGGCACAAACCATCGTCGACCGTATCAGAAAAAAAATAGATGATTGTACTATCGTTTCACCAATTAACGGTACAATCTTAGAGCAGTTGATTGAGGAAGGTGAACTAACATCCCCGGGAAGCTCTCTCTTTGTGATCGGGGAACTCTCACGGGTAACATTGACTATTTATGTAAAGGAAACAGACCTTGGCAAGGTCAAATACGGGCAGGATGCCGGTGTTTTCATTGATTCATATCCCGACAGTGAATTTGTCGGAACGGTATCTTTTATTTCTGACCGTGCGGAATTTACGCCGAAAAATATACAGACAAAAGAAGAAAGAGTAAAGTTCGTATACAAAGTCGAAATAAGCCTTCAGAATCCGGAAGGTATATTCAAAGCGGGAATGCCTGCCGATGCGGTTTTGCGCTAAACGCGACAGTTATTTGTCGCAATGTTATGATATCTCGTAATAGCATAATGAACGCAAAAAAATGAAATTATGGAAAATTGTAAATAAAAAAATATGAACGGTCACCGAAAACAGCGGCAAGACAGGAATGTCTGTTCTACTAATCGTGTAAACTTACCCGTTTTCAAAATAATTCGCTATTTGTAATGGTATAACGGACATCCCTGTCTGTTCATCAATTATATAATGGAAAAAATATTACAGATATCCGGTTTGAGCAAACGTTATAACGGAGTAACGGCGCTAAACAATCTTACGCTGGAAGTGAACCGTGGTGAAATGTACGGCTTGGTGGGTCCCGACGGCGCCGGGAAAACTACGTTAATGCGGCTTATATGTGGAATTCTCAAGCCGGATGAAGGCGAAATTTTCTTGTTCAACAAGGAACTCAAAAAACATTATAAATCAATTAAAAAGAAAATCGGATATCTATCTCAGCATTTCAGTCTTTACGGCGATTTGACCGTTGATGAAAATATAGATTTTTTTGCCGAACTCAATAACGTTCACGATTATAAATCAAGGAAAGAAGAATTACTGGAATTCACACGGCTCTCTCCGTTCAGAAAACGGTTCGCAGGTCGTCTTTCAGGGGGAATGAAGCAAAAACTTGCTCTTGCTTGCACGTTGATTCATGTGCCGGAAATCATATTCCTCGATGAGCCCACTACCGGTGTAGACCCGGTTTCACGAAGAGACTTCTGGACAATTCTCTCAACGCTGCGGAAGTCGGGATTAACCATATTGATGAGCACACCCTATCTTGACGAGGCTGAGCGATGCAGCCGCGTGGGGCTCATACACAACGGGCAAATTATTCTTACGGATGAGCCAAAATTAATTATAAAGGCGCATAATTTACAGATGGTCGAGCTCATTTGTAAACCTCAGCACAGGGCGGTTTTCATCTTAAAAGATATTTCTACTATTAAAAGCATAAATGTTTATGGCAGACGGATACGTATCGCTCTTGAGGACGTGAAACGGGATATGCCGGACATCGCTTCTAAGCTGAATCAAGAGAATATTACATGGTCGGAACGGAATATTACTCCTTCATTTGAAGATGTTTTCATCAGTTTAATCGAAAAACAAGCGGTGAAATGAATAGCTATTAGCTGTTAGCTGTTAGCTATTAGCTTTTCGCCTTTAGCTGTCAATTAGTTATTAGCAATTTTCTATTATTAAGGCTGTGTATCGGTATTAACAGTACCTGTGTATAAAACCCTTTTACCGTCCTGTCCGGAAGTTTTGAGATTCAGGATTTTAATTTAATAGTCATAGTCAATGCTCTCAGGTTAATTCATAATATTGTCTTTCCTGCGAAAGCAGGAATCCAGTTTTTTTTCAAAAAAGACTTAAGGCATAAATTTAAATAAAAATCAATAACTCTACAAATATGAATGACTTTTACGTTTATATTCTCGCAAGCAAAAGAAACGGAACATTATATATTGGAGTTACAAATGACATTTCTAAAAGAGTATATGAGCATAAAAATGATTTAGTAGAAGGATTTACTAAAAAATACAATGTACACATGCTGGTATATTATGAGCAAACTGGAGATATAAACTTTGCTCTTAAACGTGAGAAATGTTTAAAAAAATGGAAAAGAGCATGGAAAATAGAATTAATTGAGAAATTCAATCCTGATTGGAAAGATTTGTATTATGATTTGAATTGAAGTGGATTCCTGCTTTCGCAGGAAAGACACAAGAAGGCAGGAAAGACACAAGAAGGCAGGAAAGACACAAGAAGACAGGAAAGACATAGGAATGCAGAAGCACAAAGGAGGAAAGTAAAGATACTGCACAGCAGGAAATACGAAGCACTGTATGACATATAGTAGCAAAAATGAATCTGTTTAGGAAGGAAAAGTATGACATGAATGGCATTAATGAAAATTAACCGGATAATATTAGTAAGAACTATAAAAGCTTAATTTTTTGTGAATCTTGACTAATGTACGATTTCTATATCCTTAAATAATAATATCATATATATGGTGGGTTTTTGGATTTTTTAATTTTGGATTTTTAGAGAAAACTAATCATATAGATTTTCAACAAAATGATAATCTTTTGACATAATACTTGAGTCATAGTAAATAAAAAATGTCTATGTATTCCATAACGGTTGAAAATTTAACAAAAAAGTTCGGGGATTTTACAGCGGTTAACAACGTGTCCTTTGAAATTCCCGAAGGTGAAATATTCGGATTTTTAGGTTCAAACGGTGCAGGGAAGTCGACATTAATCCGGATGCTCTGCGGAATTATGGAACCTACATCCGGGGAAGGCACGGTGGGTGGATATGATATAATATCGGAGGCGGAACGCGTAAAAGAATCTATCGGATACATGTCCCAACGGTTTTCATTGTATAACGACCTGACTGTTGGAGAAAATATAACTTTCTTTGGCGGGACATACGACATGAAAGGAAAAGAGCTTGAATCACGAAAAGCATGGGCGCTTGAAACTGCCCGCCTCCGGGGACGGGAGAAACAACTGACAAAAAGTCTATCGGTCGGATGGAAACAGCGTCTGGCGCTGGTATGTGCTATTCTGCATCGACCGAAGATCGTTTTTCTCGATGAGCCGACCGGTGGTGTTGACCCTCTTTCAAGGCGGCAGTTCTGGGATACTATTCGTTCACTTGCAAATGAGGGAATAACGGTGTTTGTAACAACGCACTACCTTGATGAGGCAGAACATTGCACGTCTATCGGTCTCATACATGCCGGGCAGCTCATTGCTAAGGGCACAATTGAAGAGCTTAAGTCAAAATATATGACCGATCCGATTTATGAGTTGACATGCGATAAACCTGTCGATGCCCTTGAACTGTTACAGAATACAGACCTGGTAATCGAGACTTCCATATTCGGCACCAGTCTGCATGTTATCATTGAAAAAAGAGAAGATATTCCCGGTAAAATAATAGCTTTTTTGAAAACTTCCGGCATAGGCAACATCAAACTTGAACCGATAGAACCGTCTTTGGAGGATGTTTTTATACATCTCATCGAGCGGCGGACTAAACTACCGGAATAATATTTTCCCTCTCCCGCTTGCGGGAGAGGGATCAAGGGTGAGGGGAAACTTAAGGAACTTAAATGATCAAATCCTTTGAACGAATTGCAGCAATCAGCAAAAAAGAATTGCGCCAGCTCAGGCGGGATAAAAGAACACTCTCGTTATTGCTTTTTTTCCCCGCTTTTATGCTGGTTCTCTTCGGTTATGCACTTAACTTTGACGTAAAAAATATATCGCTTGCCATCCTCGATCAGGACAGAACCGAACACAGCCGAAAACTGGCAGTGACATTCCAGCAGTACGATTATTTTATTGCTCACTATTATCTTGAATCCGGTAAGGAAATAGACAGCTATCTCGACAGGGGAAAAGCAGCAGCATGCATGGTAATTCCAAAAGGATTTGAAAAAAATATAATCGAAGGTATTGAAACTCCTGTTCAATTTATCATTGACGGAACTAATGCAAATACAGCACAAACTATTTTGGGATACATCGATGCAATAATTAACGCATACCAGCAAAAAATTATTGTATCGAGAATGCAACGAACAGGAAGTACTCTTTCGATTCCCGTATCGATTGAACAACGGATTATGTTCAATCAAGACCTCAAGACCGTTCGATTTCTTTTGCCCGGATTGATTGCATTTATATTAATGATAGTCGGGGTAGTATCTACATCGCTTTCAGTAGTCCGTGAAAAAGAGCTTGGCACTATTGAACAGATAAAAGTTTCTCCCACCAGTGCATTTGAATGGATTATCGGAAAAAGTATAACATATTTTATTGTTTCCTTGATTGCGTCTACACTTGTTCTCGTCATGGGATGGTATCTTTTTGACATTACGGTAAAGGGCAGCATTTTTGAGCTCTATATAGCGATATCGCTGTTTCTTATGGGTGCACTCGGCATGGGTTTATTTATTTCTACTATTGCAGAGACACAGCAGGTGGCTTTCATTATTGCCCTGCTTTCCTCGATTCTCCCTACGATGATTTTGTCAGGTTTCGTGTTTCCCATTAAGAGTATGCCTTTTGCAATTCAATTAGTAACGTATATCGTTCCTGCCCGGTATTTCCTGACAATAATTCGCGGAATAGTCCTCAAAGGCACAAGCATGTCGCTCTATCTTGATCAGATGGCATACCTGGGCATATTTGCGTTTGTAGTTTTTTTGATAAGCACAATAAAAATGCACAAAAGGGAAATCTGATGGTTCGTATTAAACAGATAATTCTTAAAGAATTTCGACAACTGCGGAGAGACCGCCGCATGTTACCTATTGTTTTTGCTGCTCCGATTATTCAACTCATTCTTTTGGGTTATGCGGCAACGCTTGACATAAAAAATTTAACACTCGCAGTTTGCGATTTAGACAGAACCTCGATCAGTCGTGATCTCATTGAAGGATTTATAGGCTCACCATACTTTTCGGAGGTTAATTACGTAGATGTTTCATCGGAAATCGACCCGATAATAAACCGGAATGAGGCAAATCTTGCCATAGTTATTCCGCATGGTTTTGCCAGGTCTATTCGACGCGGTGAACCGGAAAAAGTACAAATACTTGTCGATGGAAGCGACGCAAACACGGCTAACATCGGCCTCGGTTACAGTATGAGGATAATTAACGGCTTTACGCGCTCTTTGGTGGAAAATGCACCGAAAAATAATATTGAAGTCTCATATTTTTTAATTGATACGCGTTCTCGGGTGTGGTACAATCCCGAAATTAAAAGCGCAAATTTTATGGTGCCCGGCGTTGTATGCCTGATTCTCATGATCATTACTATAGCGCTGGCATCCATGGCAATCGTCAAGGAAAAGGAAATCGGAACGCTTGAACAACTTATCGTTACACCGGTTAAACCTTATCAACTCATCATAGGTAAACTCGCACCTTTTACCATAATCGGATACGTTATTATCACTGTTGTAATCACCGTTGCCCATTTCTGGTTCAAAGTCCCCTTTGAGGGCAGCCTTGTTCTGCTCTATTTCCTGACTTTCGGGTATCTCTTGAGCACACTCGGTCTTGCGCTTTTTATTTCAACAATCTCCCGCACCCAGCAGCAGGCGATGCTCAGCGCCGCTTTTTTCGTTATTCTTCCGTTTGTGTATCTTTCCGGGTTCATCTTCCCAATAGAAAACATGCCCAGGGTAATCCAGTATATTACCTATTTTATTCCGCTGAGATATTTTCTCGAAATCGTTCGCGGCATTTTTTTGAAAGGCAATACTTTTGGTATTCTCCTGCCGCAATTCCTTGCCATGATCGCTTTCGGAATAGTTATCATGTCTTTAAGTATCCTGCGGTTCAGAAAGAAACTGGAATAATACTTGCACAGCCTTTTTTTATATTTTCAGTGCTTGTGGATGCTTAAAATATGTTCTACCTGTTTGACGGGATTTTTGTAATACTGTAGGGGCAGACCCACGTGTCTGCCCTGATGCAATATCAGACCCATGTGTCTGCCCTATTGCAATATCAGACCCGTGTGTCTGCCCTGATATTAGGGAAACCGTCAAAAAAAGGGGCGAACACACAGGTTCGCCCATACGGAAACCAAAATTTTTTGACCGGGCAAAACGGTAATCTATGCGTATCGAATACCTAAAACATTTGTTTATATCTCGTAAATCTTTCGCAAATTTATAATAAATACAAATTCCCGTACATAGCCGGGTTGCGCCGGGATTGTCTATTTTTCGATGATTTTATATTCATTCACAACCATATCTTGCAGGTCTATAATGTATACGCAGTCGCCGTATATCCTCATAAAAGTACCCCGCTGTTTTATTGGGACGGCTCCGAGAAACACACCTTCTTCATTAAAGATGTGAAATTCATATTCAGTCCTTTCTTTCTCACTTTCTTCTAATTTTCCAATCGCTTCCAGTGCTTCCTGAAGGTTCTTATAGTCTTTTAATTTTTCCGTCTCTTCTTGTAACGGTAATGTGCATGTCAGAATCCATATTCTATTTTTGCCGTCAATATGAACCGCTTCAGAGATCTCGTTAAAAACCGGAATGTTAAAAGAACCTATTTGCAAATATTCAGCCTTTGAAGATTCCTCAAAATTTAAAGGGCGGTCGGAACTGAATAAGAGCTTGCCCTCAGGTGAAAATTTTTCCAACTTATTGAATACTTTATACGCAACATAAATATTATCACTCCGATCAACGTCAATCATAAAGGTATTTTTTATTTCTTGAACGTCCGGATCGTCGTCCGGAACCGAAGTTCCAAACTCATGGATAACATTTCCTTCAAGATCGATTACATTGACCAAATTAGATACTGTCTGTTCCGTTCTTGCCGAAGTATTCGATACTGCCAGTCTCCCATCGGATAAGATGCGGAATGAATCAAATATTTTGACCAGTCTGTGGCTGCCCATGCCTTCACCTTTTGATGAAAAAACCTGAATCCGCATATTGCCCACATCGAGAACAAACAAATTTTCGTTCCTGTCGATCGACATTGCTGCCGGCATTGAAAATTCTCCAGGTCCGGCTCCTTTTCGTCCGATGGTCATGATATATGTACCATTCCGGTCGAATTTTTGGATTCTGGTATTTCCCATTTCGAGGATGTAAATATTCCCTTCTGAATCGCGTGCCACATCTACCGGTCGATACAGGAGATAATTTTCATCTTCACTTTCAAGTTTACCGAACTGCTGCACGAACTCAAGCGCCACTTTCGGTTCGTCGCCCCAGACAGACGCATGGTTGTTTACGTAATTCACATCGTCTTTGATTTCGATGGTGTAGGTTTCATCACTATTACTGCAATTGAATACAACTGCAATTACAGTGATAAAAATGAATAGTGCAGGTTTTGTTTTCATTGTGGGCTCCTTATTTTTATATATCGCATGCGATATTTTTTATATTTACAGGTAAGCATATAAATAAAAAAAATCAACGGTAAAATAAAATTTATTACCCATCCTGGAAAAAGTGGCTGATTTCGAAAAAATTTAGCTCAAAAGTTATTTTTTTATTGACATTCAAAAAAAATATTATTATACTTAATTCACCTACCAAATCGTAAACTTGGTTAGGTCTTCTTTATCATATCTTTATCTGTGTTCTAATAAGAACGTGCCGGTATAGTGTGGCGCTATACCGGTATTTTATTTATATACTTTTCATTAAATGTTTAATTTCCCATACACCGCCGGATCGATTTTGTATTTTTCTATTTCCGGGAATTCATTGGTTTGCAGGTAATCGCTCACTTTGTAAGCGTATCCATCTTTTATTACACGAGGAACGAATGAAAAATATGCGGTACTTATTCGTTTTTTCGTAGTTGCGTCTAAAACATCTGCAAGCGTATGACCGAGTTCGTTTTTCTTGTGAGTAAAAACAAAAATGTAATTCCCGTCAGTCTTCAGACCTGTTACGTGATGATAATAGGTTGTGTTCTTCACATGCTTCTGCATAATTTTAATAGTTTTTTCCAATCGTTCATCCCATATTACGTCATACTGTTTCTTAATGGAACCGGGTATCGCAACCGGCACATATTTTTGGACGACCTTTTGTGAGGTAAAATCATCCAGTGACGTAATTGTCAAGGAATACGTAAAATTCCCTTGTTCAACAGTCTCGTCATATTCAGAGTGGGTAAAAACAACTTTCCTCTCCGGTAATTCCGCCCAGAAAAAACTCCCGACAAATGGTTTCGGCACTCCCATTCCTGTGGTTATATCCCTGTAATGAGCCTCTGTCATATATTTTGCCAATACTTTTAATGTATCATTAGTATCATAAACAAGGTAGTTATTCCCATAAACAGATGCACCTCTTGACATTAATTCAGCGCTGACTGAATAGACAATTTCATTTTCATTCAATATAATCATGTTCCCGACTCCTCCAAGTGTTGCATTATCTTTATTGAGGAGATTTTTCAATTTTGTATCATTTCTCATGTTCATTCTTTTAATAAAAATATACTCATCCGAGAACAAATTAATTTCTTTTGGTTGCGGCATTCCATCCAAAGCTGCAACAAAGCCGGAATTACTGATTCTTGGAAATGGATACCATCTAAATTCTCCCGGTCCCTGACCGAATCTGCCTACAATCTTTTTCGGTGTTCCATTCCCGTCAAATACTTTCAACCTTGTTTCATCGCTGACGACAATATCGCCCTCGGGTGAAACTGCTATTCCAACCGGTCGCGCAAGCAGAAATTCATCTTTATCAATAGTCTTTTCATCACCGAAAGAAAGCTTTAAAGTCAACACATCGGTTAATGGCGGCGGCATTTCCACTGTCTGAACATCGACATCAGAGCCGCAATTAAATACAAATGGAATTACAGTGATAAAAACGAATAGTGCAGGTTTTACCTTCATTGTGGGCTCCTTATTTTTAAATACCGTATGCGATATTTTTTATATTTACAGGCAAGCATATAAAAAAGCAAAATCAACGGTAAAATAAAGTTTATTACGCATCCTGGAAAAAGTTGCTGATTTCGAAAAAATTTAGCTCAAAAGTAATTTTTTTATTGACATTCAAAAAAAATATTATTATACTTAATGCACCTACCAAATCGTAAACTTGGTTAGGTCATCTTTATCATATCTTTATCTGTGTTCTAATAAGAACGTGCCGGTATAGCGAAGCACTATACCGGTATTTTATTTATATACTTTTCATTAAATCTTTTATTTCCCGTACACTGCCGGGTCGTGGTTGCTCTCGGTTACTTCTCGACTATCTTGTATTCCGAGACGCCAACCTGGTCAGAGTCAATTATCAAGAGCCGGTCATCAAAAATACGCATTAAAAATATGTCTTCCGGCAGCGGCAGAGAACCCAGAAGGACGCCATCAATATTGTATATTTCAAATACTGCTGCTGATTTCTTTACAACCTGTCTTAAATAACTTTCATCTTCTTCGAGCCATTCTTCAGGCTGTTCAACGAGCGTAATAATCCATAAGCGGTCTTTTTTATCAACTGCCACGCACGTTGAAATGGAATTTGAATAGTTATGCAATGCCCAGTCAAACAGAAAACCCGTCTCTTCAAAGTTTATAGGACGGTCAAAAACAAATAAAATGTTACCCTCGTAATCACGTTTTTCAATCCGGTTTCTGTACCGGTAAGCAATATATATGTTTCCATTCCTGTCGACATCAAAATACGCATTGGCATTTACAAAGTGCCCGCCCGACTCTTTTTGTTTATAAATATCCATTTCCCCGAAAGAATACAATGTTATCCCGTTATCATTAATAATCCGAAACAGATCATAAAACCCAATCGTTGTATCTATTTGTTTTTCGTAGTCGCTTATCATTCCAACTGCCTGAAATAAACCTCCGAAAATCAGTTTATTCCCCGGCAAAATCCTGCATCTGGGACCAGTACCTCTTATTCTGTCGATTGAAAACCTTCGAATCTCTTTTCCTGTTTTAATAAAAACTATAAATTTACGTCCATCAGCAACGTATATTTGACCATCATTATCTAAATTTAAATTATCCGGACCTCTAAACTCTCCGGGACCCTCGCCTTTTCTTCCAATTGTTGTTAAGTAATTTCCTTTAGAATCAAATCTCTGTATACGGTAGTCCCCTGAATCAAGAATGTAAATATTTCCATCGCTGTCACGAGCGACATCACCGATGTTATACATAATATAATTTTATTCTGTTGCCTCTAAAGCCCCGATTTTCTGCACAAATTCCAGCTCCACTTTCGCCTCTTCACCCCACTGAGGCGCGTGGTTGTGTATGTATTTCACGCCTTCTATGGTTTCTACGGTATAGGAAGTTTGTTCTGTTTCTTGCTGATTGCATTCAACAAACAACGCAAATAACAGTATTATTGAAAAAAACAATTTAGTTTTCATGCTAAATTCTCCTTAAATCATAAAAATCACTTACCATACACCGCCGTGTCTATGCGGTATTTATGGATTGATCGTATTACTTAAATTCCCGGAGGCAGCGAAATCCAACGCTGAAGTCCATCATGTTCGGGTTGAAGTAGCTCCGTTTTGCACACCGCACGTAGCCAAGAATTTGGCCCCAATTGCAGCCGCGGAAAATTCGGTTATTGCCTGTTGAAGCTCCTGAAGGATTGGCAACAGTGCCCTGGTCGTAGCATTCTTGGTAATAGCTCGAACTGTACCTGTCATGGCACCATTCCCAAACATTACCGAGCATGTCGTATGCTCCATAGGGTGAAGAATTATCGTGCGTTACAAAACCATCATG
>Ga0111191_1033_pt1 | contig 22837 bp, 15 predicted proteins | sample DeeMarSWOR324_28_FD_80363 | JGI IMG/M metagenome (GOLD analysis project Ga0111191, IMG submission 80363) | bacterium SM23_31 | reverse complement strand
CTCAATCCCCTGGATTGCAGCATCGGTCAGTTCGCGCGGATGATTGAAATGCAGAATAACGTATATTTTCTTTTGCGCCGTGCTGTATTTCGATAGCATCTCTACAATGGTTTCGTCATTCAAAATCCGGTAAGGATTAAATGCCGGTATTTTGGTTCCGATTCGAATTATATGTACGTGATCGATTTCGCGAATCTGCTTGATAATATTCTCAAGCTTGCGGGTCGACATCAGGAGGGGATCGCCGCCGGTCAGAAGAACATTACTAATCTCCGTATGTTCCTTAATATATGCAATTCCGGGGCTCACATCGCGTACGACTTCATCATTATCGTCCATAAATAAACGCTTTCGGAAACAGAAGCGGCAGTAAGCGCCGCACACGTCGTTCACGAGTAAAAGCGCGGTGCCTCTATATTTGAGCTCGCAGCCGGGTACAACAATATAGGCGTTTTCGTCCGAAGCATCAAGCTTTCCACTATCGCTGAGTTCAGAAACGTCGGGTATTACAATTCTGCGGATCGGGTCAAATGGATCGTCCCAGTTGATAAGCGATTGATAATATTCATTAGTACGAAAAACAAATTCCTTGCTGACTTGTTGAAGGTCTTTTATCTCACGTTCCGTCAACTGGGGAATGTTTTCCAATCGTGTTATGTATTTTGGTTTGTACATAGCTTCACTTCCTTTCCGTTTAATATGAATACAACCGAGGAAATGTATAGACCGGTTGCATTATAAACTGCAAAATAGGCATTTTCCCAACCGTATAGTATAAATTTAATTATTACTTAAACGAACTGCTTAGAGCGCTTACTGACTATTTTTACAAGCCAGATTTGAAAGGTAAAAAAACAATAGTTGGAAAAATGTAGTGCAAAACGAGAAGATTTTTTATATTAGTTTCACAGGTAATAAAACTTTATATTTTAATGATAAGAAAAAATTCCGCAAAATGCAACTGTTTTATAGTGATACATAGTAACAGTATCTGCAAAAGAGGTAATACGACAATCTCAATTAAATTAAATATTTGCTATTTATTTATCCCCAAAAGGTATGCTAACATATTGATAATAAAGCGTATATCACGGCTTGTCGGGATGATTTTATCGGCGTAGAAATGCAAGAAAAGTGCTTATTTTTATATCCCCTTTTTATAAATAATTGAGCTGGTAATTATTGAGAGTAAAACATAATTAATCTTTTTGAACTATGTAATCGGATATTGAAGGTGATAAGAAAATCCCCCCTTTATAAAGGGGCGAATAATAGGAATCCCCCTTTTCTAAAGGGGGATTGAGGGGGATTTTAACAACACAACAATTTGTATAATTAATCACAAACGACACTAATATTTATACTTAAAAAATGGCTCTCATCTGATTTACTGAGCGGATCATTAGCCGGTAAACCATCTTAAAATTATCGCTAAATTAACCGGTATTTTACCTTTTTTTAAGGATAAAAGTTATTATTGTATTCTTAGAATGTGTTTTCTTTATGCTTTTGAAGAAATTCGATACTTAACTTGTATATTATTAAACGAATAATATACTTGATGTAAGCTTGAAAGTAAAATTGATTTTTGAAGCAGAATGTGCTCACAATCATATCAAATACATTAGAAAAATAACCGGTAAACCTTTATAAGCAGAAATTAGGAATAATAAGGAGAAATATTATGTTAAAGAGAATTTTCGCCGTATCCTTAGTGATTTTTGTGCTTGCCGGTCTTGGTTTTATCGAGACTTCCGCCGCTTTTCAGCTTGGTGAGGAGTGCACCATCGGAGTCGCTTCAGGTAGCGCAACTTCAGACGGAAGACCCATGATATGGAAAACAAGGGATACTTCCGCAAGGGATAATGAGGTATTTTACGATACTTCACATAAATACAAATTCATTGCGGTGATTTCTGCAAGGAGCACCACTGCATGGCAGGGGCTGAATGAACATGGATTTGCGATACTGAATTCAGCTTCCTCCGACTTGTCGAGTGGCAGATTCTCGGGTCTGGGTAACGGCAGTATTATGAGCTATGCACTTGGGACTTGCGCCACCGTGGCGGACTTTGAACGCCTTCTTGACAGCACGAATGTTACCGGCAGGAGTACATCTGCGAACTTGGCAGTGTTGGATGCAACCGGTGCGGCGGCGATTTTTGAAACAAGTAACATAGAGTATTGGAAAGTTGATGCAAACAATCGAGCCGTAGCTCCGGATGGCTATGTTCTTCGCACGAACTTTGCCTTCAACGGCGGAGGAAGCAGCGGTATCGAACGCTATGAAAGAACGGTTGAACTCTTCGATGCATTCTATGCCGGAGGTAAGGTGAGTTATAGAGACATCCTGCGCGTGCAAATGCGCGATTTTACGGATGCCGACAACAATCCAATCTCCGTTCCGTTTTCTAAGAGGTGGGATGCAGATAGTCCGCTCGGTTATATCAATACATCAAATTGTATCTGCCGGTCTTCGTCGGTTTCTGCGACGGTGATTCAAGGAGTGCTTCCGGGAGAGCCTGCAAAACTGAGCACCATGTGGACTATGCTCGGGCAGCCGGCTTCATCTATTACCGTGCCGTACTGGGCTGTCGGCGAAATCCCCCCCGAAGCTTACGGCACGGAAACAGCACCGCTGTGCGACATCGCAAGAAAAATATCTTCGCTCCTCTTCGATTATGAAGAACCCGTTGAAGAAAACCAGAGAGTCAGAAGAACAAGTAACTTTATTGATTCCTTTAAACTGCGCGATGGAAAAGGCGGTGGACTATGGGCAAAAACCTTTCCCGCAGAGGATTTGATCTTCGCAAAAACAGAAGTAAAACTCGCAGAATGGCGGGAAAATGGAGTGAATATCCGGGATATGCTGACAACTGAGGCACAGCTTGCCGCATATGCTCTGTCCGTGCTCGAAGAAGCGTACGCTGAAATGGAGAAATCAGAATCCTCAGATATTAAAGAAACAGCCATATACGAAGCGGCTTTCATGCAGAATTACCCGGTTCCCTTTAATGTAACAGCCGGTGTTTTATTTGATGCCCCTCGAAATACATGGTTCAACATTGGTAAGTAATCGTACCGGGAAGGGGAGGGTAGTGTTTTTAAGCCGGATTAGATAAGAGAAAATCTTTATGTTAAACACTGCCCTTTCATGTGTTTGGCGCATTAGGTATATTGAATATTAGCTTAATCGGCGGCAGAAAAACGTTTCTATCGAAATGGACTGTAATTAAACCGTGAAACGATTTAATAATGAAAAAGGTCGTTTTTACACCTATTGGAATAATCCATTCACCGTTTAAAACAAGTAAAGGGACACCGGTTCAATCTCCACACGCAAAAGAGGCTGAGGGTACGGTGGAAGTGTTTCCAGAATATGCTGAAGGTCTTGCGGACCTGGATGGATTTTCGCACCTGCTCTTGTTATATCATTTTCATAAATCAGAGGGATTCAATCTGAAAGTTACTCCCTTTCTTGATTCCGAGGTTCGAGGAGTGTTTGCTACCCGTGCTCCCCGAAGACCCAATAGCATCGGGCTCTCTATTACAAAGCTTGTCCGCATTGAGGATAACGTTATACATGTCAAATGGCTGGATATTCTTGACGGCACGCCCCTTCTGGATATCAAACCGTATGTTAACTTCTTCGATAATCCCGGGGAAGAGATTCGCACCGGCTGGCTCACCGGCAAGAAACAATCCGCAAGCAAGATAAAAGCGGATAAGCGGTTTTTGTAAATTAATCATCCTCAACTTTATTTAGTTTAACCGCAGAGAACACAAAGGATACAAAGAACGCTGAGTATATAGAAATTGAGTTTTATCTTTGCTCTTTCTCTGTGATCTTTACGGTTACAAGGTTGGAAGTCCACAAATTGAGCAAGTATTATTATAACAGGCGGCACTGCTTAGCTGCAAAGCGAACAATGTATGGCGCGTGATTCACTTCGCCCTCTTAGGATAATTTTAAAAAAATTACTTCTTTTTCAAAACATTATGCGGAGTTAAATACTATGAAAAAATACGCTGTTTTAGGTGCAGGACTAATGGGAAGCATCATGCCGAAAGATATATTTGAATACGAGCCCCGAGTACTCGGGGTAACCCTGATCGATAATAATGAATCGGCATTACGGGATGTTTACAATGAGACCGGTAACGATAGACTGGAAATTCGCAAGCTCGACTTAAACGATACCGCTGCAGCAGTTTCTCTTCTTCGGGGACACGATGCAGCGATTAGTGCACTCCCTCATGAATTGGGTTTGTCTGCTCTTGAAGCCGCCGTCGGGGCAAAAGTTTCTGTTGTCGATTTAGTAGGAGTGGAGCCTGAAAAGCGCATGGCACTTCATAAGAAGGCTGAAGATGCAGGCATAGTTATAATCCCGGGCTGCGGTGTCGCACCCGGAATAAGTAATATGTGCGTGGGCAGAGGCGTCGAGCTTCTGGATGAAACACAAAAAGCAGTCATTTACGTAGGGGGGATACCAAAGAAAAAAGAACCGCCGTTAAATTATCAGACTGTTTACACGTTGGGGAGCGTTTTCAAAGCCTATGTAAGAAAAGCACGGATAATACAAGATGGGAAAGAAGCCGAAGTTGAACCGCTGTCGGGATTGGAACATGTTGATTTTAACGAACCGATAGGCCGGTTGGAAGCATTTTACACGGACGGGCTTGCTTCGCTCATTTTAACTATGAAAGGGAAAATATCTCATTTTCTTGCTGAAAAAACGCTGCGTTATCCGGGACATACGGAAAAAATTAAATTCCTCAAAGCTTGCGGTATGCTGGATGAAGAACCTGAGACTGTAAATTCCTATAAGGTCAAACCGGTTGACTTTCTCATTAAGCGGCTTTCCCCTTTATTAAAGCTTTCACCCGAGGGAGACTTCCTGATTATGCGAATAATAGTCGAAGGCACAAAAAACGGAAAGCAGCAGACTCATACATTTGAACTGATCGATGAGTACGATCCAGCCACCCGGTATACGTCAATGGCACGAACAACCTCTTTTCCAGCATTATGTGTTGCGAGAATGATTACTGGCGGAATAATTAAACAAAAGGGCGTGAGATTCCCGGAGCAGATTTTTTCAACAGGGCTTTTCCCGGAATTTTTATCGGCCTTGAAAAAATATAACATACAGATCAGCCATTCGGTAAGTTAGTATTTCGTCTTGAAAAGTTCGTCAAATGTTGTTGTACATAGTACAATGCTTTATATTGCACCTTCGGGTAACCGAATAATCTCCATATTTGAGCTTCACACAGTTAAGTAAATACTGCCTGATTCCTTAATATTTTATACTGAATTTTAAAAAAAAGTGTAACTTTTTTCTCATTTAAGAGTGTATATAAATAGAGATACCCGTGAATTAATACATTTTCCGGAATAATTGTCAGAGGTAAGTGCGGTTTTGACAGATAAAGAAGTAATGATTGCCGTCCGCGGCGGCGATATCGACCGGATAAGCATACTGTACGAACGATACCATCTGAGTTTGTTTAATTTCTTTCATAAATTGACATTCAACAGACAGGCAAGCGAAGACCTCGTTCAGGATGTGTTCCTTCGCATTATTCGATTCCGGGATACATACAAAGGGAAAGGTGCTTTTACCACGTGGATGTTCAAAATAGCCTACAACGGTTATTGCGACTATAAGAAGGAGTCAAATTTACAAAAACGGGCCAATACCGACCCGGAAACCGTTACCGGTATAGAAAAATCGGATGATACAGCAGAAAACAAAGAAGATTATGCACTGCTGAAAAAGGCGCTTCTGCAGCTCAATGACGGGGACCGTGAACTCTTGATTATGAGCGCCTACCAGAAAATGAAGTACCGGGACATTGCCGAGATTGTGAATTGTTCGACCGGAACGGTAAAAACGCGGGTCTTTCGTGCAATCAAAAAATTAAGAAAAATATATTTGAAAATTTCAGGTGAGGTGGAAGTATGAAATGTAAACAAATCGAGAAATACGTTCCCGATTATTTTGCCGGGGGGCTGGGAAAGGATAAAAAAGTATTATTCGAAAAGCATCTTAAACACTGTGAGAACTGCAGGAAGGAAGTGGAAGAGCTCCGCATTCTCTGGGATGATATCGGCAAACTACCCCGCATATTGCGGGGCGAAGAATTGCGGTCACGGTTTATTGAGAAGGTCGACGCAATTAAAGCCGGTTTGCTGGACAATCAACCCGGCAAAAACGTAGGGCGCAAACTGGTCGGCTATTGGAAAAGTTATCCGGTCTTAAGGGCTGCTGCAATAGTGGTATTGTTCTTGTCGGGAATGTTTATCGGTTATCTTTTTGGTGGAAATTCCGTTGTCCAAAACGGTGAGCTTGCTCTGATGCGTGCCGAAATCAGCCAGTTGAACCAACTCGTCATGCTGTCGATGCTCCAGCAGCCTTCTCCCAGCTCACGGTTGCAAGGGATTAACTGGATTGATATGTTTGACCAACCTGGTGAACCCGTGCTCGATGCGCTTATTACTACGTTGGACGCCGATCCCAATATCAATGTCCGGCTCGCTTCTGTTGATGCATTATTGAGATTTGCATATATCGATAAAATCCGCCTGAGGCTCATCGAGTCTCTCGAAAAACAGGAATCACCGATTGTACAGATTGCGTTAATAGACCTTATTACCAAGCTCGATGAAAAGCGCGCGATTAACGTGTTTAAACGAATGCTTGATAAAGAAAACCTGGATACGATGGTACGTTATAAATTGGAATCGGGGATAACATTTTTGCAGTCTATAGTGTGAATGAATCTGCTCTAAAAAGGTCAATTAAGAAAATTACAGTCTTGGAAGTCACGGACCAATCCGTGACTTTAAGGCTATTTTATATGAATTGTGGCATGGAATGGTCCATGACATCCCGGTTTATACCCTTTTTAGAGTGAACTCATGAATTGTAATTTAAAACTACTATAATTTTTTTATGGAGGAATATACAATGAAAAAAATTACTTATGTGTTGTTTGCGGCAATAATCTTTTGCCTAATTTTAAATGCGCATGACGCATGGTCACAGAAAGTTCAGCAAATGATAAACGCTGAATTCAGCAGCCCGGATAAGCCGGGCAAGATAAAATTGTCCTGGATGCTTGGCAATGTAACGGTTAAGGTTAACAAAGAACCGGGTGTTTCAATACAATTATTAAGAAAAGCTGAGCCTGCAATAGAGGAAGGCCTGACATTAATAAAAAGTTCTAAAACAACATTCAGCCTGCCGATAGAAGCATTCGAAGAAGATAACGTCATCACCATCCGTACCTTTAGCTCAGATGGGTATTACGATATCCTGTTATTGGTACCTCCTCCCACTTCATTGCAGATTAACAATACATCCGGTGACATCATAGTAGAAGACTTAACAGGAAGAATGGGAGAAATTGATGCAGAGGAGAGATTTATGAGGAGAATGCCCAGGGAGGAAGTAGAAGACATCGCAGGAAGAATGGGAGAAATTGATGTTAAATGTGATCATGGGGATATTTTATTATCCGGTATAACCGGACCGGTTACGGCGAATTCGCAATATGGCACAATTACTGCGGAATTTACTGCAATCAATCATGACAAACCCATGTCGTTTGCGACGGTAAATAAAGATATTACCCTGCTCCTTCCCCCGGATACAAAAGCAACATTATCCCTTAATACCAAAGGATATATTGCCACAAATATGGATTTGAATAAATTTAAAAAATGTCAAATATCCAATAACTGACCTACTAAAAGGTGTCGTGTATCCTTTGTTTCCTACTGATATAAGAGATACTTATTTCTCGATCCAGCTTGATACGCTCAAGTATGAAAAGTTCAAGCTTGGTGAGTTCAAGTATGACATATCTGCTCAAGATTATCTAAAAGGTATTTATTTCAAGCCTAGGGAATATAATTGGAATTTCTCTAATTGGTATAAAACTGATCTAATGGACTTGTCTAAATGGAATTATGCCACAGCTCCTCCAAGTTATGTACGGCGAAAAAATGCACTGTCAACGTATACGATTAATGACGGCGGTGTTCGGATAACGGTAAGCTCGTCGTATGGGAATATTTTTATCAAAAAACGAATGTAAGCTGAAGGCTAAAAACTTATTACTTTTCTTCAAACAACCTTAACAGCACCGATTTTTCAACACTCTTTTCGGCGGCGTTATCGGTTACTTTAAGCGTTAGCTGGTAAGGTCCGGGTTTTGTCAGGTTGTGGTCGAGGCGCAGGAACGAGGTTTCGTCCCTGTCACTGCCCTGTCTGGTAAATTTCGTGGTAACGCCGAAATCCTGCTTTTCGTTTAATATAAGTCTCCTCACGAATTCAGTAATCGACGGCTGGTCTCCTTCGAGGTGCTCCAGAGAAGTTTCAACCGTGTAGTTGCTGTTACCCGGAATGGCATCTAAAAATAGATTGTAGATTTCGTAGTAGATATATACAGGCTGGTTCATCAAGTACACCCTGCGCGGGTTCGGCTCTATTTTAAGATTGTCTCTGACAACCGGCGCAGCCGGGTCGGTTATGGTAATATTCCACGCCATCTTTATGTCGCTGATCTGCAGGGAATCATACCCGTATTCTTCGATAAAAAGCGTATCGCGAAATGTTCCGACATTATCGGAATACCAGTCTTTAATTTCAATCCCCAAATTGTATATATCCGGTTCTATCTGGTATGTAAACTGGTCTACCACGATTTCATCGGAGGATGTATCTATTCCTGCGGCTTCGTATTCCACGTCTTTATCCCGAATATCGGCAAGCACCCGGTTCCAGTTCCGGTCGTGAAAAAAAACGCCGGTATTGAGACTCCCGTAGTAGTACTCATCCTCTTTTTCAAACCGTATCTTGTTTACCGGCACACCGTAATAGATTTCTACCCGGGTTTTGCCTTCTTCGCCACGGAAAGTGGCATAATCGTAGATAAAGTCGATAAACAATCCCTTCGGCTCGTACTTGTAATATTCTGGATATACCTTCTCTACATCGGTTGCAATATACCATACACGGTTTTTAGGAGGACCATACTTAATGAATAGTTTACCCTGATCGGTTCGCCACCCTTCTATATTTTCCCGTGGTACTGAAAAACGCAAGTTTGCCTCTGCCACACGTCCGTAGTGCTCCAGTTCTCGTTCATTATACGGCGTCAGATAAAGGGGGTCTCGCTGGTACCAGAACTTTGACGTGTCGCTTCCGGCGGTTTGTATTTCGGTCTCCTCCAGACCGCCGACCTTCAAATACCCGGTGTTTTCAAAAACGGCAAGCTCTTCGCCCGACATCAAGTACTTTGCTGTTGTAAAATATTCATACGCTTTTTCATATTCATGCATCCGGTGGTAAGCCAGACCGAGAAAAAGATGTCCGTCTTTGTCTTCGGGATGGTTTTCTATAAGCTCTGTAAAAAGCTGTAAAAATTTGTCGAGGTATTCTGTTGATGGACGGTATCCGTCAAATAAATCGTCGGAATCGTGAGCACTTTGATACTTAATCCTGTCATAATACAATAATCCCTGTCTATAAAGAGCGTCGCGGTTTGTAGCATCCAGCGAAAGAATTTTCTCGTTATACATTCGTGCAAGCGAATCATCTACAGTAATATAGTCATCCCACCGTATCGGGGGCATTAATTCAAATTTTTTCCCTATTTCAAGCTCTTTTAATGTAAACATTGATCCGGTGTGTTCAATTGCATAGTCTACTAAATATTTATCATAAAAATAATGTTTTGCTTCAACCACTTCAATATGCTCATTAGTAGCATACGGATCTACCCTGTATTTATAATTGTTAACCTCTCTGGTATGCATGCGCGCAAAAAAAGCAAAAGCGTCAATATTCTCGGGCTCAATATCTAAAACCCGTTCCCACGTGGTACTGGCAACAATGTACATATACCGGTCTTCATAAATGAGAGCCAGGGCACTTAAGTATTTTACGTCATCATTACCGTGCTTTTTCGCAGCCAGGATCGCATCTTCCGCCCGTTTCAATGCGACAGGCGTTTTTTTCAATTGGTACGCCAGCGCCAATTCATAATACGCTTCTGCAAATTTGCTGTCTTTTTCGACAGATTTTTTAAATGCTTCGATAGCTTCATCAATTTTATTATGATTTTTAAGTTCAATGCCCTGCTTGTAATAATCCTGCGCAGTCTGGGCGTGAAGCGTTGAAAATACCGGTATTCCAAGAAAAAATATTACTAATAAAAGACGCACATAGAAACTCATTTGTTACCCCTGTAACTATTTATGAGCAAATGGATTTTGAATAATTATATGAACAGACAGTCCCGCTTAGCGGGACTGTCTGTTCATACATTCCTGCCTGTCCTATTTTTGGGGTCTGTTCATTACTTGTCCTCAAACAGCCGCAGCCTAACATATTTTTCAACACTATTTTTAGCAATGTTGTCTGTTACTTTGAGCGTCAGCCGGTAAGGTCCCGGCTTTGTCAGGTTGTGGTCGAGGCGCAGGAACGAGGTTTCGTCCCTGTCTATGCCGCTTCTGGTGAATATCGTGGTAACGCCAAGTTCCTGCTTCTCGTTTACTATCAGATTCCGCACGTAGTCTACTATAGAGTATTTGTCTTCTCCAATGTAGTCTATATTATACTCGACCGTGTAGTCAGTATTGCCTGGTATATCATTCAATAACAAGTTGTAAATTTCGTAATATATGTAAATCGGCTGGTTTGCACGGTAAAACCGCGGCGGATTCGGTGTTATTTCGAGATTTTCTCTTGTAACAGCACCTGCCGGGTCCGGAATCGTTATATTCGATGCAAGCTGTATATCGCTAATCTGCAGAGTCTCATTGCCGTATTCTTCTACATTAAATATAGATATAATAGGAAAGCTGGTAGTAAGTATGTCCTTGTATGTTCCGGCATTGTCGGAATACATGTCCAGCATTTCGATGGCAAAATGATACGAGTGAGGTTCAACCTGGTATACGAACCGGTCAACGGCGATATCGTCGGATGATGTGTCAATTTTTGTAACGGCGAACTGTAAATCTTTATACTGAACATCTTCTAATACCCGGTTCCAGTTCATGTCATGAAGAAAGGCCCCGGTCTCGTAGTTGCCGTAATAATATTCGCCTTCTTCCTCGAACCGCACCATATTGAACGGCACACCGTAATAGACTTCCATTCGTGTTCTGCCTTTTTCGCCCCTGAACGTAGCGACGTCAAACGGAAAACCGATGAACAATCCTTTCGGTTCATATTCATAATATTCGGGATATACCTTCTCTATGTCGGTTGTAATTTCCGTAAAATTAAGACCAATAATATTTGTGCTCAATTTATAATTATCTTTTTCATCAAAACACGATGTTTCAAATGAAAATGAAAAATCATCAAAATACCAAAGATCATATTTGAAAAATTTATCCTCAAATTCTTGAAAATGTTCCCATTGATCATTATCTACAAATACTTTCCTTGTCTCCGGCATTCCATATTTTATAAAAATTTTGCCGCGGTCTGTTTTCCAGCCTTCTACTTCCTCTCTCGGTACTGAAAACCGCAGGTTAGCTTCCGCAACTCGGCTGTAATGTTCCAGTTGACGTTCATTATACGGTGTCAAAAACAGAGGGTCGCGCTGATACCAGAACTTTGATGTATCACTATCTATTGATTGTATTTCTGTTTCCTTTAAACCACCAACTTTTAGATAGCCGACATTAGAAAAAACATAACGCTCTTCGTCCGACATCAAGCCCTTTGCTGTTTCATACTGCTCAAAGGCTTTGTCATAATCATGCATGCGGTGATAAGCAAGCCCGAGAAAGAGATGCCCGTCTTTATCTTCAGGATGATTTATAATTTGTTTTTCAAATAGCTTAGCAAAATTAACCAGATGTTCTGAATCAGGAATGTATCCACTCACTTCTTGTTCATAGTATACACGTTCCTGGAATTTAACTTTATCAAAGTAAAGTAATCCCTGCCGGTAAAGAGCATCACGGTCATCAGGATTTATTTCAAGAATTCTTTCATTAAATGAACGAGCCATAGAATCATCAACCGCAGCAAATTCATCCCACCTTACTTCTCCGACTCCAACAAGAGCCAGAAAATTTTCAAGCGTTTTAGGAGTAATGAAAACTCCCATAGAATTGCCAAGGTATTCAAGCATGTTTTTATCCCACAACAACGGTGCATCAATTGCATAATTTGCTACATCATCCTGGATTAACTTTAGTATTTCAGGTTCAATGTGTTTTTTCCACTCTAAATCGTATTCAACTCTATACCTATCATTTTTTTCCTCACGGGCATAAAACCGTGCCATACCGGCAAGCGCTTCAATGTTTTCAGGATCGATTTCAAGCACCCGTTCCCATGTCGTTTTTGTCTCAGAAAACATAAGTCTGTCTTCATAAATAAGAGCAAGAGCACTTAAATATTTCACGTCATCAGAACCGTATTTTTTTGCTGCCAGAATTGCATCTTCCGCCCGCTTCAGTGCGGCAGGCGTTTTTTTCGATTGATATACCAGCGCCAGCTCATAATACGCCTCAGCAAATTTGCTGTCTTTTTCGACCGCTTTCTGAAACGCTTCGATCGCTTCATCGATCTGATTCTGCTTCTTGAGTTCGATACCCTGCTTGTAATACTCCTGTGCAGTCTGCGCATGAAGCGTTGAAAATACCGGTATCCCAAGAAAAGATACGACTAATAAAAAACGCATAAGGTACATCATTTGTTACCCCCTCAAATAAATTTTGAGAATATAAATTTTTTCTATTGCTGAATAGCTAATAAATATGTTTATCAAAAATAAATGAACATTTTTGCCTGTTCAACATTTTATATAAATATGTAAAATGTATAAAATAAACAAATCATCCGGGCATTTTTCACGTCTTTAACAGCCGCAGCCCCACCGATTTTTCAGTATATCGGCATTGCTGCCAAAATAGAATGGATTTTTTTTGTTACGCTATTATATCCCTCATTATAATATACTGTTTAAATATAAAAAAATTCCAATTATTTATAAAAATTTTATTATTCTGCTTAATTTTTTACATAAATTTTTAATTAAGGGTGAATTATTTTTATTACTACCTCTTATTTCCCCTTGGCAAAGGGGGACACGTGGAGTTATATTCCCCTTTCAAAGTGGGATATTTATCTTAGAGCAGATTGATGGGATCGACGTCGATGGACATAATGACAAATTTTTTATGGGGAAGTTTTTCGAATGTTTCTTTAGCTTTATGCGCAGCGGCTCGTATTTTCCTGCCGTTAGGGTCGGCTTTTTTGCCGCTTTTGAGAAAAATCTGCCACCGGTACATGTTACGTATTTTTTCGATAGGAGCGGGCGCAGGTCCCAGCAAAAATTGTTTGTATCCCGCCTGCCGCAGGGCACGTCCGGTTTCCGAAGCAGCAGCAGTTACTTTTGATTCATCTTCTCCCGAAAACCTGAGCAGAATCATGCGGCCAAACGGCGGGTAATTGAGTTCAGACCGCTTTTCAGACTCTTTCTCATAAAAGAGGCGAAAATCCTGATTTTTCGCAGCAGTAATGCTGTACTGGTTCGGATAATAAGTCTGTATCAGCACCACGCCCTGCTCTTTTCTGCGTCCTGCCCTGCCTGCCGCCTGTGTCAGCAGTTGGAAAGTCCTTTCGTCCGCCCTGAACTCCGGCAGAAGCAGGCTTGTATCCGCCGATACTACTCCAACGAGATTAACTCGTCCGAAATCAAATCCCTTGGATATCATCTGTGTTCCGACCAATATGTCGGATTCACCGCGCTCAAATTCGGCAGTTATGCGGAGGTGGGCGCTTTTTGTGCGGGTCGTATCCAGGTCCATTCGAATTGTACGGTAACCGGGAAAGTACTGTATCAATGCTTCCTCAATTTGCTGTGTACCTATACCGGAGTAGCGGATATTACTTCCGCCGCATTCGGGGCAGACCAGCTGCGCCTTGCCGGAATACCCGCAAAAGTGGCACATCACCTTGTGTGATTTTTTGTGATATGTCAGGGTGATTTTGCAGTGCTTGCAGGTTTCTATATAGCCGCAGTCACAGCACTGGATGAACGTCGAATATCCCCGCCGGTTCTGCATTAACAAAACCTGTTCATCTTTTTTCAATCTTTCCTCTAATGCAGAATAAAGTTCATCGCTAAAAATCGCATCCCGCTTTTTTTTATGTTCTCCGGTTTCGGTTCGGAGGTCAATTAACCGCACTGCGGGCAGCGGAGTGCGGTCTATCCGTTCAGGCAGCTCAAGCAGAGAGTACTTCCCCTGCTGAGCGTTGTAATATGACTCCATGCTTGGCGTGGCGGAACCAAGAACAACGCATGCGTTCATTAAATGCCCCCTTAAGACGGCAATATCACGTGCATGATAATACGGCGGGGATTCGTGCTGTTTATACGATGCGTCATGTTCTTCATCTACGATGATGAGTTTGAGATTCTTTAACGGTGCAAATACAGCCGAACGGGGACCAATCACCAACTGTTTTTTGTCCGACAGAATAGCACGCCAGGAATCGTACCGTTCCCCTTCGGACATCCGGCTGTGAAGTACTGCCACACTTTCACCGAACTGTACCCTAAGCATTGCTAAAAAGTAATTTGTGAGGGCTATTTCCGGAACAAGAAAAAGAATTCCGTCTCCCCGGTTCAATGCAAAACGAGCCAATTCGAGATATACCCGGGTTTTGCCGCTGCCGGTTACGCCGTGAAGCAGAAAAGCTGCGAACTTCTTTTTTTGTGATTTCTTTTCAATGTCATTCACCACCGATTGCTGGGCAGCAGTCAGCGGCGGCAGGGTGTCCCGGGTTCCCGCAGTATCAGCCAAATACTCCCGCGAAACCTCTTGTTCATACTTTTCTATCAATCCTTTTTTTAATAATGACGCAGCGCTGCTATCCTTACCCGGAAAATGCTGCAAAAGGCGTGTGCGCGCTGCCGGGTTGTGTGCAAGAATGTACCGGTACATATCCGCTTGCACGGGAGCACCGGCAAAAATTTTCTCTTGTTTTTTTGCTGACAGCGTTAGAACAGGTCTAAAGAAAAGCTGCGTTTTCGGTTTAACTTTTTTTGTGGAAATAATCCGGTCAATCGTAATCAAACCGCGCCGATTGAGCTTATCCAGTGTATAGTAAAGATGACGGTTACCTACTAATTGCCGTAATGCCTTCGGCGTGATTTTCTCCCGCTTTTTGACCTGTTCAATAATTTTCTGCTCTAATTGCGAGAGCTTTTTTTTATCTGAAGAACTTAGATTCTTTATTTCGGCTCCGGGAAAAATCAATTCAACGCTTTCCCGGTTGAGCTTTACCGGCAGCATCATCTGTAAAACGTTACCGGGAGAAGTAAAATAGTAATCGCTCATCCAACGGGCGAGTTTAAGCATGTCCTGATTAAACACAGGGTAATCGTAGAGCGTGTCCTGAATGTCTTTAACGGCGAATCCGGGTGTTTTACCGGTTAGAGCGGTTACGAATCCTGTCTTGATACTATTTCGAAAGGGAGCGGATACAATCGAGCCGGGAGCAATATGCTGCAGGAGTTCATCCGGAATGCCGTATGTAAATTCCTGATCTAACGGCAGGGGAAATACTACACGCGCATAAGAAGTGCGCTTATCGGGGTTACTGCTTTTTTTCGTTGTTTCAGAAATCATACTAAAATGAAGTTATGTATTTAACCGCAGAGATGCGGAGACCATAAATAGAAATTATCGCTGTAAATGAAAACTTTTGCATATTATAAATTTAGACATTGGTATAAAAAAGATAAAAAATAGATGACAGGCGGCAGCCGTTTATATTTTTACGATAATTAGAATACCATACTGCATACAACAAACGCCGCTATTAAGCCCACTGCGTCGGCGATTAAACAGGCTGGCACGGTATGGCGCTGTTTGCGTATTGAAACACTGCCGAAATACAATGCAACTATATAAAATGTTGTTTCCGTGCTGCCCATCATGGTTGAAGCGAGCCTTCCGATAAAAGAATCGGGACCGTGCGTATTGATCAGCTCAGACATCAAACCGAGTGAACCCGAGCCCGATAACGGACGCATAATCGCCATCGGCAGCGCCTCGGCAGGGTAGCCGAAAAGACCGGTTACCGGTGATATGAGTCTCACCAGCATATCCATCGCCCCGGATTCCCTGAACATCCCCACAGCAGCAAGGATCGCTACAAGAAAGGGGATTATCTTTATGGCGATTTCAAATCCTTCCTTTGCGCCGTCAACAAACACTTCATAAACCTTGACTTTTCTTATGTATCCGGTTACGACGACAGCGAAAAACACCACCGGAATAGCCCATACTGAGATTGTCTCTATTATTTCTCTAAAAACCATTTGTTATCCCTTTACAGTTATCTCAATTTTCATTTTGTACATTTTTTTCCGTTTCGACACGGAACGCTTTAAGCCGCTGCAGGAGTTTTGCCGACACGATTGCCGCAATCGTAGAGCAGGATGTTGCGATGATGGTCGTCCCGATAATTTCCGTAGGTGCAGCCGAATCCGCTGCAATACGGATGCCGATAACGGTTGCCGGTATTATAGTAACGTCGGAAGTATTAATAGCAAGAAACGTTGCCATGGCGTTTGTTGCCTGGTCTTTATATTCGTTCAAGGTCTGAAGTTCTTTCATTGCTTTGAGCCCTAAAGGCGTTGCAGCATTTCCAAGCCCAAGTGCATTTGCCGCCATGTTCATGAGCATCGCACCCATTGCGGGGTGTTCGGGCGGGACGTCGGGAAAAATCCTCCGCATCACGGGTTTAACGAGCCGTGCTATAAACTGAACCAGTCCTGCTTCCTCCGCTACCCGCATAAGCCCGAGCCAGAGCGCCATAAAACCGATGAGCCCCAGTGCGAGGTCGACAGAAGTTCTGGCGCCGTTCATTGCACCTTCCGTTACTTTGCCGATGTCTCCTGTTACCCCGCCGATAACTACCGCCAGCACGATCAATAAAAGCCAGATGACATTTATCATGCACACTCCTTGTTGGAATTTAGTAAAATAAGTGTGGTTTAGTAAGTCAAATGCCTGTGCATTTTTACTACCAATAAGGTACATTTTTTTTGTAATTTTGTCAATAACTCATCTGAAAACATTTGATACTATTTTTCAAAAAATACCCCCGGCATTTTAGTATTCCCGTCTGTTAAAATGTTGGTAATGAAGGATGCACCGTTACCGGAGTTCGATAAATCAGATCCCTGCAAAAATAATTTAAAATAATTTGTAAGGAAAACCAAATTTCTAATTGATTTTTAGAAATTTCCTGCTAACTTTCTTTATGGAGTATTCGGGACTTGGAATAAAAAAGCCGCACTGATTCTACACTATAAAATCACCCGGAGCATAAAAATAAACTGAGATGCGAAGAGCGTAAATATGGCACAATTTGTAAGTCTGCACAATCATACCGAATACAGCCTGTTAGATGGGCTTTGCAAGATTTCCGACCTTATTAAAGCAGCACAGAATGCTGAAATGCATGCAGTCGCTATAACCGACCACGGCAATCTTTTTGGTGTAATCGAGTTCTACAAAAAAGCACTGAAGGCAAATATCAAGCCCGTAATAGGAATGGAAGCGTATGTAGCTAAACAACCGGTCAGCACAAAAAAGAGGGAGGGCATAAAAAAAGCATACAACCATCTCCTGCTTCTTGCCAAAAACATGGAGGGGTATAAAAATCTTATCAAGCTTGCCTCGTTAGCATACGAAAAAGGGTTTTATTACCGCCCCCGGATAGACGATGAATTGCTCGAGCAATATTCCGGTGGTCTTTTGGGGATGTCTGCCTGTATCAAGGGGATAATTCCGGAACTGCTCATTAATAACCGCCGTGAAGAGGCTGTGGAAAAAGTTAAAAAATATCGTGAAATCTTTAATGGTGACTTTTATATCGAGCTTATGGATCACGGTATCGATGAAGAGCTCGTTGTTAAGGAGCGGTTAATCGAGCTTGCAAGGGATTTGGACATACCCGTTGTAGCAACAAACGACAGCCACTACATGAAAAAGGAACATGCACTTGCACATGAGGTGATGCTCTGTATTCAAACACAGACAACAATGTCCGATCCGAAAAGATTTAAAATCTCAACGCATGAACTTTACTTCAAAAACGGCGAAGAAATGGGAACTTTATTCGGAGAAATACCCGAAGCGCTTGAAAACACCATGATGGTGGCGGATAAATGTAACGTTCTGCTTGATTTCACCAAGAGAAATCTGCCTAAGTTCCCGCTTCCTGAGTCGGAGAAAAGTCTTGATGTCGACGGCTACCTTGCAAGAGCGGCGCATGAAGGTCTCGTCTCACGGTATTCTAAGGTTACCCCGGATCTTGAAGAACGGCTCGAATATGAATTGTCCGTCATTCATAAAATGAAATTCTCGGACTATTTTCTTGTTGTCAAGGATTTTATTGATTTTGCCGGTAGAAACAGTATCCCGGTTGGACCGGGTCGCGGTTCTGCTGCCGGCAGTCTTGTATCTTATGCACTCGGTATCACAAACATCGACCCGATAAAATACGATTTGCTTTTCGAGCGGTTCCTCAATCCGGAACGTGTAACTATGCCGGATATCGATATCGATTTCTGCTATGAACGGCGGGATGAAGTAATTAAATATATTAAGCGGAAATACGGGGAAGACTGCGTTACGCAGATTATTACGTTTGGAAGAATGAATGCCCGTGCTGTAGTTCGTGATGTCGGAAGGGTTTTGGATATTCCGTACGATGATGTTGACCGCCTGGCAAAGCTCATTCCCTTGACGCTTGGAATTACCTTGAAGCATGCGCTTGAAAATTCCCGGGAACTAAGCAAAATTATTGAATCCAACCAGACATATAAAGAGCTTTTTGAACATGCGCAGATTCTGGAAGGAACCGTACGGCATGCTTCAACACATGCCGCAGGGATTGTTATTGCACCCGAGCCGCTGACGAACTACCTCCCGCTTTTTGTAAATTCTAAAACAAGCGAAACAACAACACAGTATTCAATGAATTATATCGAGGATATCGGGCTGCTGAAAATGGATATTCTTGGTTTGCGGACGCTTACGGTAATCTCGGAATCTGTGAATATGGTTCACCACCGCGGAAAAGAATTAGACATCCGGCACATTCCGTTTAACGATAAAAAGACATTCGAACTGTTTGCCCGCGGCGATACCGTGGGTATTTTTCAGTTCGAAAGTTCCGGAATGAGAGATTATCTTAAAAAACTTAAACCGGAAACCATAGAAGACCTTACCGCAATGAACGCACTCTACCGTCCTGGTCCGCTTGGCAGTAACATGGTTGACGATTTTATCAAGCGAAAACACGGTGAAAAAGAAATCGAATACATCCACGCGAAACTTGAGCCGATTCTGCGCGAAACTTACGGCATTATTGTCTACCAGGAGCAGGTTATGCGAATTGCCGGCGAACTTGCCAAATTTAGCATGGGACATGCCGACATTCTCAGGTGGGCAATGGGTAAGAAAAATTTTGAACTCATGCGGGAGAAAAAAGAAGAGTTTCTGGACGGCTGCGTAAAAAATAAAATCGGCAGGGAAACCGCTGAAGAGATATTTGACCATATTGATAAATTCGCCGGATACGGATTTAATAAATCGCATTCTGCAGGGTATGCTTTAATAGCTTACCAGACAGCATATTTGAAAACTCATTATCCGCGGGAATTTATAGCGGCAACCATGTCTTCGGAAATGGATCAAACCGATAAGATAGTCGTTATGCTGGAGGAATGCCGTCAGATGAATATTCCTGTACTCCCGCCGGATATTATGAAAAGCGGAGTAAAATTCACCGTTGAAGATGATGGCATCCGGTTCGGTTTGGGAGCTATTAAAAATGTCGGTAAAACAGCAATGCAAGCTTTGATAAAAGAACGGGAAAAATTCAAAAACGCCCGTCATTTCTATGAATTCTGTGAACATATTGATTCACACCTGATAAATAAAAAAGTTTTGGAGAGTCTTATTCAAGCCGGTGCGCTGGATAATTTGGAAGGCAGCCGTGCTCAAAAAGCTGCAGCAATAGAAAAGGCGCTCAATTATGCACATCAATCCATTGCTGACAGGGAAAAAGGGCAGACTAATATATTCGCACTCGGAAGCGGTTCCGGAGACGCGACACATATTGAAAAATACCCGCCCCTCCAGAAAGTTGAAGAATGGACCCGCTATAAAACGCTGAGGCTCGAAAAAGAGGTACTGGGATTTTATCTTTCCGGGCATCCGCTAGATAAGTATCGCGACGAAGTTGAATACCTTTCTTCTCATCCCATCACCGGACTGCCAAAACTCGCAGACAATACTACGGTGCGTAATGGGGGTATTATTACTGCATCGAAAATTTCATCTACAAGACGTGACCCGAGCAAAAGCATAGCATTTTTAACACTTGAGGATTTTTCCGGCTCAATTGAAGCAATTTTATTCGCCGACTCTTTCAAGAAATATCGCTCCTTAATCGTTGAAGATACAATGGTTTTTATCCGCGGCAAACTTTCAAAACGGGAAGAAGATAATCCTAAAATAATCATAGAAGAAATCATACCGATTGAAAAAGCACGCAGTACATTTACAAAAAAAGTGCTTATTTCGTTAATTGCGCAGGGATTGAAACCTTCCGAACTGGAATCTATTGACAATGTTGTTCAAAATGCCGGCGGTAACTGTGAACTGCACATAGAAGTTAAAACTTCTGCGGGCGAACGACTGGTGCTGAAGTCGGAAAAGTACAGGATTAACGCTGATAATTCTACTATTTCTGAATTACGGGAACTGCTGGGAAAGGATAATGTTAAAATCGCCGGATAATATATTTATCAATCACTTCAATGGTATATAAACAATTAATGTTAAACAATGCAAGCGCTTTTATTTGATAAAAAACTTCGCCTCGCCAATGTTAATCTTCCGGAACGCCGGCCGGGAGAAGCGCTTATTCAGGTATCTCTCGCCGGTATTTGCAATACCGACCTCGAAATAATGCGCGGATATATGGATTTTACAGGTGTGCCGGGTCATGAATTTGTCGGTGTTGTGAAAGAGAGTGATAAACCTTCTCTGGCAGGGAAGCGCGTTGTCGGTGAAATAAATGCCGGGTGCGGCGATTGTGAGTTGTGCCGTTCAGGCGATCCCCGCCACTGCCCCAGCCGGACTGTGCTCGGTATTTCAGGCAGAAACGGCGCTTTTGCAGAATATCTAACCATTCCGGAAACGAATTTGCATGTTGTGCCTGATAATGTTCCCGATACTGCTGCGGTTTTTACGGAACCTCTTGCTGCTGCGCTTCAGATATTTGATGAACCGCTGTACGAACTTCCCAAAGGTACTTCAATTGCTGTTATCGGTGATGGAAAGCTTGGCTTGTTGGTCGGACAGGCAGCCTTGGCATACGGTTATACACCGGTACTGTTCGGTAAAAATAAACGCAAACTAAGTCTTGCAGCTTCGTGGAGAATTCGGACATATACTGCCGGCGATCAAAACAGCGAGACATTTTCCATAGTGATCGAATGCTCGGGAGAGCCGTCCGGCTTAAAACTTGCAATGAACATAGTCGAACCAAAAGGTATAATTATACTAAAAAGCACATACGCTGCTGATGCTGCATTTGACCTGTCCCCGATTGTGATAAACGAAATATCATTAGCCGGTTCGCGATGCGGCAACTTTCCGCCGGCTCTGCAACTGCTTGAAGAGAACATAATTGATACAAATTCTTTAATCACTGCGATGTATCCTCTCAGTGAGGGATTGGAGGCTTTCCGCCGTGCCGGTGAAAAAGATTCGTTGAAAATTTTACTAAAAATAAACGATTAACTTTAGTCTAATTAAAACTGTGGCACTATCGGTTACATTCCTCGGCACAGGCGGGTCTTCTGGTGTTCCGGAAATAGGATGCTCGTGCTCAGTCTGTACCTCATCAAATCCCCGGAACATAAGAACCCGTGCCTCTTTATGCATTCAATATAACGGGAAAAACATTGTTTTCGATACAAGTCCGGAGTTCCGCATGCAGGTTCTTGCGCAGGGAATCAAGCATGTAGATGCGCTGTTGTTTACTCACCACCATGCAGACCACATCATGGGGCTTGCGGATATTCGCCCGTTCAATTTTAAACAAAACGCACCTGTTAATACCTTTGCGAGCCCGAGAACGGCGGATTATATTAGAAAGGTATTCCCATTTATATTCGACGCACCTGATGAGTTAAAACAATTCTATCCCCGGGTTGACTTAATTTCAATCAACGGTTCATTTGATGTTTGTGGACTAACAATACATCCGTTTACCGTGTACCACGGCATTATGCCCGTTACTGCATTCCGGTTCGAAAATACGGCATATATCACGGACGTAAATAATATCCCGGAAGAGAATTTTCAAAAGCTTACAAACCTCGATTTGTTGATCCTTGAAGCATTCCGGTTTGAAAAACATATATCCCATTACTCTTTGGATGAAGCTGTTTCAGTCGCCGGGCGTATAAAGGCGCGGCAGACTCTTTTTACCCATATCAGCCACGCTTTTGACCATAATACTATCAATTCTCAACTTCCCCCCGGCATAAGCCTTGCTTATGATGGATTAACGGTTATACCCGCAGAAATTCGGTGAAATAGTAAATCTGAATAAATGTAATTGATTTTATTTTAGAAACATTAAAGCGATATTAAAGCCGGTAATGCGTCTTTGCGGTTTTGGGAGCTATAAAAAAAATAAAATATGTTTTCAAGTTTGCTCAAGATGTGCCGATTATTATGAATAGAAGGACTACA
>Ga0111191_1003_pt1 | contig 23254 bp, 23 predicted proteins | sample DeeMarSWOR324_28_FD_80363 | JGI IMG/M metagenome (GOLD analysis project Ga0111191, IMG submission 80363) | bacterium SM23_31 | reverse complement strand
ATTAAACAAAAATAATGAATATTACGGAGAAGCCGGCTTTGCGTTCAAAGGTCCTTTTGACAATTTAACAGGCGACGGAGACGTTACGCTTACCTGTAAAAATGAGAAGGGTGAAAAAACAATAACAGGGATTTTTCACCTGTCCGATAAGATATACATACAAGGTCAGTCGGTTGATAATGACTTTACCTTTGACGGAAAAATATCAAAAGATATTGCCTCTTATCAAATAAATTTTTACAATGCTCTGCCGGTTATTCAGCATGAATTTGGCTTATCGGATGAGTTTTTTAGTAACACGTCAAATATACTGAATGCAAGTGTTGCGGGTAATGAAGAAAGAACAGAATTATTTGCTGCCGCATTATCGGCAAAGTACGATACGTTGTTCACTTTTCATGGATATTATATTCGGGAAACCGACGGTACAGGATTACTGAAAAGCGACTTTTTTGCACCTCTTCATGGGAACAGTTCGTTAAGATTTTCATCCGAACTCTCCAAAAATGGCACACATTATAAAATTAACAACATCGTAAGTCCGGGATTTTTTGCCGGTTCGGGCGAAATTATTGAAAACGGAGAGTTGTATATCCGTGGTGAAATAGAATTCAATTCAACAATGGAATATTTGAACACATTACTTGGATTTAGATTGCTTGATGAGGGGGATTTGACCGGCAAAGTGGATATAAACGGAACTCTGCATGATCCTGAAATAGACGGTTATTTTGACCTTATAAACGGCGCTAAAAATTCAGTCGACGGTCTATCAGGTTCTCTTGCATTTACCTCAAATGAATGGGGAAAATTCAATTCAAATACTATTTTATTACAACACAACGATTTTCAATTCCTGAGAGGCGATGCCGAAATAGATTATAAACAGGATCATAGTGAGCTCAATATAGCAGGTGAGAACGTTCCGTCTAATGTATACAGCGCATTATTTGCTTTTAATGAGGAACTTTTAAAGGGTAATATTTCGTTTAAGTTACATTATATTAACAGTGAAAATCTAAGTAATATTTCCGGAAACATAGAAATTCCTGTTGGGCAAATTGGATTGTATACCTTTTATGATATGAAAGTAACACTTGCTTCGCTTGAGAATATGCCAAATGAAGTATATGAAAACATAATTAATTCGGCTGGTATTATACCAAAAGGTGTATGGGTACAGGATTTTACGGCAAAATCCCTGAAAAATGTGCTTGTTAATGGAGAAGGATATGTATCTTTTACAAAAGATATTGAGTCGGATTTTAATATTTCGCTTGATGGAGATATCCTCTCAATTTTTACCGAGACAGACTCACTCTTCAAATATTCAGACGGTAATGGAGATGCAAATATTATTATCGGCGGCAATCTGCTGAATCCGCTTATTTCTTCAGGAAGAGTGACTATACAAGATGGTACTCTTCATCTTGATAAGGTAGTCAATAAAATTGAACATATTAACCTTGCGGCGGAATTAATACCCGGTAGCAGATTCATTGATATAAAGCAGTTAGAAGCGGATTTGGACGGAAAACCTGCATGGATTGAAAACGAACCTGAAATACCGGCAATTTCTTTGATACCGATAGAGTTAATGGATGACGGTCTTAATTTAGGGATCCTTACACTCCATACAACCGAAAAGGGTGTTAATCTGCATATTCCCGACCTGATAGTAAAAAATGAGACAGGTAATGCACAGTTTGCCGGATTAGATGATACCGAGATGTTTTATTTTGCCGGCGGCAGTGAAGAATCCGACCATTACCACGTCAGGGGAAAAATCATTCTTAGAGATGGAAGAATCACGTATCCTTTGGAAAACGCAGGTGAAGAATCCGGGCTGGTCATGTCTTTTTTAGAAAATATTAATTGGGATTTGCATGTTGTCCCTGAAAGCAATAACTTTTATGTAAGAAGTGAGCACATAAGTGACATTTCCGCATTGAATGAACTCTGGGGAGATGTCAAAATTGAATTAAAAATAGAAGATAAAGATGATGGATTACATTTTACAGGGATAGTAGATGATTATGGCGATATTCCATTCGACGTTTCAGGGGATTTACGGTCTCGCCGGGGTAGTATTGAATTTTTATTACATGATTTTAAGGTAGAAAATTTTGAACTATATTTCAATGAGGGTCAGCCGTACATCAAAGGTATAGCCAAGACAACAAGAAAAGAAGAAGAAAGCCTTACCGGTGCTTATGTGGATATCTATCTTCACCTTGTTGCCGATGAAAAAGACGAAATAGGAAATAGTACCGGCAAATTACTTGATTATGGCACGTGGGATGAAAATGGCGAACCGACTTTCCATTACTTGCTCTCCTATGAAGAGAGTCCCGGTAATTTTGCGCCTTCTCCTGCCGGAACCAATATTAATAAGGAAACTCCGGGCACTAATTCACTGTCATTGTTAACAACCGAAGGTAGTATTTTAAGGCTATTGGGTATATCTCCCGAAGAAATAGAAGAAACGGCTAAACAGTTGGCGGTTGATAGAGCAGGAGAAGTATTGTTTGATCCCATTTTAGACCCGATTAATAAAACTGTGAGAGAGAAACTGAACCTTGATGAGTTTAGTGTAAAAACCAATTTGAAAAGAAGGTATGGGGAATTAGGATTAGCCGACTTAAGGAAGAGATATGAGGGATTAGGATTTGTTCCGAATATACCTTATAGTTCAGTAGAAGCAAATGAGCAAGACAGATTTTTTAACCCGAAATATATATATTTAAGCCCCGAATTGCGTGTTGGAAAATACCTTTCACCTTCGGTATATTTATTATATGAGGGGCAATATGTTCGTACAATGGATATTAATCAAAATGACGTTATAGGATTGAGCCACGTTGTAGGTCTGCAATACCAGATGCCGAATAGTATTCTTTTCGAATTACAATATGACTATGATTTCTATCGTTACCTTAATAAGGGAGATACGCGCCTCTGGTTCAAGCATCAAATTAAATTGAAAGGACTCACGAAAAAAATAAATAATTAATGAACTAATTTAAAAAATAAGGATTTAATACTTATGTTGCATGGTCGTTATATATTAAGATTATGTTTTTTCTTACTGATCTCGATGATTGTTTTTAATATTTTTTCTGTTTTCGCACAAGAGAAAACCGGCAAAATAATAGGTAGTATTAATGTCGAAGGTAATATAAGTACTCCGGAGCAAATTATTTTGTTGAATTCCGGTCTGCTTCGTTTTTCCGAAGAAGTATTTGCGGAGGATTTTGCCAATGCCGTGAGGGAATTATGGAAATTCAATCAATTCAGTGATATACAAATCTATACGAGTAATCCTAACGATAGAATAATAAATGTAACAATTAAAGTTGAAGAGTACCCTTCGTTAAACCAGGTGAGTATTGCCGGTAATGAAAAAATAGATGAAAATAAAATACTCGGTTTAATTAATTTTTATTCCGGTCAAAAAATCAATCCCAGTCGTATACTCACCGGTAAACAACGAATTAAGAATTTGTATGCTGAAAAAGGATATCTATTAGCTCAAATTTCAGATTCACTTGTAACGCGCGAAGATAAAAGGATTGATATTGTTTATGTCATCGATGAAGGTGAAAAAATAAAAATTAAGAATATAAATTTTATCGGTAATAATACTTTTGATGAAAAAACACTACGTAAAGAACTTAAGCAAACGAAACAAGACGGATTATTTAGAGGCGGTGATTTTGACCGTTTAAAATATGAAGAAGATAAGAAAAATTTAATTGAATTTTACAAGAAAGAAGGATATACATACGCTGCCGTCCTTTCAGATTCGATTTATTATGATGTTGAAAAAAAATACATGAATATTCTTATTAGAATAGACGAAGGAGAGTTGTATTATTTTCGAAATATTGCTTTTGAGGGAAACGCTAAATTTACAGACGAGGAATTAGAAAAAGTAGTGGATATTAAAAAAGGTGACAAATTCAATAGTGAAAAATTAGTAAAAAGCCTTGATTTAGGAATAAACGCTATGTATTATCAAATCGGACATCTTAATACACAGACTATTCCTTACCCAATCCCTGTCGGGGCGGACTCTATTGATATTACATACTATATTGAAGAAGGCGGTCCTTTTAAACTCAATCGAATTAATATTGCAGGCAATACAAAAACCAAAGACAAAGTAATTCGCCGTGAGATAAAAATAAAACCGGGTGATATTTTTAGTAATGATTTAATTCAACGCAGCGCTCGAGACATTACTATGTTAAACTACTTTAGTTTTATCGATCTGGATATAAAAATGCTGGGGGACGTAAATGAACCCGAACAGGAAGAAGCTCAAGAAGTGGATATCACTTTTAAATTAGAAGAGAAATCGACCGATACCGCCAATATGGCTGCCGGGTACAGCCAGCGCGATGGTCTAATCGGCAGTCTCGGTCTTTCTATGAATAACCTCTTAGGCAATGGGCAGCAGCTTTTCATTGACTGGCAGTTCGGTAAAATATTTCGCTCATTCCAGATCGGTTTCACGGAACCATGGTTATTCGACACCCCGACTTTGGCAGGATTTAACATATTTGATACGCACCGCGGCGGGCCCTTTTACGGTTTTGACCATGATAGTAAGGGTGCAATGTTTCGTATCGGAAGGCGGTTGAAGTGGCCGGATGATTATTTTAGAAGCGACCTGTTTTTCGAAGTTTCGAAAAATAAATATTCTAATGTTTCTATCGATTTACAGCAATACCTGATTAACCGGGAAAAAACAACACGGGTAAGTGTCACGCAGATTATTAGCCGTGACAGCCGGGGTAATAGGAAAAATCCTGCAATTGCGGCTGAGTTTCCTTCAAACGGTTCAACGGTTACGTTTTCTACACAATTTAGCGGTGGGATATTAGGAGGGACAGAGAATTATATTAAATACATTCTTGGTTCCGAATGGTATACTCCAGCAATGTTTGATTTTGTTTTATATAATAATATTGAGGTGGGATTCATTGATAATTTCAATGCCCAGAGTAACATTTCGCTGCAAGAACTCTTTTTTATGGGGGGAAGCGCTCTTACTATAGGAACTCCGCTGCGCGGCTACAGAGAGCGCGCTGTCGGTCCGTTGAGCAGCGCGGGTAATCCCATAGGCGGGAAAGCAATGATGAAGGTGACTACTGAATTACGATTCAATATTTCACCCAATCCAACAATATATGGATTGTTATTCGCTGAGGCAGGAAATAACTGGATTGATATAAGTTTCGTTGATCCATTTAATTTAAAGAGAAGTGTCGGTGTAGGTGCGCGGCTGTTTATGCCCATGATTGGAATGATAGGAATCGATATTGGGTATGGTTTTGAAAATTATGATGCATATGGACGCCGTGAAGGCTGGATGCCGCATTTCGTTTTTGGTAGAGGATTTTAACAAACAGTCAATAATTTAAAAGGAGGTCAATGTGCAAAAGAAATCATTGTACGTTATGTTAACGTTAGCATTGTCTATCGCTTTGTATGTGGTTTTCTCAGGATTTACCTATCATGCGGATTTTAAGATGGGGTACGTTTTGTCTGATAAAATATTCGCCCAGCACCCGCCTTTTGTTGATGCAAATAAAAAAATTGAGGCGGAACAGCAAAGGCTCGAAGGGCAGTTGAAAATCATGCAAGACGAATTGAATAAAAAGGTAGAAGAATATGATAGTAAGCAGCTTATGTGGAGTGATTCAAAGAAGGCTGAGGTCCAAAATGAACTGAATGAGCTGCAGGCAAATTTGATTCAATTCAACGATGAAAATCTCAATCCTGACACAGGAAAGATACGGCAAACATGGGATGAAATAATTCAGCCAATCGTGGAAAACGTTCAGAACGTTATCGACCGTATCGGCACTGAAGAAGGGTATGACGTAATATTTGATGTAAAAGAAGGACTGCCGTTCATTCTATATACTAAAGAAGAGTATGATATAACAGACCTGATCCTGGAAGAATTAAAAAAGAATTAAATCTTAATCTTTGTTATCCTCATGCATAAAACGCTTGATGAACTGGCAAAGATTGTGAATGGGACCGTCATCGGGGATGGCGGAATACTTATTTCTGATGTAACCCGTATAGAAGAGGGTGAAGCAGGTAAAATTTCATTTTTAGCCAATCCCCGATATGAAAAATATCTAAAAGATACAAAGGCATCAGCCGTAATAGTCCCCCGTTCTATATCCGAAGCCAAAACTAATTTATTACAGGTTGATGAACCTTACCTTGCTTTCAGGACAATTATTCTGCTTTTTTATCCGTTCCCGGGTGTATCAGGGCATTCTATTCATACAACCGCATATATTGAAAAAAGTGCGCAAATTGAGCGTCCCGTTCAAATAGGGGCATTTGCGTATGTAGGGAATGATGTACGGATTAGCAGGCAGACTGTCATTGGAGCGCATGCATTTATCGGAAACGATGTTCACATCGGAGAGCACGTTTTTCTGCATCCGGGAGTAACAATTTTAAATAGATGCATCATAGGAAATCGTGTCATAATTCATGCCGGCACCGTCATAGGCAGTGATGGTTTTGGTTTTGCAAAAGATAAAGAAAAATATCTCAAAATCCCTCAGGTCGGTAATGTAGTTATCGATGATGACGTTGAAATCGGAGCAAACAGCGCTATTGACCGGGCTACGATTGGAAGTACATATATTGCCAGGGGGTGTAAACTCGATAATCTTGTTCATATTGCGCATAATGTTAAAGTGGGTGAAAATACTGCCATTGCGGGACAAACCGGGATTGCAGGCAGCACTATAATTGGTTCAGGGGTAGCTTTAGGAGGGCAGGCGGGTGCTGTTGACCATATTGAAATCGGTGATAATTCGATTATCGGCGCACAGTCGGGTGTTTTAAAATCCGTTCCAAAAAATTCATTCTATTTTGGTTTTCCCGCACGCGACCATAAACATGTTAAAAAGATTGAAGCATATATGAAGAAACTGCCTGATATGTATGAGCGTATAAAGCAGCTTGAAAAGAAGATTAATCATCGGAAATCCCGGAATTCCTCAACAAATTCCTGATTCAATATCCCAATTTATAATTCTCATCTTTTCACTTGCAAATAATAAAAAATTGATTTAATTTGTTTATTTATATTTTAAGACTATTTTGCATCTTCTGAATTTTTACTTTGTAAAAACTATTGAAATAATTCCGGTGTTACATGTTAGAAAATCAACGAACAATTAAATGGAAAACACAATATTCGGGCATAGGTTTACATACGGGTAACCGTTCAACGGTTACATTCCTTCCTGCGGCCCCAAATTCTGGGATTAGATTTATCCGAACCGATCTCCCGGACAGGCCTGTAATAAATGCTTTAATAGATTATGTTTCAGATATATCCCGCGGTACAACACTTAAAAATGGCGAAGCTGTTGTACACACAGTTGAACATGTTCTGGCAGCAGTGGCAGGTTTGCAAATAGACAATTTAGATATTGAACTTAATGCGAATGAGCCCCCCGTTGGTGACGGGAGCGCCAAGCCTTTTGTGAACGTATTACTTAATGCGGGTTTTGAAGATCAAAACGTACCAAAAAATTTTCTGGTTGTTAATGAAACAGTTTCTTATAAAGATATAAAGCGGGATGTTGAAATAGTTGCGCTGCCGTTAAATGACTTTCGCATAACCGTGATGATTGATTTTCAAAATCCTGCTCTTGGCAGCCAGCATTCCGGTCTGTTTTCCCTGGAAAAAGAGTTTGTGAAAGAATTTGCCCAAGCTCGCACTTTTTGTTTTCTTAAAGAAGTAGAAATGCTTATGGACCAAGGGCTGATTAAAGGGGGCACCCTTGATACTGCTGTTGTAATAGTCGATGAGGAATTAAGTAAGAGTGAATTGCAAAGGCTTCAAAAGAAATTAGGAATACCCGGAGATGTGCAGCTTGGAAATAACGGTATACTTAATAATGTAGATTTGCGGTTTAAAAATGAGCCGTGCCGTCATAAACTTCTGGATTTGCTTGGAGACCTTGCATTGGTTGGCGCACCGATAAAAGCACAAATTCTCTCGGCACGCTCAGGCCACAAAGCGAATATCGAATTCGCTAAAAAGCTTCGAAAACTCTATGAAAAACAACAATTCACAAAAAAATATCAGTTAGCGCCGAAAACCGGGATCGTTTTCGATATTAATGCAATTCAAAGAATATTACCACATCGGTACCCATTCCTGCTGGTTGATAAGATTATCGAACTTGATGTAGGAAAGAGAATTGTCGGAGTAAAAAATGTTACCAATAACGAGTTGTTTTTCCAGGGACATTTTCCCGGTCACCCTATTATGCCCGGAGTTCTCATTATTGAAGCAATGGCTCAGGCAGGAGGGCTTCTTCTCCTTAATGAGGTAAAAAATCCTGAATCTAAACTTGTTTATTTTGCCGGAATCAACAACGCAAAATTTAAAAGTCCCGTTTTTCCCGGTGACCAAATACTTTTTGAAGTGAAATTGTTAAACCGGCGATTGAGCACATACAAAATTTATGGACAGGCATTTGTAGAGGGCAAACTTGCCTGTGAAGCGGAAATGTCCGCTGCAATTGTCGATAGATAAGCAAATAATAATAAAGACGTTTTATTGTGCAAATAGACAAATATGCGGTTGTAAGCCCTGATGCTGAAATTGATTCTGATGTAATCATCGGACCGTTTTCCGTTATACAGTCCGATGTTCAAATCGGCAGCGGAACGATAATCGACTCAAATGTTTTAATAGCCCCGGGCAGCCGGATTGGAAAGAATTGTCATATTTTTCACGGCGCAGTAATCGGGACTATTCCTCAGGATTTAAAATTCGAGGGTGAATATACCACTCTAAAAATTGGCGACTATACAACCATACGAGAATTTTGTACCTTGAACCGGGGAACCAAAGAATCCGGTACAACTATTGTTGGCTCCAACTGCCTTATAATGGCTTATGTACATATCGCACACGACTGTGTGATTGGCAATAATGTTATTCTGGCTAATGTTGTAAATATGGCCGGGCATGTTTCAATAGACGATTATGTAATTATCGGCGGGATCGTACCGATTCATCAGTTTGTACGTATCGGCAAGCATTCCTTTATCGGAGGGGGATTTCGCGTCGATAGAGATGTGCCCCCGTATATTTTAGCTGCAGGGCAACCTTTAAAATACATGAGCCTTAATAATGTCGGACTGCGGAGACGTAATTTCCCCCGGGAGCTGATTAATAAAATAAAATCGGCATACAAGTTAATATATCAGTCTAATATGAATACATCTCAGGCGCTCGAAATTTTAAAAAACAATGAAGAGCAAATTCCGGAAATTAAAGAGATTTATCAATTTATAGAAAAAAGCAATAGAGGAATAATTTAAAGTATTACATGAAATACTCTCCTGATAAACCCGATATTATAAGAATTTGCAATATGTCCTTTTTTGGACATCATGGCCCATGGACGAATGAGCGAAAAATAGGGAACCATTATCAGGCGGATATTAATATTTATTTAGATACGCGAAAAGCCGCAAAAAGTGACAGCATCAGAAAAACGATTGATTACAGCGGGATTTTTGATATTGCTCAGGAAGTAATTGAACGTAATAGTTACAAACTGCTTGAAACTATTGCAGAAAAAATTGCGCGTAAAATATTAGAAATGTTTGATATTATATCTGTAGACGTGACTATTCGAAAGCTTAAACCCTCGCTGAGAGGCGTTGTCGATTTTGTTGAAATTACAATAAGTAGAAAGAAGAAAAAGTGAATAAAATTTTTTTAGGGCTGGGTTCAAACTTTGGGGACAGGCAGGCAAATTTGGAGAAATGCATAAATCTGCTTCAAAATATTCCGGGCTTATTTATAATAAAAGTATCATCAATATATGAAACCGAACCTGTCGGTTATATTTTGCAGGATAGATTTTTAAATATGGTGCTGGAAGTGGATTATTATAAAACGCCTTTTAATCTATTAGCCGGTATAAAGTTAATAGAGAAATCTATGTGCCGTAACACGTCTTTTCGCTGGGGACCGCGAAATATCGATATAGATATACTCTATTTTGGTGGTTACATAATTACTACACCCGTTCTATGCATACCCCATTCTGAAGTTTCTAAGCGCATGTTTGTACTTAAGCCTCTGGCGGAAATAGCACCCGGATTTTTGTGTCCGGTTTCAGGTTTAAATATGATAAGACTGCGTGAGGCTTGTACCGATGAAAGTGAAATCGTACAATATAAATGTTTTGAAAAGAAACCTTTATTAAATAATATAAATTAAGTGTAATCGACCTGTCAATCATATGGGAGGCATTAAATATTCTTATATTGCCGTTGACGGCCTTATCGGAACGGGCAAGACCTATTTAACCGAGTTACTGGCAAAAAAATTAAATGCGACCCCTATTTTCGAAGAGTATGCCAATAATCCCTTTCTTGATAAGTTTTACGCAAATCCTCGACAATATGCCTTGCCCGCGCAGCTATTTTTTTTACTCAACCGGTACCAACAGCTGGTCAATGTTGCACAAACTGAGCTGTTTCATTCCTGTAAAATATCTGATTATACATTCTCAAAAAATAATATTTTTGCCAGCGTAACATTAAACGAACATGAATTAACCCTGTATTATAAAATACAAGATTTTATGGCTGACCGTGTTCCTGCACCTGATTTGATTTTATTCTTGCAAGCAGACATACATCTGGTATTTGAGCGGATAAGAAAGCGTGCCATATCATACGAAAAGAATATCACTGAACAATACCTGAAACTCTTGAATGAAGCATATAATCAGTATTTCTTTCACGTAACGGAAATTCCCTTATTAGTAATAAACGTTACTGACCTTGAATTTGGTGAAAATTCGCGAGACTTTTTATGGCTTGTTGATGAAATACATAAACCTTTACACGGAATCCGGTATATTAATCCCCAAAAAGTTTAAAAATGGTGTTAGCAAATTTTTTCCAAATAATTTTATATCTGTTTTTAGCAGTCTTTTTATGGCACACTATTAAAAGATTGTTTCTTGGCTCCGGAAACAACACTCCTTTAAATAGACAGCAAGGGAGCAATTTTGAAGAGCGGTCAAAACAAATAGACTACGATGATATCGATGATGCAAAATTCGAAGATGTGGATGATGAAGATTGAATATCGAGCTGTTATGTTTCCATTTCATTAATATCGGAAGGTAGAAGAATATGAGAACAGTATTAAAAACGGAAAAAGCGCCCGCCCCCGTTGGAACTTATAACCAGGGAATAATAATCGAAGGTGGAAAATTATTATTCACAGCGGGGCAAATTGCTATTGATCCGGGTACAAACGAAGTGATTCATGGCGATGTTCGCACCCAGACAAGGTTAGTTTTGCAGAATTTACGGGAGGTTTTGCGTGCTGCCGGAACCGATATGAGTAACATGGTAAAGGTTACGGTTTTTATGACCGATTTAAAGCATTTTGGGACAGTAAACGAAGTATTTGAGGAATTTTTCCCTGACGAGCCGCCGGCCCGGTCTGCGTTTCAAATCTCCGCACTGCCCAAAGGCGTCGATATTGAAATCGAAGGAATCGCGTTTATACCGAATGAAACCGGATAATTATTTTAGACTCTCGCTTGTACATGTAATTTTATTATTGAGTTGTATTTGCATGTTCGTAACGGTTATTGTATCTGTACCTGTACATATACAAGCTCAATTAATTAGTGATAATTCTTACGCATCAAAATATACTGTTTATCCACAGCAGGATACTCTGCGCATTAAGAGATCGCCCCGGGCAGCAATGTACCGCTCGATGGTATTTCCCGGCTGGGGGCAATGGTACAACGAAAAAAGGTTCAAAAGTGCCTTAATTTTTACAGCCGAAACGAGTGTGATTGCAGGGATTATTATCCAAAATCACCGGCTTTCTACAAGCATAACCGAACAGCAGCGCATCTTTTTTAAAGATGATAGAAATAAATTTATTTGGTGGTTGGGAGGTATTATAATATTCAGCATGTTAGATGCATACGTGGACGCTTATTTACAGAATTTTGATCTGGATATGAATATTAATCGACAGGATAATACAACAACTGCTTGGGTTAAACTTGAATATAATTTTACGGTTGGCACATTATTCCATAGGAGAAACAAATGAGTGATCCTCAAGAACGCGGGGCATGGAGTTCAAAAATAGGTTTTATACTCGCTGGAGCAGGTTCGGCAGTTGGCTTGGGTGCAATCTGGCGTTTTCCGTATTACACCGGTGAAAATGGGGGAGCAATATTTACGCTGGCATTTTTAATCTGCTGTTTTTTTATCGGTTATCCTGTAATGATTGCAGAATTGACACTGGGACGAAATACTCAAAAAAATCCCGTAGGAATGTTCAAGAAACTTGCAAAAGGAGGCGGCTGGAAGTGGTTAGGCGGATTATGTATCTTGAGCGGTTTTACAATTTTTGCATGGTATAGCATAATTGCCGGCTGGGTGGTTGGTTATCTATATAAAACTGCTATCGGGACATTTAGTGAAGTCAGGGATGCTAATATGATTAGTTCAATGTTTGATCAATTTTCAGCAAGCGGCGTAACCGTCTCATCCCTTCATGCTTTAATTATTCTTATGACTGCGTTTGTTGTGTACAGGGGAGTAAAGAGTGGAATCGAATTATTGTCAAAATTGTTGATGCCGTTGTTATTTTTATTGTTAATACTTCTTGCAATAAGGTCTATTACACTGGAAGGGGCTGCTGATGGTCTGAAATTTTACTTATACCCCGATTTTTCAAAAGTCTCGGGAATGATGATACTTAAGGCTATGGGACAGGCGTTGTTTTCACTGAGTCTCGGAATGGGTACAATGATAACATACGGAAGCTACCTGTCAAAAAAAGAGAATATACCGGTGTCAGCCGCCTGGATCACATTTTTTGAATTATTAGTCTGTATTCTGGCGGGACTTGTTATTATGCCGGCAGTCTCGGCAATGGGGCAAAGTTATACAGAAGGTCCGGATTTGATTTTCAAAGTTCTGCCTTCAATTTTTGGACAGATGCCCGGTGGATACTACTTTGGTGTAGGATTTTTCGTATTGGTTATTATTGCCGCGCTGACGTCAACTGTGTCGATTCTTGAAGTACCGGTCGCATATTTTGTCGATGAGAAACACTGGAGCCGGAAGAAAGCTGTTATTTTTGTAGGATTTATTGCATATCTGATTGGTACACCTGCCGCATTGGCACACGGTGCGAGCGATTTCTGGAGTAATCTGGCGGGTATTAAAGGAGGTTTTTTTACTATTATAAGTACGGTGTTTGGTGATATTTCTTTGTCTATCGGGGCGTTCTTTATTGCTATCTTTGTTGGCTGGTTATGGGGCGTGGAAAAAGCAACCACAGAAATTAAAAGTGAAGAAAACGGGATCACCGTAAGCGAGTTCCCCATAAAGAAGTACTGGAGTTTTCTGATAAAATTTGTGGCACCCGTTACTATTGCAATTGTCTTTGGTTATACTATGTGGAAAACATTCATTGGTCTATAAAAACTAATAGCTTTATAAAATATAACTTTTAAAAGGCTGTTTCTATGCACAGTAAAGAATCGATCCATGCGAACTGCGGTGTGGTTGGAGTTTTCGGTTGCCCCGAAGCAGCACAACTGACTTATTTGTGTTTATATGCGCTTCAATCGGAATAAAATTATATAAGATTAGCCCGACATGAGTAATACTATTAAGATGGTTCTTGATCTGGTCGAGCGCCGTGAGATAAAAATCTCATCTCATGGATATGATGAATTGGCTGAGGACGGTATTCTTGTTAAAGATATTATGGCGGGCGTTAAAGATGCTAAAGTTATAGAAGATTATCCGAATTATCCAAAGGGTCCTTGTGTTCTTGTATTGCAAAAAGACCTTCAAGGTGAACCTATTCATGTATTATGGGGAATCCCGAAGCACGTTGCATTTGCCGCTGTTTTAATCACAGCTTATAGACCCAGTCCGGATTATTGGTCACAAGATTTTTTGAGGAGGAAATAATGACAAAAAGAAGTCATACGAAACTCGTTCATGAGGGGAAATACGTTGCAGAAGTTGATATTGAATTGTTTGATGCGGAAGAAGTATGGGCGCCGTATTTGTCCCTTGAGGATGCTCAAAAATTGGACAATGTAAGACTGGCGCTGCGGGAAAAAGACCTCAAGACTGCCTCAAGACTCGCTCGAGTTTATAGTCTAACTCCCGTGGAAATGTGATAATAGATTTTTAAGATATACTAAAAAGCGAGAGTCGCAAGTTGTATTTCGGTAAACATAAACTGGTGATAGCGTGATATCGGTTCTTAAATGGCAAGCTAAAAAAAATACGTTTTTTGAGGTCATATATGCACATTAAGTCTTCTATCCATGCGAACTGCGGTGTGGTTGGGGTTTACGGTCACCCGGATGCCGCTCAACTGACTTATTTGTGTTTATATGCGCTTCAACATCGGGGTCAGGAGGGTGCCGGAATAGTTTCGTCTTCAGGAACGGAATTTAAATTCCACCGTGCTATGGGATTAGTGTCCGACATATTCTCGGATGTTAATATACTACACGAACTTGAAGGTACTATTGCTATCGGTCATAACCGGTATTCGACTACGGGTGAAAATAAAATTGAAAATGTTCAGCCGCTGGTGATGAATTTAAAAGATGGTCCGATTGCGGTATCACATAACGGAAACCTGATAAATTCAAAGAGTCTGCGTTCGACGTTAATGAAACAGGGGTCCATATTTCAAACTTCTTCCGACAGCGAAGTCATTGTCCATTTAATTGCACGATCGCAAAAGAACACTTTAAAAGACCGGATCAAAGAAGCAATTCTTCAGTTAAGCGGGGCGTATTCGCTGGTGTTAATGACAAGGAATACATTAGCGGCAGTGCGTGATCCAAAAGGATTCAGACCTTTGTGTGTCGGCAAAAAAGATAATGCGTATATAATAACTTCCGAATCGTGTGCACTTGACTTAATTGAAGCGAAATACGTACGTGATGTACAGCCGGGTGAATTGATTATTATTAATGAGAACGGCATACATTCGGAAATGATTTTCACGCCCGAAAAAACAGCAGCATGTATTTTCGAGTACATTTATTTTTCCAGACCCGACAGCAGAGTTTTTGGAGAGTATGTCGATAAAACACGCCGCAAATTTGGTAAAACGCTCGCAGAAGAAAAACCCGCAGACGGTGATATTGTAATATCTGTTCCGGATTCAAGCAATACGGCGGCTCTGGGGTATTCGCAGAAATCAAATATTAAATTTGAGATCGGTCTGATTCGCAACCATTACATTGGCAGAACTTTTATCCATCCGATTCAATCACAGAGGGATTTTAATGTTCTGATAAAGTTTAATCCTGTAGGCGGTGTATTGAAAGACCGGCGGGTTGTGATAGTGGAAGATTCCATTGTACGCGGCACAACACTCAAAAAGCTTGTAAAAATGGTTCGAGATGCAGGGGCAAAAGAAGTACATATACGTGTAAGTTCTCCGCCCATTATTTCACCCTGCTATTACGGTATGGACTTCCCTACAAAAGAAGAGTTAATTGCTAATAATAAATCTGTTGAGGAAATTAGGCAATTTCTTAATGTAGATTCGCTCGAGTATTTCTCATTAGAGGGACTACTAAATTCAGTTAAAAACGGGATAACACATTTCTGTACCGCTTGTTTTAGCGGAGAATACCCGATTCCTCTGAAGGAAGATTTTTCCAAAGATCAATATGAATCCAAAAATAAAAGCTGATAAATTCTATGACAAAACATATAAAACCTTCACATTTGGAAATTTTACCTGATATATGTGATTTATGCGGCGCATGTATCGCTGTATGTCCCACTAATGTTATGAATATAATCCACGATAAACTGTTTATTGACTTCGAGGGATGCACATATTGCTCATTTTGTGTTGATATTTGCCCTGTGCGCGCTATTGAAGAATGTTATAATTAAAGTCCCGGTTAAAATGCTCAACGATGATAGTTCGTACTGATGAAATATGAATAGGTCGCATTACAAACTTTTCCATCAAAAGTATAATGTCATAGTTGTTGGCGGTGGTCCTGCGGGAACAACCGCAGCAAAATATGCAGCAAAGAGCGGAGCAAAGGTAATTTTATTTGAACGCGACCCGGTAATTGGTATTCCGGCACGATGTGGTGAAGGTGTGAGTAAACGGGGGATAAAGGGATTTGTCCCTTTAAAAGGGCCCTGGATAGTAAACAGATTAAATCAAGTAGAATTGATTGCCCCGGACGGCAATTCAATAAAACTCGAGACATCGCTGATTGGTTATGTCTTAGACCGTACTAAGTTCGATAAAGTTTTAGGAGATTATGCAGAGGCAGCGGGAGCCCGCATCGTTACCGAAGCAGACGTAACAAATTTAATAAAGAACAACGGCAGAGTGACGGGAGTACGCGTAAATTATAAGGGCAGTGATTATGAAGTTTCCGGTGATATAATAATCGGTGCTGACGGCGTAGAATCTCGTGTCGGCAGGTGGGCTGGAATTAAGACGATGACAAAGCTTGATAATATGGAATCCGCCCTTAAGATTAATGCAACCAATATAAAAATTAATCCTGCTGCCTGCCTGTTTTATTTTGGGCGTGAGGTTGCTCCCGGCGGGTATCTCTGGGTGTTTCCAAAAGATGCTCATCATGCCAATATCGGTATCGGCATTTCCGGTAACTACTCCCGTGAAAAGCCAGCCAAATATTACCTGGAAAGGTTTATGGGTAAGTATTTTCCACATGTTGAATGGACTAATGTCGTAGCCGGTGGTGTCCCCTGTAATCCGCCGTTAAAGCAATTGACTATGGACAATGTAATGTTGTCCGGCGATGCAGGACACCAGGTAAATCCTCTAACGGGCGCAGGCATTGCAAATGCGCTGCAGGCAGGAAAGTTTGCCGGTGAAATTGCAGGCGAAGCGTTGCGTTCACCGGACCCGATAGATTCCTCATTGAAAATGTACACAAAAAGATGGTATCGCGCCCGCGGGAAACACCATAAAAGTAATACAAGATTAAAAAATGCGGTAAATAAATTAGACGACGATAAGTTAAATGAACTTGCCCGGTTGATGAATAAGATTCCTCGAAATGAATGGTCTTTCCTGAAAATATTTCTATTAGCCATACGCAGCAGCCCCGATCTTATTATTGATTGTATGAAAGTATTTCGGAAGTCCTAATGGTATCTATCTTGCACAATCTTAAAAACGGGCTAAAACGTACACGGGATAATTTTACAAGCTCTTTAAGAACACTTATTCAATCACGTAAGGGATTCTCTCAAGAATTGCTGGAAGAAATAGAGGAGACGTTGATACTCGGTGATATAGGCGTTGAAATCTCAACTGCCATTGTTGACGGTATCCGGGAGCATTTTATAAAAGTAAAAGATGTAACTTATGAACAGTTAGTCAACGTTATCAAGGATGAAATAAAGCATCAACTGAGCTCTATGTTACCTGAAAACAATAGCAAATATCCCGCTAAGCGGGATGTATCTCCGATGGTCATTTTGATGGTCGGTGTTAATGGTACGGGTAAGACAACCGCTATCGGGAAATTAGCGTATTATTATAGAAATCAAGGGAAGCGGGTATTATTGGCTGCAGCCGATACATACCGTGCTGCTGCGGTTGACCAGCTTGAAATATGGAAAGACCGCGTTGGGGTTGATATCATAAAGAATAAAGAGGGGACTGATCCTGCCGCAGTTGCATACGATTCCGCACAGGCAGCGCTTGCACGGAAAATAAACGTGCTGCTTATCGATACCGCCGGTCGTATTCACACAGATGTTAATTTAATGCAGGAATTAGTAAAGATTAAAAAGGTCATCGGCAAAATTATTCCCGGTGCACCGCACAAAATATTGCTTGTTATAGACGCTAATATGGGGCAAAATGCCATTTCCCAGGCACGGTTGTTTACTGAATCCCTGGATGTCAGCGGAATATTTCTGTCAAAGCTGGATGGCACTGCAAAAGGGGGAGCAGTGATACCGATTATGAAAAATTTAAAGATACCTATTGAATTTGTCGGTACAGGGGAACTAAAGGAAGACTTACAATTGTTTAATATTAGTGAGTTTACTGATGCTCTGTTTGCTTGATGTTTGTTTCAGGATATAACTATGTCTGCTAAGGTACATTTAATTACAATGGGTTGTCCCAAAAATGATGTCGATTCCGAAGTAATAAGTCGGATACTGATCGATTCGGACAATACTATAGAAAATGATCCTGATGATGCCTCAATGGTATTTATAAATACGTGCGGATTTATTGAGGATGCAAAAAAGGAATCAATCGAGCAAATTGCAGACGCCGTGAAGAAAAAGAGAACGGGGAAGATAGAGAAGGTAATTATTGCAGGATGTTTAGTAAAACGCTGTCGGGAGGAACTGGAAAGCGAATTTAATGACGTAGATGCATTCTTTTCTGTTTCGGATTTTGCGTCAATAAGAAGATATTTCAATCTTCCGTGCTGGGAATCAAATTTATTTTCCCGTTATCGCCTTACACCGGCGCATTATTCTTATTTGAAAATTGCAGAAGGATGCGACTATCAATGTTCTTTTTGCACTATACCATCGATTCGAGGTTTGATGCGCAGCAGACCTTTGGCATCATTGCTTGAGGAAGCACAGAAGTTGGCTGACAACGGAGTACGCGAGCTTATTATTATTGCTGAAGATACAACAAGATACGGAAAAGATTTGCAATCGAATGAAGATTTATGTACTTTGTTAATGAAGCTTGCTGCGATACAGGGTTTCCGATGGATTCGGCTTTTATATGCATTTCCGAAATCCATATCAGACCGGTTAATAGATGTTATCGGAAATTCCGAAAAAATTTGCAATTATATTGATATGCCGTTGCAGCATATTTCAGATACAGTTTTGGAACGTATGAACCGGACATACAAAAGGAAATATATTGAACGATTAATCGAGAAGCTTCGCGTAAAAATACCGGGAATTATTTTGCGTACCACAGCAATTGTAGGATTTCCGGGTGAGACGAGAGAACAGTTTGTCGAACTTTCGGATTTTCTTACGGACGTAGAATTTGAACGGCTCGGTGTGTTTATGTATTCCGATGAAAAGGGAACCGCTGCTTCGGAATTGGATGAAAAGGTTGAACACTCTGAAATAGTAGAACGGTATGAGGAAATTCGACTAAACCAGGATTTAATTTCAGAGCGAAATAACAAACAATTACTCGGAAAGTCTATTGAAGTATTGATCGACTCAGAAGACGAAGAAACGGGCAAATATATTGGCAGGACATATGGTGATGCTCCTGCTATTGACCAGATAGTGAGAATAAATCGTTCTGCTTATACCGGAGAATTTACTACAATTACTGTTGAGCAGGCTTCAGCTTATGAAATCTATGGAAAATAAAAGGATAAACGTTATGATTAAAAAAATAATAAATAAATATAATGCAGCCATACCAATGTTTATTGTGCTGCTTGTGCCTGCATTGGGTCTGGCTCAAGTCCCGGAATATTTTGAATTGCAAAGTTACGAAAATTTCGATTATGAATATACTTATTTTCTGGTGCCTAAAAAGGCAGGGGAAAATACAGAATTTCACTTATTTATAAAAATTCCATATAATAGACTTCAGTTTGTTAGGTTTGAAAAGTTTTTCCGGGCTGAATATGAAGTAACTTTAGAGTTACGTGACGAAGATAATGAATTGATATATGGAAAATCGTGGCGGGAAACGGTTCAAACTAATGACTATCAAGAAACCGAAGAGGCTGATATTTTTCACATGGCAAAAACCCGGATTTTGATAGAACCGGGTGAATATAAGCTCAATGTTATAGTCGAAGATATGGAGACAAACTTACGTATTATGAAAACCCAGGAAATTGATATTGACAAACATGATAAGAATAAGTTTAGTATTACAAGTGTTATTCTTATTGAAAACATAGAAAAAAAAGGTGACAAAATTATTAATTATACACCGAGTATTACTGATTATATTGAAAAAACCGGGAAAAAATATTTTGATTATTTTGAAATAATTCCATCTAAACCGGGCGAAAAATTTAACATAAATATTGAATTAAAAACAATATACAGGAAGAAAAACAAGACTATCTTTAAAGATGAATTTGAAAAAATTGCCGGAATAGATAACATACAAATTGCCACAAATATTTCCGAACACAACCTTGCCACAGGTGCGTATGAAATCATTTACAATGTCTCTGCCGGATGGCGAAATAACAAAAGAATTCGGAAAGAGTTTTATATATCATGGGTTGGTGCCCCTACTAATGAGGAAGAATTGGATTTAGCACTGGAGCAAATGAAATATGCTTTCGATAAAGTGTTATTTAAAAATATCAAAAAATTGACATATGAAGAGAAATTAGACTTGTTTACTTCCATGTGGCAAGGAACGGATCCATTCCCTGAAACCTCAAAAAATGAACTGCAGGAAGAATATTTCAGGCGCGTACGGTATTCTAACCTAATGTTTACCGTGTTTCAGGACGGCTGGAAAACTGATAGGGGATTGATTTATATTATCTTTGGACCCCCTAATGAAGTCATCCGCTTTAATTATTTATTGGATTCGTATCCTATTCAGTATTGGTCATATTATAAGAAAAATATTTTATTTAAATTCTATGATCCATATAATATTGGTGATTTTATGTTCATTGTGCCTTATAATTATGATACATGGGCTCGACCTGTTATTAAATAAGACATTTAGACGGTTATATAAAAATACTTTTGAAAATCATGAAATCCCGGATAGTGCTGTTACCGGTTTGAGATAAAGAATATATCACCGAATCTATATGGACTAAATAAAAAGCAGAATATGCAATTGACTGTATTAGGTTCAGGAACATTTCAGCCTACTCCTGAACGCGGCTGTAGTGGATATCTGATAGAAATCGGTGAAAAAAAGATACTTCTTGATACCGGTTCCGGTGTACTGCGGCAGTTGTCTAAAGTAAATCTGTTTGTTGAAAATATCGATATAATAGTTGTAACGCATCTTCATATTGACCATACCGGTGATCTCGCTCCGCTGTTGTTCGCAAAACATAATATAGTTAAAAATAATAAAAGGGATTTATCGTTGTTAGGTCCTCCGGGATTCAAAAAATTTTTTTCACTGCTTAATGTTGTTTACAAGGGGTCAATAAAACCGGAAGATTATGTTCTAAACGTTCAAGAATATAATGAAAATAGTCTTAATTTCAAGGATTTCAGTATAACTTTTTTACCTGTGATGCACACGGAAGACAGCTACGGAGTACGTATTGAAGATAACGATGGCAGAACAATTGCTTACTCCGGAGATACGGATTACTGCGATAACCTGATCACACTGTGCCGGAAGAGCGATGTTGCCGTTATAGAATGTTCGTTTCAGGATGATCAGAAACTTTCCGGTCACATGACTCCGAGTGAGGTGGGTAAAGCGGCACATTTAGCAGAATGCAAACGTGTCCTGCTTACTCATATATACCCGATTGCCGACGTTAAAAAACTTTTATCATCCTGTTCATTATATTATCACGGCACAATCGGAATCGCTGAAGAATTAAAAACCATGACTATCGGCTAACATTCTGAAACAGACTTTTATCACAAAATAAAGCACTATGTTATCTCTTAAACGCATGGAGGATGTTATGTGGAAGAAAGTGAATCTAACCTGTGTTTTTATCATGTTATTGTCTTTAGTATGTTTTTTTACTTGCCAGCACATTCAGGAACAACAGGAAACTCCTCGAAAAGTCATATCAGTAGGCGAACCGGTTGCAGGTGCGCCGTATAGCCAGGGAATCGTTGCAGGCAATACGTTGTATTGCTCCGGATGTATCGGGCTGGATCCGGAAACAAATAATTTGGGTGCAGATATCAAAGAACAGACCGGATTGGCTCTGGAAAGGATAAAGGATATAGTACAAAATGCCGAATTTGAAATGGATGATGTTGTGAAGTCTACCGTTTTTCTTAAAAACCTGGACGATTTTACTGCAATGAACGAAATGTACAAAACTTATTTCCCAAAAGATCCGCCTGCGCGTGAAACGGTAGCTGTGGCAGGTATTGTACGTGAAGCATTAGTAGAAATCTCATGCATCGCTGTTAAATAAACGTGAATATTGTTATGATACCGATAAAAAAGTACAAAAGAAATACATTATTATTTCTTAATATATTATTATTACTTGTTTTAATGACAGCCGCTTGTGCTGTGAATAATGTCGATGAAGAAGGGAAAATTTTGGAAATGTATGCACAATCAATGCGGGCTTTTGCCCATGAAGATTTGCGCGGTGTTATGAAAAATATATCAAAGGATTTCCGCTCTTCATTTGAAAGTCAGCAAAACTATGAAGAAGTATCGGAATTTAGAAGACTATTTATACTCAATAATAGTAATGTTTCTATCGATTTTAGAGATATAAACATCGAAGTAAATAATTCAAAAGCGATCGTGAAATTAAAAGTATATATTCACACAGACCAGATAGAAACAAATTGGGCGGAAATAGACACACTGCGTAAAAAGCGAGGTACATGGGAGATCGTCTCCTGGAATATCTTGGGAGGGTTTTAAATACATGCTGCGCTATTATTCGCTCAAACGGCATCTTCATGAAGTATTCGGTGAACCGGTAGTAAAAATTTGCGTGGATGCCGGTTTTACGTGCCCTAATCGAGATGGGATAAAAGGATATGGGGGATGCATCTATTGTAATGACAGAGGTTCCGGTGCCCCGTATATCAATAAAAAGCTCTCATGGGAAGAACAGTTTGAGCAGGGCAGGAGAATGCTCGAAAAACGTAATCAAGCATCTAAATGTATTATCTATTTTCAAGCGTTCTCAAATACATACGCACCTGTAGAATATCTTGAAAAATTATACAAAACGGCATTGAGTAAAAAAAGCGTGGCAGGGCTCTCAATAGGAACGAGACCCGATTGTGTTTCAACGGAAATCTTAGACCTTATTGCCGAACTGTCAAAAAAGACTTACCTTTGGCTTGAATACGGTGCGGAATCTATACATGAAAGAACTTTACAGCTTGTAAACAGACGGCACACATTTCAGGATTTTCTGGATGCGTATCGGGCAGCTAAGGAACGGGGCATTAGAATGTGTGTCCATAT
>Ga0111191_1002_pt1 | contig 24307 bp, 20 predicted proteins | sample DeeMarSWOR324_28_FD_80363 | JGI IMG/M metagenome (GOLD analysis project Ga0111191, IMG submission 80363) | bacterium SM23_31 | reverse complement strand
AATAGGTTATCGATCCGACCGTTCATGGTGGAAGGATTTAGTCACACCTCCCAAGAACATTGGGGATGCCATTAATGATAAAGTAGAACAAGAAACCGGAATCTTTTGGGTAGATTTCACTTTGAGAGAGGTGCTGCCAACCTCCTCCAGTGATTCTATAAACTAAATGCATTCATAAAATTCAGAATAATAGTGATGACCGGAAATTTAATTTCGGCTATAATCTTGAAAATCGGCCTGCTATTATGTCTATTCTTACTAGTATTTGGGTTATTAACTTCTTGCGTAAACCAGAAGTTCGATTCAGAAAAAATCATTGGAGTAAAGATCTATGAATATTCAGGGGATATCACCACCCTGTTCGTTGAATGGACTCAATTGGGCATAAATACTGTTTTTGTCAGTCCATCCCTGGATTCAATTCCTTCTTTCAGAGAAGAGGCGCTTAAACATCAAATTAAACGGTTTTTAATCATTCCGACATTTTTCGATCCTAATGCTCTGAAAAATAATCCCGAATTATATGCGATTACTGATAGGGGTAAGCCTGCCAAGGAAGAGTGGGTTGAATTTGTTTGTCCTAATAAAACCGAATATAGGCAAAAAAAGATTGCATATATCGAAAATCTGATTAAAGATCTAGATCCTGATGGCATTAGTATTGATTTTATTCGCTATTTTGCTTTTTGGGAAAAAATTTATCCTGATCGCTCACCACTTTCATTGTCCAATACATGTTTTGATAAAACCTGTTTGGATAAATTTCAAAATGATATCGGTATAAAAATTCCTAAATCAGTTCATGGATCTGAGGAGATTGCAGCCTGGATCCTCAAAAATTATGGAGATGAATGGACAAATTGGAAATGTCATACCATTACATCGATGGTTAAGGAGATTGCCGATGTCGCCAGGATGGTGAAACCTTCCATCAAAATTAATTTACATGCCGTACCCTGGCGTTCTAATGATTATAATGGAGCTATTAAAACTGTCATAGGTCAGAATCTAGTTGACCTGGGGAGTTATGTCGATTTTATTTCACCAATGTGTTACCACCATATGTTAAAACGGGAGACATCCTGGATTCACGATGTTATAACAGACTTTTTCGAGCAGACGCACAACCAGATTTTACCAAGTATTCAAGTTAGTAAAGCATACTTGCAAAATGACCTTACAGTTGAAGAATTTGAGGGTGCAATAAAGCAGTCATTAAAAATTCCATCGGCCGGTGTAGTGTTTTGGAATTGGGATGCCATTGCAGCTTCACCTGCTAAAAAAGCTATCATTCATAGATACTTCAAAGGAAATATTGAAATTTAAATATTTAACTATATGTAAAGAATTCAAGTGTTAAAATTATGATTCAAATTAGGTTTTTCGAAAAGTGTCCTATAAGTCGCCCCGATAAAGCGTGATATTAAACTGCTAAGAAATGAAAAGAATAAAATAATTTGGATAATGAATGACAAATCAAGAACAAAAGGAAACTCAGCTACCGTCTAGTCGAATAGAATCGATAGATGTAGTTCGCGGACTAACAATCCTGGTCATGATTTTCGTAAATGACATTGCCGGAGTACCAGATATCCCAGTTTGGATGAAACATATGCCTACCCTAAGTGATGGGATGACTTTTGTGGACCTGGTTTTTCCGGCATTTTTATTCATTGTTGGTATGGCGATGCCATTTTCGATTGGCAGAAGACTTGAAAAGGGAGATGATCCCTGGTCGACCTGGAAGCATATTATAATCAGGATATTGGGTTTACTGATAATTGGTTTTTATATGGTAAACAGCGATGTAATATCTGCTCAAGGAATTATAAATCCTCATTTGTGGATAATTCTTATGTATGTATTTGTCATGATTATTTGGAATAAAAGTAATGGAACAAATCGATTCCTTTCTAAAAAATGGATAAAATATATTGCTATAGTCGGGTTAGTCATATTAGCATTTTTATACCGGGGCGAAAATCAGGAAGGTTTAATGCAGATGCGCACACACTGGTGGGGAATACTTGGATTGATTGGATGGGCTTATCTAGTTGCTTGCCTGATTTATATCCCTTTTAGAAAAAGTCAGTTTGCTATTCTAGGTGGTTTGGTTTTACTTTACTGCTTTTATATGGCCGATGAAGCAGGACTACTGTCGCAATTTTCGTCGTTAAATGATTTCATTCATACCAGTTATACCTTAGGATCACATACGGCAATTATATTGTCCGGAACATTACTCGGAAATATGTTACAGAAAAATATAGGGAATTCTAATCACTTATATATATTAAAATGGTCCTTTGGTTTTAGTCTCTCTTTGTTTTTAGCTGGTCTATTTCTTCATGAACTACATGAGATTCATATTATGTTTATAGTCAGTAAAAATCTTGGTACAGTCCCCTGGTGTTTAATCAGTTCAGCATTCACTATATGGATCTGGATGGCTGTTTATTGGATTATGGACATGAAAGGTTTCCGAACTTGGGCAATTATAATAGAGCCTGCAGGAACCAATCCACTATTTGCTTATATTTTAGCACCATTGGTAATCGAATGTTTCTCTTTACTGGCCTACCTCTTCATGGGATTTAATCTATATACATGGTTGGGTCAAAGCTTCTATATCGGTCTTTTCCGTGCTATTTTTCTAGCCTTCTCGATGACATGGCTGGCAGGCTATTTGAGTCGTCGAGGTTTACAATTAAAATTATGATTTACCATTCTATTTATGATGCAGCTGTATATTTTGGAGGTAACATTCTACGTATTGTGATAGTTATTTTATCGAACGTATTCATCATTTGCTCCTGTCAAAACATTCGACCGGTTCAACCATCAAATAATAAATACATCATTGCATATTTCTTTCCACAGGATAGAATTATTACTGAGAATGAAATCGCAGTTGAGAAATTAACCCATATTAATTATGCCTTTGCCGATATCAGGGGAGGGGAAATCGCTGAAGGTTTTAAGTATGACTCCGTAAATTTGAAAATTCTGAATGAAACCAAAAACAGGAATCCAAAGCTAAAAATATTAATATCAGTTGGCGGGTGGGCCTGTGGAAAAAAGAATTCCCAGTTCATTCAAGTATTTAAAACCGAATCTGGAAAATCATAATGGCTTTACCCGTTATTGGGATTCTACAGCCAGGGCACCATTTTTATTCAATGAAGAAGAGAATATATTTATCACTTACGATGATGAAGAATCTTTAAAAGAGAAATGCAAATATATAAAAAAGCATGATCTTAGAGGAGCTATGTTTTGGGAATACCAGGCCGACTATCAATTAAAATTATTACAGACTCTATATGATGGACTTAAATGATTCTTTTATGGGATGAGTAAAAATTAATTTTCAATATTAAATCGCAGGGCGATCGGCCCGATTGCCGGGTATTCATGTTTCCAATTCAAGCGCAGCTGATATCAGTTATATACCCATAGCACATCCAGATTCTGCAAAAGGAAATGTTTTGAGTGATGCTTGAAGAAGATTTGCCGGTGCCAAGCTTCCTAATTGAATATTTTGATTTTAATGTAATATTGGGCATAATTAATCCAGTGGGGTGCTTTGGAAAGAAAACTTGAAAAATATGCTGAAACTCACACACCTGTCTAGACCCTCCCAGGATATCATGATGGTATGTTGGTATAATTATGCAAAACGGGTGATATTATTCGAACAGGACAATATATTGTTAAAAACCCCATATAACATCCTGAACCATTCCGGTCTGTTAACCTTCTCGTTCGGCATTTATGCCTGGTATGTATCAGACATCCATAGCTGCTTATCAGCAAAGCTTGTAGTGCAAGTCCTGTGGGGTAAGTCAATTTTCAGTGGAAAAAGTAGTTCAGTTATCAAAGAGAATTAATAATACTATACCAATCTCGTTATCTTTTTAATATTCACATTCTCCTTATCATCTCAATTTATTCAGTTTGGCCAATATTTCATGTGCATGTTATTTTTATCAGACAATCTTACCTATATTCTTTTTTCCCCAATAAATACCCATGAATACAGCTGAAATTATAAAAATACTAATTACGACTAATTCCATATTACACCTCCATATTTATTATCGGCAGGCATAATTCTATCTTAATAGATTTACTCGAATTTGAATTTTGTAAAATATGCAATTTCCGGATTCAGAAACAAATACAAATCCCGTGCTGGTAGGAAGCTCAGGAAAGCTTATAATTTCTGACAGTTTCGAGAAAGACTGAAATATTTTCTGTACTTACACCGGGAGGCATCCCACCCCCGCAGGAGAAAATGATTTTTGATTTATCCTGTAAGGAATTTAACAAGTCGATCGTTTTTAGCCTGACCTCAGCGACGCTACCTGATGCCAGTACGTCACGGGGGGGAATGTTTCCCAGCAGAGTGACCTGGTTTTTTGTCAAATCTTTTAACTCATTGAGTGTAATATCAATACCCATATTAAACAAATTAATCCCCATTTCCGGAAGGTAGGGAGCAGATACCTTGCATGGGGCATCATTATGCAAAAATTTTACAGAGACGTTTGCAGTAAACAAATCCTTGAAATACGGTAAGCCAAACTCGCAAAACTCCGGTTCGCCTATAAATCCGATGATATCATCAAGTAATAAAATTCCATCAATCGTTGGAAATGTAGTCATCTGTAATTTCAGCCATTGTTTCAAGAAGGTGGTGATTTTAGATAATAAAGAATGGGATGTTTCGGGTTCCGATATCATTGTGGTTAAAAACTCGGTTACACCCATAAGATAACCGGCGATATTCAATGGTCCACGCGCGACGGCAAAGCGAATTTTATGCCCTGCGGATTCAATTTGAGGTTGTGCCAATTTCAAGCGATTAATTACAAAGGGCAACAAGCCATCCGTTTTAGGATCGGGCACAGGTAATAAATCAATCTCATCAGCTGATTTGAGGACGCTGTGTGCGTGTGGAAATTCATCAGGAGGGAAGGTACAGCGTGCCCCAAAGGCAGAAGGTTCGGTACACATACCGAATTCAGACCAGAAGCCGGGCAAAAACATCGCTTCGGGAAACGTGTTGATTGCCTTTAAATTTGCTCTTAACCACAGCTCATCATTGGAAAAGTAATCCATAATCGTTATACCATACCAATTTGGTAACCAGGGGCTGTCTATGATAAATCCGATGGGCAGTGGTTCCTGAATTTCACCCCGGATAACCGTCAATAAAGTATCCCATTGCTGCTCAGTCATTTTATTTCCTATCCTTTACATTATGTCGATTTCTTTTATTTCAGGAATCAGCAGATTAATAATGAACAAAGCCAGCAGATATAACGAACCGGCAATAATAAAAAGTATCAAGTAGCTGCCGGTAAATTCTAATATAAATCCGGCAGCTGTGGCAATTAACATTCCTCCAATCGCTCCCGCCATGCCACCCAGGCCAACTACTGATCCTATTGCTTTACGCGGAAACATATCGGACACGGTTGTAAATAAATTTGCCGACCAGCCCTGATGTGACGCTGTGGCCAGGCTCAGCAATGCGACGGCAATCCATACGTTTGCTGCCTGCGAGGCAAACATAATCGGAGTTACACAGATAGCACAGATCAGCATGGCAACTTTGCGGGCTTTATTCAGATTCCACCCGCGCTTGATGAAGAATGAGGATAACCATCCGCCGCCTACGCTGCCAACATCTGCCATAACATAGATGATGATCAAGGGGATACCGATCTCATGCAACGTGATCCCGTAATTGCTGTATAAGAAGCTGGGAATCCAATACAGATAAAACCACCAGGCGGGATCCGTCAACAGTTTTCCGACGGCAAATGCCCACGTTCCTTTGTATCTGAGGAGTTGCCTCCACGGTATTTTCACAGGTGGATCCGGCGGATCTGTATGAATATATTCGAGTTCCCCGGCAGTTAGTCTCTTATTTTTTTCCGGTTTTTCATATAGCCAGAACCAAAAAATTAGCCACAGAAAGCCCACCGATCCTGTAAATATAAAAGCCTCCTGCCATCCCCAGGTCAGCGTGATCCAGGGTACGACAAGGGGTGCGACAACCGCTCCAACGTTGGATCCTGCATTAAAAATACCCGTGGCCAGGGCACGTTCTTTTTTTGGAAACCATTCGGCAACGGTTTTTATCGCAGCCGGAAAATTGCCAGCTTCAAAAACTCCCAATGCAAAGCGGGCAAAGCCGAATCCGGATGCACTTCGTGCCAGAGCATGCCCCATGGCAGCTAGACTCCATCCGATGAGTGCAAATGCATAACCAAGTCTTGTTCCGATTGCATCTATTAATTTCCCCATTAACGGCAATCCAACGGCATAGGCTGCTGTAAAAGCTGTCACGATATACCCGTACTCTATTTCGCTCCAACCGATTTCCTTTCGCAAAGTTGGCGCCAAGATCCCTATAACCTGACGGTCGACGTAATTAATTGTTGTCGCTAAAAAAATCAGAGCGCAAATCACCCACCTGAAGTAGCCAATTTTATCCGTCTCGCTTTTGATACTGTTATTTAGATTATTCATTTTTATCCCACATTCTGTATGACTCCTTTGATATTTTCGCTAGCGCAGTAATACCATTTTCCTCACATCCTGCCACTCGCCTAAAACAATCCTATACAGGTATACACCAGAAGCTATATTCTCGGCATTAAATTCTATTTCATGATTATCCGCCGGCATGGATTTAGACACAAGGGTAGCCACTTTCTGCCCTAGGAGATTATAGATACTTAAATCAACCTGTACTGTCGACATGGGAGTCGACCCTACGTGCCAACTGATTACTGTTGATGGATTAAAGGGATTAGGGTAGTTCTGGTTCAACGAATAGGTAACAGGTACCTGGGCCAAATCATCCTGAACTGCATCCGGTCCGATCCCCTCACCGGTGACACGTATTGAATCACGTGAACCAGGGGCATTGTGCGTTAAAATTATATATCCGGTTTCATCTGAGATACTCTGCGGTAAAAATACAATTAATAGGTAGTTACTCTCTGAAGGTCCAAGCACCAATGTTGAAGGAGTTACTGTATAACGTGGATTCGTTGATGTAATGGAACTGATATGTAATGAATCGCTGCCGGGATTAAGCACCAGAATACTATCTGTTTTTGAAGAGTCGATCAGAACCGGGCCGAAATCCAGGAATTTTTCCGATACGAAAATCGCCGGCTCATTAGCCATACTGGCGTAACTGATTCCGTCATACCAGGTGCGGGTAATATCACCGATCATGTTACTCATGGTGCCGGTTTCAACTGCTTCATCGTCCACAAATACTTCGATGTTATTGGAGTCATAAACACTTACGCGGCCGAGGTATGCTTGATAGAGATATGTATTTCCGTCTCCCCTCAGAATCAGCGAATTATGATGATCGCCGATTTCAACCTGTTTTGAAGCCATCATATTGGGGCTGCGTGCATAGCATCGTATAAAATTGTACACTTTATTTTCAGCCGAAAGGTAGAATAAATTGGAATACGTTGTCGAGAAATCGGTACCACACGGAATAGCACTCCAATCAAACAGATGTTCTGCACCCCAGTTATGGCCGTCGAAAATGCGATAACGGCTATAATCATCGTAATGTTGGGCGTACATAGTCAAATATTTACCATCAGGCCGGATCAGGAATGCGGGTGTGTTGTGGTCGTCACATCCGGCATCCATGAATAAAAATCTTTGCGATAACCTGGTGTTCAAGTTAACTATCACCCCTTCAATGTGACCGTCCCGGGACGAACCACCTACACCGGCTCCACTTGCGTCAGATCCAATGGTCAGATTACCCTCGGTGATATCGACGACCGCGCGTTCATCCTGGTACCAGCACCAGGCACCGTTATCGTTGAACTGAATCAGGTTGCCTCTGACCAGATCATACGCATCCTGAGCACAGACCATGATGGGCATTAATGATATCAATGGAATGATTTGTAGAAGGTTCCGACTTCTGATTTTAAGATTCATTTTAACGGTTACTAAATAGTTAGATCAGTGGGTACGATATGTGAAAATTCTAAATTGGTTTTTTTAACTTTGAACCGGTTTTAAAATATGACTATTGTAAATTATTCGCAACAAAAAATATTAGTATGGTGCTCTTGTTTTACAAATTTGTACTTCATTTTATCTTTTGTTTTAAGTTACTAATTTATCCACCGATTATTATACTAGTACAGTATAAACAATTAATCATGAGGAATTGATCAGAGTATGGCAGCATTTCCACATATTACTTTATCTCTCTTATTCAGTTTAGGTGGTTGTCATTTGCTAGATACAATTTACCTGAGGAGTTTTAATTTTATGTGTAAAAATCCTTTTTGCAAACAGAATAACTTTAGCAGAAAATAGAGGATACTATTGTGAAATCAAGCGTAACTGAGTCTCATACTTCAAAGGCTGGTTCAAACGGAAAAGACGATCAGATAAAGAAGCTGGAAAAAAAGATCCGTATTTTAGAACAGGAACAATCCATGTTCAAGGCACTATTGGATACCATACCCGATCATATTTATTTTAAAGATCGTAAAAGCCGCTTCATTATCTTGAGTAAAGCCTTAATTGAATGGTTTGGAGCAAATGCGATAGAAGATGTTAAAGGTAAAACTGATTTCGATATATTTAGTGGCGAGCATGCCAACCAGGCCTATGAAGATGAACAAAATATTATTAAGACAGGTATCCCCATTATAAATAAGGAAGAGAAGGAAACTTGGGAAGACGGAAGAATTACCTGGGTCTCCACTTCAAAAGTACCACTAATCAATAAGAGTGGGAAAATAACCGGCATTGTTGGCATATCACGTGATATGACCGAAAAGAAGGAAATTGAAGCCAAACTCAAGAAATATCGCGAAAATCTTGAAGAAAGCAAAAGACAGACAGACATTATCTTGTCCAATGTGGATGAGGGATTATTCCTACTAAATCAGGATTATACAATTGCCGGTCAATATTCCAGAGAATTAAAAAATATCTTAGAAGAGAGTAAGCTGGCCAACAGGAATCTGCTAGATATATTGCGAGATAAGGTTGATCCTGAAATTCTGGAGGTTACTCATCAGTATCTGGAGTTCTTATTTGATGATAAGTATGAGGAACTGATGCTGCATGATTTAAATCCATTATATCAGATGGAGATGGTAATTAATAATAGTAAAAAGTATCTTACATTTAATTTCAAACGCATTAAAAATTTCAAAAGCCGGGAAAAGAGTGTGATTATCACAGTGAATGATGTGACTAAGGAAATCATGCTTACACAGTCATTGGAAGAGCAGAAAGCCGAGAGTAAGAGAAAAATGGACTGGATGCTCTGCGTCCTGAATATTGAGCCGGGTATGCTCAAGGAATTCATTACCAGTGTTCAGGAGGAGATGGCTCAGATAGATAATGCCTTCCAACAGCTCGTAGCAAGTCAAAAAGAGAATAGTGTATTGAATAATTTATATAGATCGCTACACACCATTAAAGGAAATGCCAGTCTGCTTGAATTGGACTTTCTGGCTGATCAAGCTCACAATGCTGAGGACGTTGTTGCACAGATTAAAAATAAAATGAAACTCGTCGCAAGAGACCGCAAAGAACTAGAATCTCAAATTGAGGGTATTCATAAGACCTATGATGAATTGAGAGAACTCATTCACCACATTGCCAAAATTCATGATCAGTTTCGCACAAAACGAACTCATGAACAAAAGCAACTTGTGAAATCACTTGAAAAATTAGTCGCTTCAGTGTCTGAAAGCTATAATAAAAAGGTCCGATTTGATCATGGATCATTTAACAGCAGCACCCTACCTTATGAATATCGATTATTAATAAGAGATGTCCTGGTTCAATTAGCACAAAATTCGATATACCATGGGATTGAACCTGCTGAAAAACGAAAGCAATCAGGAAAGCCAGAAACCGGTGTGATCAAAGTTTCAACTAAGAATAATAGAAATAATTATGTTATCAGATTTTATGATGATGGACAAGGTATCGAATTGCAACGTCTGAAAGAAAAAGTAATAGAATCCGGCAAATGGTCGTTGATCCAAATAAATGGTTGGTCCGACCGGGAACTGCTGGATTCGATTTTTGAACCGGGTATATCGACCGCAGACAATACGGATATCACAGCTGGCCGTGGTATTGGCCTTGATTTGATTCGGAAAAAAATCGGAAAAATGGGGGGAGAGATTAGTGTTGAGTCTGAACCTGGAAAGTATACATGCTTTTCAGTAACGATACCGATAAAATCCAAACAAGAAATAGCGGTTTGATATAAATTATAGGATATTGAGAAAGTTAACTATTTATTGTATGCGTGTACCTTCCTTACCTTCTAGGGCATTATTGTAAAACCGTTGGGTTGGGTAAGCAAAATCGATATCGGAACATGCAGCAAATTCGACTAATATATCTTCCCAAATCGATTGTTCACTGGCCCGACGAGATCTTGGTTCGATCAGATAACGAATGGTTAATTGCACTCCACAGTCCTTGACAGTTGTATAAACTGTAGGTGTCAAAGTCGAATAAAAAATCATATACTTTTTACTGACCTCCTTTAACTTTTTTTCAGCAGAGGCACTTAAGTGTTCTGCATGCCTGATACCTATCTTTTTCAATATATCTTTTGCTTTTTGCCAGTTGCTTTCAAATGTTATTAGAACCGATATTTCATTCCAAATGTATTGAAATCCTTTGCTGTAATTTGCAATTGTCTCGGTTAATACCATCAAATTTGGAATGTGCATGATCCGTCCTGTACTCTGATCGGCATCTACCCAGTTACCAATTTCCAGTAACGTAAATTTAAAAATACGCAAATCAATCACATCTCCCATATATTTTCCTATTTGTATGCGATCTCCGACGGAAAAAGGTCGACGCCAGATAAGAAAGATCCAAGCGGCCATACTTACAATTAAATCTTTAAGTGCTATTGCAATGCCGGCTGAAAGGAGACCGAGATAGGTCGCCAGGAATTGCATTCCTGTAAACCATACTCGCCCGACCAATAGTATACCAATGATTACACTAAAATAAGTTAAACTTTTCTGCCAGCGGTATCGTATTTGAGCATTCTCGGTTTTATTGCATACTATTTTATAGGTTATTGACCTGATCAACCACAGTACTGCAATAATGAGAATTGATATGTATATTTTATTTTGAACTTCTGAACTTAAACCGGTAACATTTTGTACCCAATCATATATTTTTTCCATCGTAATCCTCGTCTAGGTTAAAAAAGTTTCCACTAAGCCAGAGCACTTTCCTGCCCGGAGTCTTTTACAAACAGGCAGGAAGATTTGGTTAATTCTGGAGCTTCACGCATAAATGGGAATGGCAGTTCATCGGCCAGGCCAAAAATATTGATATCGGCACTTGGCGCCGATGAGAGGTTTTCTTTGAAGCTTCCCACTAAAACATTAAATTCTGTCTCAGAAGGCAGACGCGCTTTATCGCTTAATCTCTCTAAAAAATATTGAAGTCTTCTTTTATCCCCATCGTTGGTAGTAGCGGTTATTAAATTTAACTGACCTTCCCAGTTTAATTGTAATTGTAAGGCAATCAACATGCCCAGGTGCCAATTGGGACTTTTATCGCGGATCCAGAAATTAACGTCTTTTTGCATACCGAAGGCCAATCGCGGATGCTGACGAAGTATAATTGATCCGATTTTATGTTTGGTGGCTTGCAAAACTATCTCATTTATAATCGCATCGTTCTTTTTATCACTACCAAGGGTAAGAAAGAGCGTGTTTGGTCTGAAAGAGCCTCCCTTCAAGGTCTGAATGACCAGTCTGGCTCCATGAACAAAATTTGGGTCTTCGATAACTGTTGAATTTATCAATATCCCCTGCTTGTCGAGAGGGGATACTAAATCACGTAATTCACTTTCAGTTTTTTCTTCGCTTTTTTCCTTTACGGTAAAGGCAAAGATACTACCGGAAGGATAGGTTATATTTCGGATGAAATGTAACGATCCGGACCACACTTTGGGATCATCTATCGGCAATAATAAATCCGGTTTCCAGGTGACCTGATGTCGGGGAAATTTAGCGGCAATGCGTGAAGCTTTTTCAGCGATCACCAGAAACATCCCCCCTCGGATATCACCCCCCTCAGTATGTAAGCCCTGTCGTCCAAGCCATATATATAATATTATGATGATAATAATTGCCAATATACTAAAGATCGGATTTATGAGAACCATTATGAATCCGCAGCCTATCGCTCCGAAGAGCGAAACAAATCGTGGTATTTTAAAAGAAGGTCGAAAACTGATAATTTGCATGCTTTGTTGAATAAATACGACCAGATTTAACATACCGTAAGTAATCAGGAAAAACATGGTAATCAATGATGCCAGGGCATCCAAATTGCCAAAAAATAGAGCAAGGGCGATTAGGACTGCGGTAAAAATCAAAGCATTTCTGGGTTCATTAGTTTTCGTTTTTGCAGCAAAGAGTTTAGAATAAGGGATTGTTTTCTGCTCTGCCAGAGCCTGCAGGATTCGTGGTGCACCAACGATGCTACCCAGGGCCGATGAGAATGTTGCTGCTAAGATACCCATTATAACCAGGGGAGCCCATAAAGCATAATCAACCATTGCCATTTGATTTTGTCTTAACTCAATTTGGGGAATGAAATTCGCGGCTACATAGGCAATTGCTACATATATAAGTAAGGTTACTCCAATAGCGAGAAGTGTCCCCTGCGGAATTGATTTGCGAGGATTTTCAAGATCTCCAGACATATTTGCTCCGGCCATAATCCCCGTAACCGCGGGGAAAAAAATAGCAAATACCAGCCAGAAATCGGCGTCTTCAAATTGTCCGATTAAAACTATATTCTCATTTGGTTCAGACGTAGTTAGAAAAAATGAAATAAGGGATAAACCTATAATTACCATTATAAAATATTGAATTCGTATAGCAAAGTGTGTACTTATATATGAAATAGAAAGCAAAATTATCCATGCGATCATCGAGATTACTAAAGGGGGATGACCTGGAAATATTCTTATCCATCCTTCTGTAAATCCAATGATATAGAGCGCCGTAGAAAGTGTTTGTGAGATGTAAAACGGAATACCAACGCTGCCACCCGCCTCCAGACCGAGGGATTTGGATATAATTGAGTAAGCACCCCCTGCTCCAATTTTAATATTTGTGGTTATTGATGACATTGATAGAGCAGTACATATGGTTATTGCTTTAGCCAGGAGAATGATAACCAGGGCACCGATAAAACCAGCATTACCCACAACCCAACCCAGCCTGAGGTACATGATAACACCGAGGATGGTGAGTACATCCGGTGTAAAAACACCTCCAAATGTTCCGAATTTCTTTCTGCCCGGGCTGGAAAAATCAAGTTTTCTTATTTTGTGAGGAATAGATTTTATAAATTCAAGCAATATCATTCAAAGCAGTTCTCCTGCGGGTAAAATGTATATTGTTCTCTGATATACATTAAGTTAATAACTTTAATGCAATATTTGCAAAATCTAAAATGAAACTAGTGATAGAACGAAATGCCCAATTTCTACGATCCCTTTTTATCGGTGCCCGGATATCTGTCGGTAACTTTTATCCCTCTTGATCAGGTATCAGTGATTTATTTTTTGAAATACTTATCAATTACACCAGCCGCCCATTCTTTGCCACCTATTCCAAAAGCTAATGCCATCGCCAGACATAAAGCACTGAAAACTATCAAAAAAACATTAGAAATCAGTTCCTTTCCAATATCCAATTGGGTCAGGGAGAGTGATATTACAAATACAATTATTGCATAATTGGTTAATTTGCCAATAGATTCAGCGTTTTCGATTTCTATATTCTTTAGATAGGTAACCAGAGCCTGGGATATAAAATTAGCTAGAAATAATCCCAGGATTAAAACCAGAACCGCTACAATAATGTTGGGTATAAATAAGAAAACCTGGTTAAACAGTGCAGATGCAGCACTTAAACCTAAACTGTTAAATGCAGTCAGTATCACGATCAACATGATCAGCCAATAAAATAATGATCCGATGATTTCAATTGAAGATTTTTTAACACCACCATCTTCTAAAAATTTGTCCACTTTGGCTTTCTCCGTTACGACATTAAATCTGACGAGTTTCAAAAATTTTATGGACAATGCTCTGAAGATTTTTGCAATAATCCAACCGATGATCAGAATTAAGATGGCGCCGATCAGACTTGGCAAAAATGCAGCCATTTGCTGAAAAAATGTGTTATAAGATTGCACTAAAACTTCGGTAAATTCGTTCATGATGAACTCCTTCTGTTTTAATCAACATACCATCAATATAGAAATATATCAATTTCGAACACCCTCCTTTCTATGATTTAAGATATATCTCTATCCTAAAAATGTTGCAACATTCGACATTTATGTTGCAACAACATTCACTTTGCAACATTTTTTTTAATTTTTTCATGTATTGGCAGCCAGATAGAATCATTACCATTGGGAGTTGCCCCTTAGAATAAGGGCATTTATCGCTATCAGAATTATTTTCTACTCAGCCAGGCTTTATTATACATATTGGCAAGTTTCTTGCCATATTTTTTTCAGGTCTGCAAAAAATAACGTTGTATCAAAATGACAGTAGGTAAAAACAAACATAATGAAATAACATTGTACTTTTTCTATAAAGACAATAGTCTGGACTCCCAGATAATCCGTTGAGCTCTCAATAGTAATGTAGATTAATATAGCGATAAAATCATAATACAGGAAATAGACTTTGAACAAAATATTGATATCTGCGATGCAGATTATATTTATGGGAGAAGTACATTGTTAATCGTCAAAAACAGTAAAGTTTTAAACCGTTAATCAGGTATAATCGACTCCCGTGAAATTAAAATTCTAATTTTACTAAAACAAGTAAATAAAAATATCCGATATTAAATGAAGGAGGAAATATGAATAAAGCAAGTTCCGAGCAAAAAATTGAAGGAAGTAAATCAGGAAAATCAAAGAACAGTCAATCACAAAAGAAATCAGTATCAACCGGTAATAAGCATGATAAAGTTAAAGACGAAGATGGGATTTTAGGTAAAGGATTTGGCATTGCCAAAGGAGGCATTAATATCTGCGATAAAAAGGAATGATGAGGTTATTATTCCGGATGGTAATACAAAAATATTAGTAGATGACATAGTTACTATCATTGGTAAAAGCAATGATGTAAAAAAAGTGAAAAGTAAATTAAGTATCAAATAAAATGTCATTCCCGTCTATTAAAATTGGTCACGCAGCTAGACACTTTCAGAGAATAGTTGCAAAAGTGGTGCAGCAATAAATAAATTATCATCCGGTAGAGATAACATGGATGGTTCGGTTTTTTCTGATACCTTTTATTTTGAAGATGGGTCGCGTTGTCTTTATCTTTGTTTAAAATGTACAAAGTCGATGTAAATAGATATAGGAAATTGTATCAATGCAGAAAGGCCGAATTACTCAAAAAGCGATATCACCATCAACTTTTGCAGATTACGTTAAAAAATTTGATGAATTAAAAACTGTGTTTGACAGTTTACCTGATGGTGTGGTTGCCATCCTGGATAAAGATATGAATATTGCTACAGCAAACAAAGCCATTTCCGAAATGTTACAATTGCCGATAGAGAATATTCTCGGAAAACAAGCTACCAACTTCTTCAATGAAAAAATTCCTGGTTTGAATGAAGTTTTAGCAGAAACGATCAATACCCGTATAGCTGTACGTAATTATACCCTCGAATTTGTTTCTCCATCCAGTGTAGTACATTCTTATTTAGTAAGCACTACTATTATTAAAGAAATCAGCGATATGGATATTGGGATAGTGCTTATTTTGCATGACGTTTCAGAAATGACCCGGCTACGAAAAATTGCTTTGCAACTAGACCGCTATGGCGAAATTGTCGGGAAATCCGAACCAATGAAAAACATCTACGCCTTAATTGAATCTATCAAGCATTATGATACTTCTGTTCTGATTGTGGGAGATACCGGTACAGGAAAGGAATTGATTGCTCGCGCCATACATAATTCCAGCAACCGAAAAAATAATCCGTTTGTTCCGGTAAATTGTTCTGCACTTCCCGAGAACTTGATTGAAAGCGAGTTGTTTGGTTATATAAAAGGCGCCTTTACCGGCGCTGTAGCAAATCGACCTGGCCGATTTAAGGTGGCGGATGGAGGAACCCTCTTTTTAGATGAAGTTGGTGCATTGCCATTAGAGGTACAGGTTAAATTATTACGGGCACTGCAAGAAAAAGTGATCGAGCCGTTAGGATCTTCGGAAAGAATTCCGGTAGATATCCGCATTATCTCCGCCACCAACAGAGATTTGCTGGAATTAGTAGCTAAAGAAGAATTTCGTGAAGACCTGTTTTACCGTCTAAAAGTCATGCAAATCAATCTTCCACCGCTGCGAGAAAAAAAAGAAGACATTCCCCTTTTAGTCGATTACTTTATCACCCGGTTAAACCGCTATTACAATAAAAATATTGTCGGTATTTCTCCTAGCGCTAAAGACTTGTTGATGAATTATTTATGGCCTGGTAATATAAGAGAATTGGAAAATGCCATCGAGCACGCTTTTATTCTGGCGACCGGGGTGTTGTTAGAAGTTAAAGACCTCCCCCCCGAAATACGCCATGCCACTAAAAATGGTATACCACCTCCCCCGCCGGGGCGCGATCTGGGTACAGAAGAAGAAAACATTAAAAGAGCGCTACTTGCGGCGATGGGAAATCGAAATAAAGCGGCTGAAATTTTAGGCATGCATCGTACTTCGTTGTGGCGAATGATGCGCGAGTTTAGAATAGACAAAAACTTCGGGAAAAAGAATAAACCATAACAAATTTTAAGCGGATATTAGTAATTGAATCTTGAAAATTCTTTCCTGTTACCTCTCACTTTATAAACGTCGCAACATAATTTGTATTTGTTGCAACGTGTGTTTGTTTTAAGGAAAATGTTGCAACATCACATTTAATTGTTTATCCTCTTACCTACCTGCCTGTTTTAGCTAACTTGTTTTTTAACAGACAATTACAAAATAAATCAGCAACAAAATCGGACCATTTAGAACGTTCAAATCGGTTTCTATTTTGGCACAATTATTGATAATATAAAATTCGTGTATATTGAGCACTAATCAAATTAAAAAAAATCGCGTGTTGGCATTAAATGTTTTAAAACCGGTTTTAATAATGTCTCAGAAATCTGAATGTACCATCATGCTGTTTTACAGCAACTTCAACCGCCAAAGTTTAAAAACCAGAGTTGCCATTCATGAATTTATTGAAATACATCGTCACCGTTTTAAGATAAGGACAAAGGAGGTAAATTATGATATAGAAAAGAATCTTTCACAAAAATACGGGGTGATGGGCACCCCGGCAATGCTGTTTCTCAAAAATGGGATTTTAATCAGGCGCCATTTGGGTGAAATAACGCCCAAAGAATTTAAATCGATCATCGAAGGTATTTATAAATGATAAAACTCTTTAAACACTTTTACAGGAGGATAAGTCTATGTGGAATTCAAGAAATTTAGTAAAGTTAATTTTAATTATTTTCATCTTGGGCAGCATCAGTATGCCCTTGGCCGCGCAAGATGTCCGGGCCGGCCTTTTCAAAGAAGCCGATCAGGCATTGCAAAAGGCAAAAGATGTTCAGGCACAGCTTCTCTCACCTAAAAATTTTGAGGAGGCTATGGAATATTATAAAAAAGCGGAGAGCGATCTTGAAAAAGGAAGAAATCTCGACGACATCCGAAATAAGCTCCGTGCGGCAGTCAACTATTTTCAAAAAGCAACGCAGGCAACCCAACTGGCGGGAGTGACTTTTCAAAATCTAATGAAGGTGCGTTCCGATGCTTTAAATGCCAAGGCCTCTGAGTATGCCGGTAATACCTGGCAGGAAGCGGAAGCAAAATTTGCCGAGGCAGCCGTAGAACTTGAAGATGGCGACGTGAACAGCGCTAAAAAGAAAGGTGGGGAAGCAGAAACCCTTTACCGTAAAGCGGAATTGGAAGCAATTAAAGCCAATTATCTCAACGAAATCTGGGCGTTGTTAGGACAGGCTGATAAAATGGATGTAAAAGACCGCGCACCAAAAACCCTGCAACGCGCTAAAGAACTGGCAATTCAGACGGAAAAAGAACTAAACCAAAACCGTTACGATACCGATTATCCCCGCAGCCTGGCGATGCAGGCAAAATACGAGGCCAAACACGCAATTTATCTCTCTACAAATATTAAGGAGTTAAAAGATTCTGACTATGAATTTGAAGATGTTTTTTTAGCAGCGGAGGGACCGCTGCGACATATTGCTTCGGCGCTGGATATGAACGCCGAATTTGATGAAGGATTCGATAAACCGGCGAAGCAAATCATTCAAATTATCCATGTCTACCAGGACAGCACTACAAAACTGAGCCAGATTGTGGCTGAGCAGGAGCAGAAAATTGCCCAATACGAGCAGGAGTTGGGCGGTCTTGCCCAGGAGCGAACAGAACTCAAAAAAAGTATGGAAGCTCAGGATAAAATCCGCGAGCAATTTGCCGCCATCGAAAAAACCTTCACCCGGGAAGAAGCGCGGGTGCTGCGTGACGGAAATGATGTAATTATCCGTCTGGCCGGTTTAAGTTTTGACGTGGGTAAAGCGGTTATTAAGCCAGACCACTTTAGCTTACTGACCAAAGTACAAAATGCCATAAAAACTTTTCCCGATTGCAAAATCAGTGTGGAAGGCCATACCGATTCACACGGCAGTGACATGTTGAATTTAAGCCTGTCGCAGGAACGTGCCGATGCGGTCAAGGCGTACTTGCTGGCAAATATGTCAATTGATCCCTCTCGAATTGAATCGGTCGGCTATGGAGAAAGTAAACCTATCGCTAACAACGAAACCACCGAAGGCCGCGCCAAAAACCGGCGAATTGATATTGTCATCCATCCCCGACTATTGGGAATGAAATAAAGCAACACCCGAGTTCATTCTCTTTTCCATTTGAAGAGACCGGAATCCCGGGGAGATTTGATGATTTGATAAACAAGGTGCCAAATCCATGTGGGGTTTAAGGATTGTTCTTTGCTACAAGCGGGGGGGCTGTGAATAACCTCTCACTATTCGCCCGGATTTTTCTATTTGTTTAGTTATATTGTTAATCCAATATGAAAGTGATTTCAATTAGCAAAGATAAGCTAAGCGACCTTGATAAAGTTCTGAAGGGACACAGTTCGCTTCTGATTCTCATGCACGATTATCCGGATCCCGATAGTTTAGCCAGTGCTATGGGCCGTTGGCCGCGAAAGTATTTTTATCCCCCATCCCCATATTGAGGAAAGTCTAATAGATAATATCACCGTGGTGACAAAAAAGCATATGAAGAAAGAGACCATGAGATTAAAGACTACTAATAATTAATAGAATCAATAAAATGGAATTTTTATGAACTCTATTACTCAAATGTAATGTTTGCAAAGTTTAAATTAATATTTGTTATAAAACGAAATACTAAATTTCAAAGATGCTGATCGTTAAAAACAACAAAGTTGTAAACTGTTATTTAGGCTTAGTCGATTCCCGTGAAATTATGGATTAACTTTTTGAGTACTATACGGTTGTTCTGTAATCTCTTATACTGCTCTCACAAAAATTTTTTCTGTTTTTTTAATTAGTTTTTCTTAATTTCACTCAAATTCAAACACCACAAGTCACTCAGTTTACCATTATTATTAAAATGAAATGACCACGCTACTTGCCAGTGCAATTAATTTATTCTTATATGGAAAATATGAAGAATATACTATATTAGAAATAGAACTGGAAAATGAGGTTTAGGATGTCAACTATCTCACGGCGTAACTTTGTTAAACTATCACTAGCAGGAAGTATAAATCTTTCATTATTGCCACGAGGAATTTTAGCGATGTCGACTAACTATGAAAATCCAATTCGACTCGGCGGCCCTGTTTTTACAGCAGTAAGTGAAGATCCGCTAGCCTGGATTAAGGCGCATAAAGATTGGGGGTATAGTGCGGCATACTGTCCGCTTAAGGCTGATGCTGCACCTGAATTAATCCGGTTATATGAAAGTGAAGCAAAGAAGTCAAACCTGATTATCGCTGAGGTTGGTGCCTGGAGTAATCCAATAAGTCCCGATGATAGACAGAGAAAAGATGCTTTTAAGCATTGTTGCGCTCAGTTGGATCTTGCTGATCGTATCGGGGCGAACTGCTGTGTCAATATTGCCGGCTCAAGGAATCCGGAGCAGTGGGATGGCCCACATGAAGATAATTTGTCTCAGGATACCTTTGACTTGATTGTTGAGGTTACCAGAAAGATTATCGATACAGTGAAACCCTCCAGAACCTACTTTACACTGGAACCCATGCCCTGGATTTTTCCAAATTCAGTTGAATCCTATGTGAGATTGCTTAAAACTATAGACCGGGAAAAATTTGCTGTTCATGTTGATCCTGTGAACCTGATGAATTCTCTGAACAATTACTACAATAATTCAAAAATCATCAAAGACACCTTTGAAAAACTGGGACCATATATCAAAAGTTGTCACGGCAAAGACACGATTCTTGAATCGCAACTAACCACGCATATCAATGAAACGCAGCCGGGTCTGGGAAATCTTGATTATACCGTTTATTTAAAGGAGTTGAGTAAACTTAAAGATGTTCCCTTGATGCTGGAACATATGAAGGAACCGGAAGAATACAAGGCGGCGATAAAATACTTACAGTATGTTGCCAGTGAGAATGACTTAAGTTTTTTACAGATTTGAAATTGTGTTGTCCTGAAAAGTTTGACAAGAGATAAGTTAACAGCTAGATGATAGAAGTTAGAAATTAAAGTTATTGACAGTATCCTTGAGATAACGATGCCATCGCTTAGAGCGATGGCATCGTTATTATTGTCTTATCCTGGTTAGGCTTTACATAAAATGAAAGAGATAAAGATAATAAAATGGCTTTTAGAAGGTGATATCGCAATACAGTATCAGGTTCATCGTGATTTGTTAGATTCCGAAAAAAACCTGTTACGACAAAGGATTGAATCTAGTGGATGGGGAAGAAATTTCCTTTCCCAAAGATCGGAAAATGGGCATTGGGGGCAGGGATTTTATCGGCCAAAATGGACTTCGACACATTATACAGTGTTGGATTTGAAAAACTTGAGCATAGCACCAACTAATCCTGAGATAAAACAAACATTATCTCTGATTTTCAAGAATGAAAAGGGAAAGGATGGTGGGATAAATCCGAGTGGCACGATTAAAAACAGCGATGTTTGTCTTACTGGAATGGTTCTTAATTATGCCTCATATTTTGGCGTTGCTGAGCAGGAATTAAAATCACTCGTTGATTTTCTGATCTCACAGAAAATGAAAGATGGTGGATTTAATTGTCAATCGAACAGAAAAGGAGCAGTACACAGTTCGTTACATACAACTCTTTCTGTTGACGAAGGTATCCTGGAATATTCAAAAAACGGATATAACTATAGAACAGGTGAACTACAAGAAGCGCAAGCGCAATCTAGAGAATTTATCCTGCAACACAGATTATTTAAATCAGATAAAACGGGAGAAATAATAGATAACAGAATGGTACTGCTTTCCTATCCTTCTCGGTGGCGCTATGATATATTAAGAGCTTTAGATTATTTCCAATATGCACGGGTTGAATATGACAACAGAATGGAGGATGCTATTGAACTTCTGTTAAAAAAACGCAGAAAAGACGGAAAATGGCCGCTTCAAATGAAGCATCCAGGTAAAACGCATTTTGATATGGAGAAATGTGGAGAAGCGAGCCGTTGGAATACATTAAGAGCTTTAAGAGTATTGAAACATTTCGGAATAAAGACTTAATCTTAAATTTGCGCTAGAATAATCATCGACAACACATATCTTTTAATACCCTATACATAGTAGTGTTAAAAATTTCTTGATAAATGAAAAAGGATATCAAAGGGATAAACAACTTAAATGTAGTATATAATATGCTCTAAAAATCAATTGATTATATGTAAATTAAGATCACTAGCCACTATCTTTTGCTTTCATCCCGTTTTCGGGAAATAGTGGCTAGTGAGTTGTGTTCTTTATGTATAATCACAAGCAGTAGTCACTAGGGAGTCAAATTCGGGAGAAGAGGATACAATCATTAATACAAATGGAACATCAATATTACTAAGCTGTTTCATAAGATAAATGCAGGAGTTTATCTAAACCCTAAAGAAAGAAACTTATCAGTTTGTAGTTTTTTATTTTTGCACTTATATTAAATCGTCATTTCAGGCTTTAATATTCCAATTTCGGATATTTTAGCCTTTAGACAATATTATTATATACAAAAAGAAAGCAAGATGAGATTATTTAGCAGAATCCTCGGACGAATTATTTTTTTTGTACTATGTTTGATAACAATACTAGGCTGCCGCTCCGAAAAAAATGAAAAACCGAATATTGTTCTGATCCTCGTTGATGATCTGGGATTCTCTGACTTAGGATGTTACGGATCAGAAATATCAACACCAAATATAGATAGATTGGCAGAAAATGGTTTGCGCTTTACCAGTTTTTATAATTCGGCCCGCTGTTGTCCTACTCGTGCCTCGCTATTAACCGGTCTTTATCCTCATCAGGCCGGTATGGGTGCAATGACCACCGGAGATCCACAAAGTGTTGAGAAGGGACCTTACCAGGGATATTTAAATAATAGTTGTGTAACACTGGCCGAGGTTCTCAACAACGCCGGATATAATACCTTTATGTCAGGAAAATGGCATGTCGGTGAAGAGCATCCTCAGTGGCCGATGGATCGTGGATTTAATGATTATTATGGGCTCATTAGCGGAGCGGCGCATTATTTTGATATTCGACAAACCAAACAACCGGGTATCGTGCGTCATTTTGCTAAGGCTAATGAAGAATATATGCCTCCGAACGAGAACTGGTATATGACAGACGCAATTACGGATAACGCCGTCCAGATGCTTGAGAAATACGGAGCCGATAATAAACCATTCTTTTTATATCTGGCCTATACAGCCCCTCATTGGCCGCTACACGCCTGGCCGGAAGATATCAAAAGATATCGTGGGAAATATATGATTGGATGGGATAGACTGCGCATGGAACGTTTTCAGCGCCAGCAGAGAATGAATTTATTCGATAAACCATTGATACTTTCGCCACGCGATTCGATCGTGCCGGCATGGGAAGCTCTTGACCAGTCAAAAAAGGAGGAAATGGATCTTAAAATGGCAGTATATGCAGCTCAAATTGAGTGTATGGATCGTGGTGTGGGAAAAGTTTTAAACAAGATTCGACAATTACAAAAGATGGATAATACGTTGATTATTTTTCTTTCAGATAATGGTGGTTGTGGTGAGGGTGGAGTATTTGGCAGGGATTTTTGGGGAAACGGGGCACCTCCTGGGGGACCAGATGGGTATCATAATTACGGAATGGCCTGGGCTAATGCCAGTAATACTCCGTTCCGTAAATATAAGCAATATACGCACGAAGGCGGAATATTAACACCTTTTATCGCTCACTGGCCTGCAGTGGTGAAGGAGAAAGGGCAAATCAGCCATCAACCGGCGCATATAGTCGATATTATGGTTACAATTTGCGACATCGCTGCTGTTAAATACCCGGAAACCTATAATGGACGCCAAATTCAGCCTTTAGTGGGCAAGTCGTTAATGCCTATTTTTTCAGGGCTGATGCGAGAGGAACATGAGCAACTATGCTGGGAGCATATTGGCAGTGTGGCAATCCGTAAAGGAGATTGGAAATTGGTAGCTTCTCGGAATCAGCCATGGGAGTTGTACGACATGTCGGTTGATCGTACCGAGTTAAATAATCTTGTCAATGTCTATCCCCAAGTGGCCCAGGAGTTGCGGCAGGATTGGATCGTCTGGGCAAAGCAATGTGGAGTGAAGGTTCCAGTGAAAAATTAGCCCGGACGGTTCATGATACGCCGATGTGCTATGACCATCTCCTGCAACTCCGACAAGAGCTAAGCAGTATGTATTATCGAAAATCTGGATTTTATACCGTTCGTTTTGTAAATAGTTTTGAGATTATTAATTTCTAATACTCGCCTTAGTAGACAATAAAAAGGTATAAAGGGTGAATGACTATGCAATATCGAGAATTAGGACGTACCGGTTGGAAAGTATCTGAGATAAGTTTTGGCGCCTGGGCGATTGGTGGTTCCTGGGG
>Ga0111191_1032_pt1 | contig 24603 bp, 22 predicted proteins | sample DeeMarSWOR324_28_FD_80363 | JGI IMG/M metagenome (GOLD analysis project Ga0111191, IMG submission 80363) | bacterium SM23_31 | reverse complement strand
AATTCTTTCGCTTATGCAGATGGCGAAAACAAGCGCACGGCTTGCACGGTTATCGAAAAATAAAGGTTTGTATATTTCTGTATTAACCAATCCAACCACTGCCGGCGTGATGGCAAGTTATGCTATGTTAGGTGATATAATTATCGCAGAACCCGGTGCTCTAATAGGATTTGCCGGACCGCGTGTTATTAAGCAGACTATCGGCGAAGAACTGCCTGAGGGATTTCAGACGTCCGAATTTCTATTGGAACGGGGTTTTGTTGATATGATTGTTAACCGGAAGGACCTGCGCACCCGCATTACGGAAATTATTGATTTTTTTGAAAATGAGAAAAATGAATGCGACACCTCAAATACTGCTGACGAATGATGACGGTATTCTGGCTCCCGGATTGACCGCTCTTTATGAAGCGCTGTCGCCGGTCGGTATGTGTACTGTCGTGGCTCCTGTTACCGAGTGCAGCGCTGTTGCTCACGCGATTACTATGCGTAAGCCGATCCGCATACAGAAAAGTAATCACAGTTTCAAGGGATTTGGCTGGGCAATTGACGGAACGCCGGCAGATTGCGTAAAATTTGCAGTTAAAAAGGTCCTGCGCTCGATGCCCGATCTTATTGTTGCGGGAATCAACCATGGGGCAAATACGGGAATAAATACGGTCTATTCGGGAACGGTTGCCGGTGCCGCAGAAGGCGGAATAATGAACGTGCCTGCGTTTGCAATTTCGGTTGCCTCGTATGAGTATGACGATTTTTCAACTGCCGCTGAATTTGCACAAATTATTGCAAAAAAAATTCTCGAAAACAGGCTTCCCGAATATACATTTTTAAATATCAACGTCCCTCCCGTGCCAAAAGAACAAATAGCCGGTATACGGATTACGCATCAGGGAAAAACTCGGTACGATGAAATATTTGACGAACGCAAAGACCCCTCGAATAATACATATTTCTGGTTAAGAGGAGAAAGAATACTTTTGGAACATTCGGAAGATTCGGACGAAATCGCAGTAGCGAATAACTATATCGCAGTTACCCCGCTACAGTGCGACTTAACCAATTACAATGCTATGGATTATTTGCGCAAATGGGACATTTCTCTGGAATAAATTTTGGTAATATTTGTATCAATCAAAGGTAACGGTTTCTGCTTGCCGACATTATGCACGAAACGATTATAATTCTCGATTTTGGTTCTCAGTATACGCAGTTGATTGCCCGGCGCATCAGGGAGCAGAATGTTTATTGCGAGATATATCCGTTCAATGTCCCGCTTGAAACGATTGAATCCAAAAATCCGCGCGGTATTGTACTGTCCGGCGGTCCGATGAGTATTTACGAAGAAGGCGCTCCACAAATTAGTGAAAATATATTTTCCTTGAATGTACCCTTCCTCGGGATTTGCTATGGATTATGTACGATTGCACACCATTTCAACGGCGTTGTCGCTCATTCGGATAAGCGTGAATACGGCAGAGCCGAGCTTGAAATAATTCATAATACCGACCTGTTTGCCGGAATAGAAAATAAATCGAGGGTTTGGATGAGTCATGGGGACCGCCTGGATACACTCCCGAAAGATTTTGAAATTATCGCGCGTACGGCAAACTCACCTATTGCAGCTATCCATAGTAAACAGATGCGATTATACGGTATTCAATTCCATCCGGAAGTCGTACATACCGAATATGGTGATAAAATACTGCACAATTTTCTATACCGTATCTGCGGCGTAAAGGGCGACTGGACGTCCTCCGCTTTTATAACGGAGACTGTTGAGCACATAAAACGGCAGGTGGGCAACAGCAGGGTTGTTTTAGGACTCAGCGGGGGCGTGGATTCTTCCGTAACGGCGGTATTGATTAACAGGGCGATAGGGGAACAGCTCACTTGCGTATTTATCGATAACGGTTTGCTGAGAATCGGCGAACGGGAACAGGTTGAAAAAACGTTTCGCAGCTATTTTCACATAAATCTCCGAGTTGTGGACGGTACCCGTGATTTCCTGGAGGCACTCGCAGGTGTAACCGATCCTGAAAAAAAGCGTAAAATTATAGGCAATGTTTTTATAAAGTTTTTTGAAAAAGAAGCGCGCACGGTTGGAGGTGTCGAATTTCTTGCACAGGGGACACTATATCCGGACTTGATTGAAAGCACCTCGTTCAAGGGACCTTCCGCTACAATTAAAAGCCACCATAATGTAGGGGGGCTGCCTGAAAAAATGTCGCTGCAGTTAGTCGAACCGCTGCGTGAACTGTTTAAAGATGAAGTGCGGAAGGTCGGTAAACAGCTAAATATACCGGATGAAATCCTGCAGAGGCATCCGTTTCCCGGACCCGGACTCGCCGTAAGAATCCTGGGACCGGTTACTAAAGAAAAACTCGGACTTTTGAGCAGGGCTGACAAAATATTTATTGATGAAATAAAGGCTGCCGGAGTATACAACGAAGTTTGGCAGGCGCTGGCTGTATTGCTGCCGGTCAGGTCGGTAGGTGTCATGGGAGACCACAGGACGTACGACCGCACGGTTGTTTTGCGTGCCGTTACAAGCGTTGACGGCATGACCGCCGACTGGTATCCGATGCAGCACCGGCTGCTTGCCCATATATCCAACAGAATTATCAACGAAATTCCGGGCATTAACAGGGTCGTATACGATGTCAGTTCTAAACCGCCAAGCACCATTGAATGGGAATAAATGAATCCGGTCAGAAAAACTATATTTATAAGAACGATGAAAAAAATCACGCTATTTACAGCCGCAATCATTACGATAATTGTATCGTCACATATCTTTGCCTCAGCGCGGCAGGCACAGAAAGTATATATCCAAGAAGCGGATACACTTTTTAGCATTGCTCTATCGGAATATAAGAATGGGCGGTATCAGCAGTCATTGGATATTATCGAACACATACTGGGATTTTCCAATAATCAGCGCTCATCTGCGGCTTTCTACCTTAAATGCCGTATAGCGAGAGACAGAAAGGATTACAATGAGGCGTCTGCGCTCATATCGGAACTTTTAAAAACTTATCCCGATTCACGTTATGTCTCGCATGCTAGGATGCTGCGGGCGGAGATATATTTTAATAAAGGAATGAACTATTTTGCACTGCAGGAATTGCTGTGGAACGTCGCACATGGAGACGGCTCCGTAATACGGGCTCAGGCGGCTGAAAAATTTGTAGATCTGTTCGATCCCGAAATTCCTGAATACTTGTATGGCGAATTCAAAGGGTTTTACAATGACCCTGAAATACATGCTTTGGTCGATATGAAAATTGTACAGAATAAAATTAATGAAGGAGCATTGGACGAAGCACAGGCGATACTCGAAAGCATTAAAGATCGTATTACGTTCCGGGCTGTTCAAAACGTTGTAACAGATTTGCAAAGCCTGATTATGGAAGAATTATCCGGTGACCGGTATATTGCTGTCCTTATGCCGTTTCATGGCGAATATGCGGAGAAGGGAAAGCGCATTTTTAACGGCGCAGACGCAGCGCTCAGTCAATTTTTCGCCGCAGGCGGATCCGCCTCTGGCGGAATTAATAAAACAGCAAATACGATAAAACTTAAACCTATCGATACTGAAGGCAGTATTTCCAAATTCCCCTCATTAATAAAGGATATTGCTGCAGACAGGTCGATATTAGGAATTTTGGGACCCGTTGATCCAAAGTTACAGGCTCTGGCAGGCGCAGCGGCTTCGATTTATAAGGTCCCGGTTGTAATGACGGGTAATAATGAAGGGAAAATCACGGAGATAAATGATTACTTGTTTCAGATTAAAGGTTCTGCTGAATTAGAGGGCGCTGCACTTGCGAATTTTGCTGTAAACGAACTTAAATTCAATATTTTTGCAATATTAAGCCCTATCGGGGTTCCCGAAGAACAAATGGCTCAAAGATTTGCTTTAGAGGTCGAAAAACTCGGCGGAAATATCCTCGCACAGGAGTGGTATTATCCCGGAACTACCGATTACAAATACCAGTTCAATCATATCCGGAAGATTGGTTATGACATAATGATGAAAGACTCGCTGCGTATATTCATCCGGGAAAATCTTGTGGATTCCACTGCTATTATTCAAGATAGTCTCACAATAGAATTTTTGGATTCATTAACTGCTGTTTTTATGGACAGCCTCACCATTGCTGAACTTGATTCAATCTGGTACATATACCTGGATAATCTCGAAGCAAGAAGAAAAAAGGAGGGTATCAGAGAGGTGGACAGCCTCGATTATTCGGTTTATACTTATGACGCAATTTTTATTCCTATCACTACGCCGGAAGACCTTTATATTATTCCCAATCAGTTTGCTTATGAAAATTTTAATGCTATGCTGCTTGGCAACAACATATGGTACGACATGTCTAAGCTCGACCTTATTAAAAGATCTTTCAACACACTCTATTTTACCTCCGATTATTTTATTGATGATTTTTATACACCATGGTCAAATTTTCGTGATATTTTCCGTCGGATCAAGGGGGCTTCACCGGGAATCGACGAAATGTACGGATATGATGCAGCGATATTTATATTAAACGGGGTAAGCGGTGCTTTATCGAGAGAACGCTTTAGGGAAAATCTAATGCGTATTCGGTCTATGCCGGAATCCGCCCGCGGAACGATTGAAATGGATAATACTAACCAAAAATCAAATTGGCTGCTTTTGCAATATAAAAATGGAGTGCTCGAGTTTTTTGAAAGAGACTCTACCAAAATTCAGCAGAAATAAAAAATTTGATTAATTTTAAAAATCTATTTTTTTGACATGATAAACAAGATAAAATATCCTGTATATCCTGCCTGAATGAGCTTTAATTATATTGTACGGGATGATATTAAGTCTTTGCTAAAGTTATGGAATATATTTAATTATAAAACTTATGAGTTGATTCAAAATAGAAAATAAAGTTATGGATTTAGACGAAAAATATAAAAAACTGCAAAATATTTTGCGGGAAATGGGTGGTGTTGTTATCGGTTTTTCTGGAGGCGTCGACAGCACTTTTCTGCTCAAGGTTGCGGCGGATGTTTTGCATGAGAAAGCGCTTGGGCTGATAGCCGTTTCCAACTCTTTTCCTGAACGTGAACTGATGAAAGCAAAAAAGTTAGGAGAGCAAATTGGCGCGCGTATTCGCGTTGTTCAAACTGAAGAACATTCTAATCCTCAATATATCAACAATCCTGTAAACCGGTGCTATTTCTGCCGTACGGAACTTTTCGGTAAAATGGCTGGCGTTGCTGAAGAAGAAGGTATAACATTTCTTGCCGACGGCGCCAATATAGACGATATAAGCGATTACCGTCCCGGTGAAAAAGCCAGGGAAAAATATTCCGTCAGGAGTCCGCTCCGTGAGGCGGGCTTACGCAAAGATGAGATAAGGGCTCTTTCGAGGAGATTGGGACTTCCTACGTACAATAAGTCCTCTTTAGCATGTTTAGCCTCGCGCATCCCCTACGGCTCAAGAATAACTCCCGAAAAATTACGTATGATAGATTTGGCGGAAAACTATCTTACGGACCTCGGTTTTAATACGGTTAGAGTACGCCATTATGATACGACCGCAAGAATCGAACTTGATACACATGAATTTTCTAAGATGATGGATGAAACAATTAGAAAAAAAATCGTTCGCAAACTTAAAGAAATCGGTTATATATATGTCACACTGGATTTAGAGGGTTTCCGCTCAGGAAGTATGAATGAAGTCCTAATCAATGAAGATGGTAGGCTAACCGTTAAACAACAATAAATGTAAACGGTTGAAAAGGAGAGTGCAGAGGGATAAAATTTTTCTTCTTTTTGTCCCGGTCCAACATTGTTGCTTTGTTTTTCTCTGAACAAGTTATTCAGGATATTTATGAAAGTCATCCCCATCGGAAGATTCAAACCCTATAGATTTGCCATTTTTGAGCGATTCCCTGAAGTGCATGCCTGCGTAAGCACCCGTCATTCTACAGTTCCTGAGCCGAATCCTGTCCGCCGGAGGCGGATTAACCTGCCTGAAGAAGAACGCCGGGAAAGATATTTCCGCTCGGAAAAGCAATGGTATAACGCTTTACATATTCCCGTAGACCATATTGCCCGTATACATCAGGTACATGGCGACCATATCGTACATGCGCGCCAGCCGGGAATACTCGGAGAGGGTGACGGGATTGTTACCAATCTAAAGAATCTCTATTTAAGGGTAGTAACGGCTGATTGTCTATCGGTTTTCATATACGATCCATGTGCAAAAGCAATAGGACTTGTACATGCCGGGTGGCGGGGATTATGTAATAACGTTATCGGTAAGACAATTGAAAAAATGCAAAAACTGTTTAACTCAAAACCACGAAATTTAATTATTGCGATTGCTCCGTTTATACAAGCCTGCTGCTATACGGTAAAAGAAGATGTTGCCGGTAAGTTCTCCTCAGAATCTCTTGGTTCAATAAATAATGGTGCATACAAACTTGATATGGGAAACGCCGCAGGTAAACAATTAGCATTATTGAAGATACCGCATTTGAATATTGAAATTGCATCTGAATGTACTTACTGCCGTGATGACCTTTTTTACAGCGCACGGCGTGACAAACTGAGAACAGGGCGGAATGTGAGTATTGTGGGCCTGCAATAATATATGAGCCTGCATAATTCATAAAAGTGTTTATTAGTTGATATATGTTATTGTTATTATTGGCATTATTACAAGACTGTCATCCCGGGTACTCGGTGTACGACAGAATTGGAATTTATGAATAAACCAGGTTATAGAAATTTTAGGGTAGCCGCACACTTTAGTGTGCGCTTATAGTGAAATTACAACATATAATAGCGTGATAAACGCAGGATAAAGCCTGCGGCTACCGAAAATGCATATTTAATTTGTCAACAACCATTAAACAAGTATCATAATTTTATTAATGAATTAATCAGGAGAGAAATATTATTCAGTAAAATGAAATTAGCTTTTAGTAAAAAAGGCAGTCGTCTGCGCATTTTTAACTGAAAGCTGACCGCTGAAGACTGACAGCAATTTGTTAGGGATAACACCCGAATAGAATTAAAAAATATGAGGATATTCCTCTTGCATAAAGAGAAAATCATGTGTAATATAGTTCACCCGGAGGCTGATCCGCCTCCGGCGGAAATGTATTATTTTTTTAAAAATAACGCTTGACAAGGATTCATAATATCTGACAATATTATTAAGATTGCAATACGGGAATTTACACTTTTTTTAGAACAAAAAGATTGTGGGCTATAATGTCTCTTAAAGTGAGGGTGTTTATATGGAAAAGAAAGAACTTTTTACGTCGCGAATCGGGCTTCTCCTTGCTTCTCTCGGAATGGCGGTCGGTACAGGGAATATCTGGAGATTCCCGCGTATAATTGCGAAATACGGCGGTGGTTCATTTCTTATCCCCTGGATCATATTCCTTTTTCTCTGGTCGATTCCTCTTTTGATACTGGAATTCAGCCTGGGGAAAGGGGCGCGCAAGGGTACTGCCGGCGCATTTGGTGCAATTATGGGAAAAAAATTCGGCTGGATGGGAACCTATGTCGGGTTTTGTGCAATGGGCATTATGTTTTATTATTCCGTTGTTACAGGCTGGTGTATAAAATACGTTACTGCTTCAATAACCGGAAAAGTCTTCTTACAGCAAGGGCGGGAATACTGGGATTCGTTCATTGCTACACAATATCAGCCGCTGTTTTTCCATTTCTGTGCAATGCTTATCGGTTCGTATATTATTTATAAAGGCGTAAGGGGTATCGAAAAAGCAAATAAATTCCTGATTCCTTCACTTTTTGTCTTGTTGTTGATTGCGATGGTCAGGTCTTTAACCTTACCGGGTGCCGTGGAAGGTGTAAATTATCTGTTTACACCAAAATTAAGCGAGTTATTTAACTATGAGGTTTGGCTGCAGGCGCTTACGCAGTCCGCCTGGTCGACAGGCGCCGGATGGGGATTGATTTTAACCTATGCTGTGTATATGAAACAGAAAGAGGATATAGTACTTAATTCGGGTATTATCGGATTTGGTGATTATACAGTTTCGCTTATCGCCGCACTGACTATTGTGCCGGTGGTTTTTGCACTGGGGTCTGCTTATGCGGACCCGGTGCAGTTGGTGCAGGAACCGGGTCCCGCAAATACCGGCTTAACATTTATATGGATCCCCCAATTATTTAACCAGATTGCAGGCGGCAGATTTTTTCTCACTTTGTTTTTCCTTGCTCTCAGTTTTGCTGCCGTTTCTTCACTAATATCCATGATAGAGCTTACAACCCGAATATTTATGGATATGGGATTGACAAGAAAGAAGGCGATAATAATGGTCGGCAGCGTTGCATTCGTTCTCGGTGTTCCATCGGCGCTCAGCATGGGCTTTTTTGAGAACCAGGACTGGGTCTGGAGTCTCGGATTGATGTTGAGCGGATTTTTTATTGCCCTTGCAGCAATAAAATACGGTGTAAAACGTTTCCGGGAAAACTTTATTAACCTCGAGGGCAATGATATTAACCTCGGGAGATTCTTTGATGTGATTGTGTTTTTAATACCGGTGCAATTCGTTGTGCTGATATGGTGGTGGTTCTCTCAGGCTGGCGGCTGGACCGACATTTTCAGTTCCTTCAGTGTGGGTACATGCCTCTTGCAGTGGGGATTGGCTATCATCATATTTATCGCCATTAATAAGTGGCTCATGAACCAAACTTTTGAAGGAGAAACACAATGAATCCGTCTGCGATTATAATGCTGGTTCTTATGGGCGGTATTGTATTGGGAGGATTGATACTTGCCTTGATAACGGCAATGAAACGTGAAAAAAGTAAATCGGCAAACAACAAAGGTTAAAACCAATTTATAATTACGAATTACGAATTGCGAATTTTTAAATCATTAGATAATCACACTTCGATATTCGACATTCGTACTTCGACATTCGACACTCTTATGGTTTATGAATAAGAAACAAACATATCGCGAACATTTAAGGGCAATTAAAAGTGCTCCTTTGATGCCGGTGTATGTTATCACCGGTGCAGAAGATTATCTGCGCGAAACCGCAGTAAATTTGATACTCAATAAAAGCGAATCGGCCGGAAAGGACACTATTGCCGTTAAGAAACTTTTTGGAGATGAAATTGACGCCGGTGAACTCAATATAAACCTTGTTTCGTATTCGCTTTTTACTGATAAAGAGTTTATTCTTATTAAAGACGCCCGGAAAATGAACAGCGAATGCTGGAATATTTTAGAAGGATATGTTAAGAATCCGCGGATTTCAACTACGGTGATCCTTGAAGACGAAAAACTCGATGAACGAATTCCTGCAGTTAAATTTCTCAAGGAGAACGCTGCGTGGTATAATTTTCCCATACTCTATGACAATCAACTGATTGCCTGGCTTCGAGAGTATGCGGCAAAATTGGATTTTTCAATGAATAACGATGCGCTGTACGTACTCAAAGACTCAACAGAACCTGCCCTGCGAAACTATGTGAACGAATTCGAAAAAATTCAACTCTTCGCTCAAGCGGAAAAAGAGTTGTCTGAGGATGATATTATTGAGATTATATATGCAAGCCGCAGTTTCAATATATTTGAATTCATGCATGCCTTGTGTGAGACCGACAGCATAAAAACGCTTGAGTTCCTGCAGCAATTCATTTTATATAACGAGAGTGCACCGCGTATTTTCGTTATGATTGTACGGCATTTAACAATATTATTAAAAATTAAGCTCTACAGCGCACGGAGTATTAAAAGCAATGAAATTGCCAAAATTGTAAAAGTGCCTTATTTTAGGTTTAATAGATACGTGCAGCAAGCCGCACAAATTTCTATTGACGATATTCTAATACTATTAGAAGCAGTTCTCGAAGCGGATACCCATCTGAAAACCGGGTACCGCAGTGACAAAATGATAATAACATTGCTTATTCAAAAATTTAAAAGTATTTTTAATAAATAACTATATTGCAACAAAACGAATATTGGATCGTTATAATAAATATAGATTTTTTATGTTTTGTCAATATATATTGATTTTGTGAGTTAAATACGCATATTATTTATATTCGTTATGAAAAAACTGCCGTGCATTCCTGCCGCTCGGCGGGATGGATTAACATTGTAAAAACGAATAAAAATAATTTTTACAAAATTCCTGATAGTAAAATAAAAAATCAGGGAACTTTGTCTCGCATTGGTAGTTATATACATGAACAATGATAATAAAAACGGCTCTTCTCCTTCAGATGAAGAACTGATCGAGCAGTTCCAGCATGAAAATCTGTATGCTTTTGAAGAAATTGTAAGGCGTTATAAAGACCAGCTCGTCAATTTTGCTTATCGCTTCCTGGGTGATATTGGAGAGGCTGAAGATATTGTTCAGGAAACTTTTTTACGGGTATACCGCAAAAAAAAAGCATACAGAAATGTAGCAAAGTTTTCTACGTGGATATATACCATTACCGGTAACCTTGCGAAAACGGAGCTCAGACGCCGTAAACGGCGAAAAATCTTATCCGTTAGCAGTCTGGGTTTTGAAGATAAAGATTATGAACTGCGCGATGGGAAAAAGGGACCAGAAGAAAGCGTTGATGATATTTTAAAGGAGGACATTGTTCAGAGAGCAATCGATTCTCTGCCGGAAAAATTTAGAGAAGTAATAATTTTTCGAGATATTCAGGAACTTTCTTATGAAGAGATTAGTTCAATCTTAAAAATACCTTTGGGAACCGTAAAATCCAGGGTCAATAGGGGTCGTTTTAAACTCCAGGAAAAACTTACTGAATATTTAAAAGAAATTAAAGAATGAAATGCCTATGATCGACTGCGTAGATTTTTCACAGCACTTTTCCGATTATCTCGAAGGTAAAGTATCAGAAGAGTATGAAAAATTAATCGATGAACACCTTGCCGCATGCTCTAACTGCGCAAAATTGTTGGCGAATGCCCGCCTGGTAATTAAATCACTTAAAAGTCTGCCAAAAATTACCGCATCGGAAGATTTCAACAGGGTTTTACGACGGCGTTTAGCTCAGGAAGCCGCTAAAGAACGTGCAGCAGGACTTGAACGGATGCTTAACACAATCCGCGCTCTGCCTGTTAAACCGATAGTTGTAACTTTTGCCGCCGCTGCAATTATCGCATTTGCTGCTGTGATAATTGAAACTTATGTAATCAGCAGCAATGAAGAAAAAGTTTTATATTCACCGCGTATTAAACCCCCGCCTTTCCCGGGTTCCAGCCAGACCGCCGTTTATCAACAAAAGCAGTCGACCACCGGCCCCATGCAAATCGGGGGATTTAACCTGCCGGACAGTTCATCACTGTTTTTTCCGAACAGGACAATTGACAGCACCTTACCGGAAACAATGTTCCAATCACTGCGAGACCAATTTCAGCCTGTTAAAATAATCAAATATTAAACCGATTGTGGATTACATAATTACTGGGATGCCGGAACACGTTACTAAATTATTAACATATTTGTGGGAAGGTCTTGCAATCCCGCTTAGCGGGATGCAAAACCTGATCCTGAAGTTACCGTCAATGGTGCGGATTTCTGTTGGTCTTGAAGGCGCGGACAACCTCATTGTAGACCTTAACCAGGCATTGAAAAAACTGCCGTAACTCATTATGACATATTTTATGCAGGGAACAAATAAACTAACAAGTAATTTACAAATTACAGACTATTTTTATATATTTAAGTGAGGAATGATATGAAGCAGCAAAAAGCTTTTACCGTTTCACTATTAATTTTTTCATTTTTAATTATTTGGTTTATGCCAATTCCGTCCCTCTATGCTCAAAGAGGAGCAGAGGAATTCAGTTATTATATACCACCGGTCGACAGAAACCCGTATCCCCTCGTAGAGCAGCGACAGGTTAAAAATATTATTCTGATGATCGGAGACGGAATGTCGATTACAACGATTACTGCAGCCCGCATCAAAGTCCTTGGCGCAAATGGTAAAATGCATATAGAACGGATGCCGGTTACGGGTTTTATTAATACTTACTCGGCAAACGCGCTGATAACTGATTCTGCGGCGGGTGCGACCGCTCTTTCAAGCGGATATAAAACGAATAACGGGATGATTGGCATGATACCCGACAGTACAAAAGTATACACAATCCTCGAGGGTGCCCGTGATAAAAGTATGTCGACCGGTCTAATTGCAACGTCGACGATCACCCACGCAACTCCGGCTGCTTTTGCGGCTCATGTCCGTTTGAGAAGCAATCAAGCGGCGATTGCGTATGACATTATTGCAAATAGAGTGAACGTGATTTTGGGAGGCGGAGAAGCATTTTTCCTCCCGCAATCACACCCGGATAGCAAGAGGCGTGATGACAAAAACCTGATTGAAGAAGCAGTAAAAGCCGGTTATGAATTTGTTCAGACAAAATCCGAATTCGATGCAGCTAAAAGTGATTTTTTACTGGGTCTGTTCCATAATGACGCAATGACTACAGAATCCCCGGAACCGACACTTGCGGAAATGACGGCAAAAGCAATAGAAATCCTGAGCAGGAACGTGAAAGGATTTTTCCTGATGGTTGAAGGAAGCCAGATCGATTGGGCTGAACATGATAATGATGCAGATGAAACGATAAAGCAGATGCTGCACTTTGACCTCGCCGTCAAACAGGCGGTTGATTTTGCCATGGAAAACGGAGAAACTATTGTTGTAATAACGGCAGACCATGAAACCGGCGGGATGACCATCAACGGCGGTCGATTATCCGGGGAAAACCTCTCCATAAAATGGACTACCGGCAGTCATACCGGCGTTCCCGTACCGGTTTTTGCTTTTGGCCCTCACGCTGAGCGCTTCACGGGATGGCATGATAACACGGACGTTCCTAAAATTTTTGCAGAGTTATTAGAAATCGCCGATTTTCCAAAAAAATGACTGAGAAATAAAAAAATACCTGTTGAAAAAACAGTACAATTCTTTGTGATCATTATCATTTATTTTAAAGATTATTTTCCTCACTTATTCCTCAATTTCCCTTCTGGTTTAAGTCCCTCCCTGCTGGTTCAAGTTTGCAACTTGAACCTAAACGTTACGATAATTTGGCGTCATGTCCCATAAATGTTATTTTTTCCGTGATTTCAGGAAAAAAACTTGATTTTTCCATTGCAATTTGTATTTTAAATATGTAGAATTATGATGTTAAATATAATCAACGAAATGATGTAAAATTATATGTTTCATAAACAATTCGCGGAAACATGCAGATTCTAAGGGGCGCTCCCGGATAATGTAGTCTTCATATTCTTTGCTGATTCTCTATCGTTGATTCCCGACCCGATTCTGCGGATTCTTTCATTGTTCTGTAACGGAAGTTAATTTATTAGAATAACCTTTGTTGTAAATCCAAATAAAGATGCTGAATCCCATTCAGGGGGATTGGGTGTGATATTTTAAGTCCCGTGAGGGACGACATGTTTATAGAAGAACGAATTATGCCCTCGTTCCACGTTCTCCAGACGTGGAACGCATAAAATCAAAGATGCTGAATCCTTCTCAGCGGGACGGCATAACAGGGAAGGGAATACCTGTCATTCTGAACTTGTTTCAGAATCTTTTTTGAGATGCTGATATCCCGCTCAGCGGGATTAGGAATGCTATTTCAAGTCCCGTTAGGGACTACATGTTTATAGAAGAACGAATTATTACGAAAAAAAGCTCCGTCGGAGCGGCATATAGGGGAAATTTCCCCCTTAATCCCCCTTTGAAAAAGGGGGAGACTTCCCCGTTTCGTCAGGACTTCAGTCCTTGACGCAGCTGAAGATTATCTCACTCCCGCTTAGCGGGAAGAGTGTCAGGGTTAGGTTGAATAAAATAAACCCGAGTACTCGTGAAAATTGGGAATGATATTTAAAAATAAGAATGACATTCAAAAAGTTTAACCGGAGAGTAATAAATCAGGATGCAATGGAAATTTTAGAAAGATAAAAATTTTTAATTTTTTTCTTGACAACTAGATAACTTATATATATATTAGTTTTAGCTATTGATTATGTTCATGGACCTTCTCATACGGAAATTGTTAATGGATGCTGTGATGCTAATTTAATCTACTCTGATACCGGATTATTCTTCTGAAGCTGAATTTCTCCCTGAACACAAATTGTTACTTTCGTATTATTTATTGATTTAAACTTTTTCTTGCGTAGTCTTTTATATAATTGGGCTGACGTCTTTCGCCTCCGGTTTAATTTAATATTTAACCGCAAAGGCGCAGAGAGAGTTAATAATAGAAAAAATATAAATATTACTCTGAGGTCTCTGCACATTCTTTTCCGCCAGAGGCGGATCAGCCTCTGGCTGAGCGTACTCTGCGGTTAGGGTTTAAAAAATGAAACTCGACATACTCAAATACAACGGTCTCGGCATTGTCGGCATATTCCTTCTCTATGCCAATATAAATATTGCATGGAAAATGTTCTACCGCAGTAATGATTCTATCCGTATGAATCTAAAAACTGTAGTTATACCGACAAACGAACAAATCGCAGATACGTTACGTTCACTTTGGAGCATCGGAGAAAGGTACAACGGAGAAGAAGGTGTCATGTCATTGCGAGTATCCCGAGACTTCGGGAGACGAAGCAATCTCGCTTTTCAAGCTGAAATCCGAACGCTGACCGCTGACAGCTTATTAGTCCTTGATGACCCAATCGAAAGCAACAAAAGACACATTATCTCCGGCGATTCTCTCATCGGCTATGCCTACATCATCCACGAACCAATCGCCTGTTCATCATGCAGCGATATAAACTATATACTGATAACCGACAACGAATATACTATCAAAAACATAATCTTCCTTCGCGATATAGTGGAAGGCTACAAAATTATCCATGTCGAAAAATTTGAAGAATTTTCAAACCAATTCTTGAACAAGAATTTATTACATGACGATTTTACTCTGATCAAAGTCATCTCTAATCCAGAGAAACATTCGATTTATTTTAAAGAAAGCATAAAAACATTGTATAAAAAGATAAAGGTTTTAAGTGAAAAAAAATTATAAAATTTACATTCTTATAATATTCATACTTGACTTGATGTTTTTAGGTCAATGGAGTTATAATAAATATATTCGGTTACCTGAATATCCTTGCTCATATCAAATATCGACTATAAATAAAGATAAAAATATCGAAAAAGAACGATTACCTGATTATGGAAATTTAATAAAAGACCATGTAATTTTTGATGTGGCAGATAAAGAAATAAATATTACAAAAGACATTGAAAAATATAAATTTATTAAAATTATACAAATAAGAGACGAAAATAATATTGATATTGACTATTTCACTTCTTTTCTTGAAATAAGAAACGATTTTACTGAAGAAAACATAGTGTTTATTTATATGGTTATTGGGAATTTTCGCAAGGAAAAGAAAAAAGAGCTTGTTAATATCCAAAACAAGTATAATATTACTATTACGAATGTGTCAAAATCATTTCTTTTAGATAATTATACTATATCAGGAAGCAGATGTGGATATTTTATCTTCTTAAGTAAAGATAATCGGGTTAAGCTGGCAATTTCAAGTATTGATCCCGAAGTACTTAAACAGATTTTAAAACAAGAATTAGATATAAAAAAGGGCTGATAATTGCCATGAAAAAAAATGTTTTAATAAATATGGTTATTGTTACAATGACTTTATTTGGATTGTTTTTTACTTATTTTTCATGCACACCTAACACAGAAGAAAATAAGTCTACTTCCGAATCTCTATATCCTGCTTATTATTACAACAGAGAAATATTTGTTAGCGTTAATTATATATTTAACAATGAGGGCCTTTATCAACCAGTTATGATACGTCAGAATCCTTTAACCAAGGAATTGTTTGTTCTAGATAAAGGTAATACATGTATATATGTTTTTTCACTTGAAGGACAGTTTGTACGAAAAATTGGAAGACCGGGTCAGGGCCCAGGTGATTTATTAAAACCTGAATACATTGCTTTTGATAATGAAGGGAATCTCTATGTTTATGAAGCGGGTAATTACCGTTTTTCTATATTTTCTAAAGAAGGAAAATTTATCTATTCATTTCGTAATATCAATTCAGTTTCAAATGTAGTATTTACCATAACAAATAAAAAAGAAATCGCAGCCTTTATAAGGAAACGAGATCATTATTTAACAATATTTTCAAGAAATGGTGATATTGTTAAAGATATTGGGGAAATTAAACATTATAACGATAATATACCTGCCTTAAATGAAACATATGCTGAACTATCTTCAATATTAGAAGTCAACGGGAAATATGTTATTTTTTTAAGGCATCTTCCGATGGTGAAAATCATAGATAAATCTGGAAAACTTTTACAAGAAAAATTATTAAATAAAGAATTAGAAATAACATCTTTTCATGATCCAAATACATTGAAAATATCAGTTCACAGAAGAATTATTCTCGATGCTATTTATAGATTTAATAACTATTATGTATTTATTCATGAATTTTATCCAAATAATCCAGATGCAGAAAAGGTAAATTTTCAAATATACGTTTTAAATGAAGAGTTTAATACCATTAGAAAGATATATCTACCTATAGAAGAACCATTAAGTAGAATAAAAAGTTATCCTCGCTCAACATTTAGTTATCAGTTTGAAGTAATAACAGAAAATGATGATATTTTATTAATTTTAATGCCAAATACCGAGATATATCGTTATTATAGATAATTTCAACAATCAAGTAATTATTTGATTCTAAATGTTAATGAATCACAATTAGAAATGGAGGTTTTGATGAAGAAACTTATTTCTTTTTTCTTATTAATTGCTTTTTTATCAATTAATGTATTTGCAATTATTGATTCATTTTCTTCAGAGAATCCAGGTCCGTGCGACGATCCTGACGATGAAGAAACAAATGATGAATATCAGTGTGTTTATTGTATGTGTGCGAAAGATGATGATTTTGAGTTTTGTGAGAGTTATGCCTGTGTTGGCTACCATGGCGAATACAAATATATAGGTACGGATGGGGATTGTCACGAAGGTGATCCTGCAAAATGTTGCGATGATGCATGGCCATTTCCAAATTGTATAGTTATTTATGAATGTGACATGTTTTACGAGTTCTGCGATTCCCTTGATCGCAAATAATTGTTGAGTGAAATAGATCTAAAGTTTTGTTAAAATTACTATAACATAATACGTTGTAGTTCATAGCAATTTGGGTAGTGTATATGGCGGTTGAAAATTGAGTTGAGTGGCAATCGAAAACTGTAACAGAAAATGGGGTCAGGTCTTGTCTAAAGATCAGACTTTGTCTGACAATATTATAATTATCCCCCGAGTACTTGAGGGATTCAGAGCATTTTTGGGGTCAGGTCTTTCATTATTATAAATTATCCCGCTTAGCGAAATTCAGTATGGCTATAATATAAAAGTAAAATCTCAAAAGTAAAAAGTATATAATCCCGATTATTCGGAGCAAAAACAGACGTATCAGGCACACATTTATTCTGTCATGGAATGGTCCATGACAGCCATTATATTGCATTAGCCATCTCTATTGAAACAGACTTATTATATTAATGGAGCATGGTAGGTTTTATGCTCTATTTTTTTGTTGCAGTTCCATGGTTATAATTCGCCCACCGAAAATAATCAATCCTGTACGAAGATAATAATTTCCTTACTACGTGAACAAAATACATCTATGTTTCACCGCAAATTCAAGCAGGAATAACTATCATTTCAACCTCTTACGATAAATATTAATATATACTTTTCTAACGCCTGAATATAAAAATGGATTCGGTTCCTGTAATCCCGCTGAGTCATTCTGTGATCCCGAGAACTCTGGGCGGGGCAGCGGTTTCTGTCAAAATCCGTTCTTTAAGACTAAAACTTGCCCCGAAACGTTATTTTTTCCGTGATTTTGGGAAAAAAACTTGATTTTCTTGTTGCAATTTACAATTTAAATGTTTAGAATGAGGAAGTTAATTATATTTGAATTAGTTATTCAAAGTTATATGTTTCACAATAAATCCGCTGAAAAAAGCTGATTCTGAAGGGTGCTCCCGGATAATGTAGTCTTCATATTCTTTTGCTAATGCTCTATCGCTAATTCCCGACCCGATTCTGCGGATTCTAATTCTGTAAATTCTTTCTATGTTGTGAAATGTGTTTTTTCGTTGCGTCAGGACTTCAGTCCTTGACGCAGTTGATAATTCCCCGAGTACTAGGTGTTAGGGTGAGCTTTTTTAAAAAAATAATATAGATGAGTGGCACCCCCATCCCGCTAAGCGGGATGGGGGTGATTGCTGGATTATTCAGCTTCCCGTTGCTTCAAAACTTCAGTACTTGACGCAACCTATGTTCCTTCTCTCCCGCTTAGCGGGAAGAGGGCAAGAGTGAGGGTGAATAAAAATATATTAACCGGGGGCAATAATGGTGGATAATGAATTTTTTAAAAAAATCGCGGAAATACAAAAATATGTCTACGAAAATATTAAAGAAGTTGTAGACTGTCCAACACTTGCACGTAAATTTAATCTCAATTTGAGAACATTCAGGGACCAGTTTTTCATAATTACTGGTTTAACACCAAAGAAATACATAAATGAAGCACGTTTGAATATCCTGGTTAAAATTCTTATTAAAGAAAAAATCAACAAACATCGAAAACTTATAAATTATGCACACGATATAGGGCTTAATTCTGTAGCAAGTTTTTGTTTATTAATAAAGCGGGAAACAGGGAAAAAAGCCATGGAATTTATAATACATATAAAAAGGAAAAACAAAGGCAACAAAAAAGTATAGAAATAGTGTAATTTTGTTAGCCGTTTTGTTAGCCGTTTTGTTAGCCGAAATTTCTTGACATTGCTTGGCAATGGTTTTATATTATTAAAAAATAAAATTATTTTTGCCATTCGGACTGTCTGTTACTCTTTTTATTGTTGAATCTGCGATGAGACGATAACTCTGATAAACATTAAAATAAGACTCGTAATAGTTGTTGTACATTAATAGAATATATTCAAACATAGTTATGATAAATAAGAAGATATTTACAGAGATTTTGTTTAGAATCAATCAATTACTATATTGCTCTGTTTGATGAGAAAATATTTTAAGAAGAAACAAAGGAAAGGTGTCTCTTAATCGCAGGGTTAGGGTCAGAATATGTGAATTTTATGGGAAAAGATGATATGTTGGTTTTAAGAATACTGTTTTTCGATTGTAATATTCAGAATCATATACTAAATTGTTTTAATAATTCAATCAAATCCAAACTAATATCTTTTAGAGATTTGATATGTGGAATATCAGATATAATAGAGGGGGTTTCGAATACGGAATGCGGAATGAAAATCAAGTAGCGAGTGAAAAAAGACAAATTTAAAATGCCATAGTTTGCAGCCTAACGAAATGAATGGACCAGCAGTACATATCAGCCGGATACGGCGGTACATTAACGAACGAAACGCGAAGCGCGCTATCAGGTGTGTGATTGGGGCGGTGTTCGTATTTGCCGGAATAAGCAAGTTGTTGGATCCAATAAAATTTATAGATGTATTAGAGAGTATCATCAATCTTAGTTATTATCCATTATTAATTGGATCTTATATTTTTTCCCTGGTAGAAATTGCTATCGGGTTATTAATAGTATTCAAACCGGTTCGGGAAGTGTTATATGTTTCCACGGGATTTCTATCGGTGTTTTGTATATTTTTGCTGTGGCAGATTATGACGTATGCAACACCAGACTGCGGATGTTATGGGTCGATTCTTAACGTTACAAACAAACAGCAGTTGCTCAATGATGTTGCTTTATTGATGGGAACCATTTATCTCCTTTATTGATAGGAACCATTTATCTCTATTAAAATCCAATGAAAAAGAAAATACCTATAAAAGATTATGTATTTATTGCATTGTCATGTATAATTATATATTATTCATTTTCAATGATATACGATACTATAGTAGAAGGCAAAAACCCAACCGTCTTTGGTCCAACAGCAATGACGAAGTACATAAAACCGGATTCTTTGTATGGGCATGAACTGGTAAAATTCGAAATATTTAGTAATGAAAAATCGGCAGGATTCCTTCCCCAAAATAAGGTTACATTTATCATAGGATATAATGCAAATACAACTAATAGATTAAGATATTTGAATACAGTATTAAGTAATATTACTAATTTACAAGATAGCATTAAAATTATTGTATTGTCACTTGACAATAATATTAAAAATGATAATTTTCAGATATATTCATACCAACGTGAAGTCCTGGAAAAAGAATATGGAATAACTAATAATACAAATTTTATTATACTAGTCGATGTAAATAATAAAATAAGATATTTTATGCCTTTTTTTAATGAAAATACTGATTTGCGATTATTATTGGAAAGATATACTAAGGAGGATGGATAAATGTACATCAAATTTAAACTCTATAACTTATTTATCATAATTATATTATGTTTATTTGATAATTGTAATGATAGCAAATCACAGCAAACGATAGTGTATGCCGACATCCCGAAAGAATACAAGAAAACCGTTAAGGTTATATCTACCTTTGGTGACAATGATATATTAAGTAGACCATATATGATCAGATATAATAAATATGATAATAAAATATATATAACAGATTATGGAAGCAACAGAATCGTTGTATTTGATGAAGAATTAAATTACCTGACTACATTCGGTCGTTTTGGGCAAGGTCCGGGAGAGTTTCGGAATCCAACGGGCACTGCATTCTTTCGCGATGGAAGGATACTAGTATTTGATTGGCTAAATATACGATATCAAATATTCGATCAAAACTATAATCATTTAACTACCTTTCCAATTCCTGCGTTTATTCCACCATATATTTTTCATGCTGTAATCGACACTAATAATATCATATATATAAATGCTCCCGATAATGGTTCTCTCTTTACCTTGTTAAAGGACAAAGGAGAAGAATTAAACAGGTTTGGGGAATTATTTCCTATTAAAATTGACTCTACAAATGATAATTGGAAATCATGGCGTCGTGAAGATAGCGCGGCTGAATATGAAATGGACGATGTTACCGGGCAAATTTATTGCGCTTTTTTAAATCATCCTGTCATTAAGGTCTTCGATTCAGAAGGAAATATAATTCTGGAAAAAGATATTTCAAACCTTGGAGTCACAATTTCCAGGAGAATATTTACTGAAGAAAAAAGAAAAAGAGAAAGAAAAAGTAGTGATGAATTTGAGCTGATTATGTATGTGACCGACCTCTCCATAGACGAAGAACATGTATATATACATCATTTTGATAATATAAATAAAGATATAACCGAGTGGAATAGATTATATGCATATTCTAAAGAACAATTAACATTACAAAAAGAAATAGTATTAGATGCTTATATAAAAGATAAATACAGAAATATAATTGAAGTTGATTTTTCTCATCCTGATAATATTTATGCACTCAGTTATCCAAATTACATCTTACTCTATAAAAAGTAATATCAAAAAACAAAGTGAAAGGAGAGAAAACATGACATCAAAAAAGGTGGTTGTTCTGTTTGCCATGCTCGCGTTTTTCAGTTACTCAACGGCTCTTATTGCCGGAAAAGATAACGGGTGCAAGGCGCAGTCAGAATGCGAGGACTTTGGACTTAATTCCAAAGCTAAATGTGAGTGTTGGTCGGATAGTTCTGTAGATTATGATTGTGAGGCTAATGTGCAGGGTCCATTTTTAGGTGAGTGGTTTTTATGGGCTTTTTGTGAAGCGAATGGTTATATGTGTGATGCGGGTGATGAAGATTGTGATGTCGAATAAAAATTCAATAATAAAATTAATTTAAAAAGGAGGTGAATGTTAATGAAAAATCTCATGAGAAGTTTTCTTCTGTTAGGCATGCTAATATGCCTTATTAGCTCTTTTTCTTTAGGAGAAGGAAACACATTTTATTTAGATGGAGAATGCAGTCTTGACGGAGACGGAAAATACTATAAACAAAGAGTAGGCACGTCCGAGGATTTGAATGATCTTTGGGTTGAGTGCTGGTCACATCAAGAAGATAGTGAGTGTGATTGCGAATTTGGTTTGGATGAAGAACCAGAAAAATAAGAGCTATAATAAGTTAAAACTGTTTTTAAGTCTTAACATTTAAGGTTAAGGGGTTCTAACTTCGGCGAAGAGCCCCTTAATCTTGTTTTAAAAGAAATATAAGGATAACCCGTTGTGCGTAATTAATTTGTCAAAATCATAGAATTTTAATAGGAAAATTTCATATTTTAATAAAAATTACTGTCATTTCGACCGGAATACCAAATTTTATTAAAATTTGGTGTGAAGCAGAGAAATCTTAAAAACCAAGATGTCTCTCCCGCTAAGCGGGATCGACATGACAAATATGAAAAAATCGCAAAATATTACAGTAGTGTACGTTGTATAATATGCATATATAATATACTAACCAAGTACAATTGCGAACAACGGGTAAGGAGAATGAAATTAAAGCAAAGATCATTATATGTTATGTATCAGTAACGATATTATTGCTTAGTAATTGCTCAAAAAATAATAATGATATATATGATGATAAATATTATCCTAATATTATTAATTTAGATATAGTGCGTACTATGGGCGAAGACAACAAATATGAAGGTGATTTTATTCTGGTGAATCCCGATGTTAATAGGATGGTAGTAGATAAATCGGGGAATATAATATTAGCCGATGAACTTTTTATTAAAGTATATGATAAATTTGGTAAGGGATTAAAGATATTGGGAGGAAAGGGAGAGGGTCCCGGAAGATACCTGGAGACACCTCGTATATTTATGAGTCCGATGGGTTATCTTACTGCATTACATGAAGAAAATGACCTGTTAAATAGATTAACCATTTATGATTCCGACTTTAATTTAGTAAACGATCTAAGACTGATTAATCGAAAGATCTATCAGGATTTGTCCGATAAATATCAGTTTACAATGGGCAAAAATGTGATGTATACGAATAATATATGTGCATTGAATGAAAGCGAATTTATATATGACATTGCTTACTATACGAAAAATAATGCATGGTTTTTATTGATTTATGATAACGGTGATTCTGCACATGTGATTTATCACGGAAAAGCGCCGGATGTACAAAAAACTTCTTATGCTGTATCAGGAAATGCAAGTTTAGGAATGGTTGCATGGGATTTATTAAATAATAATAAGTTATTTTATATAACGTCGGAAGAAGACACGTTTTTAAATGATGATTACGGAGAATTTACGCTTCATATTATTTCGCTGGATACCTATGAAGATAAAATTATCAAACATGAATTTGATCCGATGTTGTTTCCGCCGGATTTGATTAAACACCGTCTGGATGGAATTTCTGTAACTTCTAAGGGATATCAAAGTTTAAAGTTACATTATGCGGAACTTGAAAAAATGTATAGCGAACGCAAATATTGGGGTTTTAAAGGAGCAAGAACTGATGGGAATTATATATTTATTTACCCGCGAATGAAATACGCTGAAATATGGGCTATTAAGGAAACACAAAATCAGACCATACTAGCATTTGATGTTGAAACTGAAAAATTCCTACCACCATTTACATTAAATAGGCTTTACAGAAAAATATATAACGGCTATATATATGATGACCATGATGATGAAAACGGTTGGCCTCAGATACAAGTGTATAAATTAGACGATGAGTTACTGGGTATAAAATAATAATTATAACATTTATTATATTTGTAAAAAACACTTTATATTAGCGGTGTAAATGTGGTCAGGTCTTGTCTAAAGATCCGCCTCTGGCGGAAAATATTATAATTATTCCGCAAAGCGGGATTCAGCATGTATAAAAAAGTCAAATCTCAAAAATAAAAAGTATATAATCCCGCTTATTCGGGAAAAAAAGATGTATGAGTCATACATTCAATATGGCTATACTCTTTCCAATAAGCGGGATCAGCCTCTTACGGAAAATGTAATAATGCAAGACCTGACCCCATTTTTTTATGCATTTTTTTATTATTATTTTTGAAAATAATTATTAAAAAAAACAATTATAAATACTTTTTTGATACACTTCTTTTTACAATAAGTTGTAACTTTTGTCAGAAACAAATTATATAGCACTTTACAAATTTAAACATATGTGTTTTGTTATTGTTTACCACCAAATCCTTTCCACCATTTGTGTTATCAACCACAGTGAGTTGAATTGTAACTTATTTTTTTAAGTATTATAAAAAAGCTTATTCATTAAGCTACTTTTATTAAATTATAGAAATATAAGTTGCGACAGTATTAATATCCCACTCGATACTATTATAAAATGTTCATTTATGAATTTGAATTTACAGAATAATGATTTTTTTGAAATAAAATGAAACTTTTTATTTTTAAAATCGTATATTATAATGTAACAGAAATATTTATTTATATCTTATTATCTAATTTTTATTTTTAAAAAAATACCAACCAAAGGAAAACAAAAATGTTTATTCTCCGGTTTATCTCAATTTTTATTTTGCTGT
>Ga0111191_1001_pt1 | contig 34851 bp, 33 predicted proteins | sample DeeMarSWOR324_28_FD_80363 | JGI IMG/M metagenome (GOLD analysis project Ga0111191, IMG submission 80363) | bacterium SM23_31 | reverse complement strand
AGAATCGCCCAGCCGTCTGCATTACCGCTTGTACCAAGTTCACTGCTGCCGCTTCTGCTGTTTAAAATGACGGGCCTCCGTATGACTTGCCGTTTTGTGTTTTTCCCATAAACTGCACCGGTGCCGGTTAAAATGGTCAAACCGGCACCAACAGCACCACTTGTTTTAAGGAAATTTCTTCTGGTAATAATAGAACTCATAGTATCCTCCTTCGATTGAGCATTAATTGCGAATTACAAATTACGAATTACGAATGTCGAAGTGCGAAGTAAAATAATTAATAGAAATTCTCAAGTATGTTAAACGTGGTATCATTTATATATTATCTTTCTTCTTATCTGATTGTTGCTTATCTTTAAAAAGAAAACCAAGATACATATATGCACATAAACCGGGTTTTAAAATTCCTAATTTAAGACTCAAGACTCCTCATTCGTAATTCGTAATTCGTCATTCGAAATTCGCCCTTCTTTCACGGTTTTTTCTTAATTATGTATTTTGAAAAATCAATGCCTTTTTCTTCAGCAAGAGCCTCGATTTCGGCAATAGTTTTCGGGGCGTTTTTTGACATAACCTCATGTCCCGTTTCCGTAACGAGCACGTCATCTTCGATACGCACGCCGAGACTTTCTTCACGGATATAAATCCCCGGCTCGATTGTGATAACCATTCCCGGTTCGAGCACGCTTGTACCGCCGACATCGTGCACCTGCAAACCTATCGGATGGCTTAATCCATGGAAGTAGTATTGGCGAAGTTCGCTTCTGTCCTTGATTAAGCCCACTTTAATCAGCCCTTCGGCAAGGATTTCACTCGCCTTGTTGCTGACGTCGCGCATATTAATACCCGGAGCGATCATCTCGATTGCCCCTTCGTTGGCTTTGAGAACGATTTCATAAATATCTTTCTGGCGTTGGTTGAATTTGCCGTTTACCGGTATTGTCCGGGTTACATCCGCAGTATACATGTTATATTCCGCACCGATATCGATGACCACCAAGTCTCCGTCTTCCATTTTCCTGGAATTTTCACTCCAGTGCAATATACAGGAGTTTGGCCCGGAACCAACGATGGAATTGAAACCGGGCCACTTGGCTCCGTTGAAGGAATATACATGTTCAATAATTGACTGCAGTTGATATTCATACATTCCGGACTGTATGGACCGAACGGCTTCTTTTTGCGCTTCAGCAGTAATGTCGATAGCTGTCTGTAATAATTCTATTTCCGCCTGTGATTTAATGCCGCGCAGCGGGTTGATCATTGCGGAGGCGGATCTTATTTCAAAAACGGCGCCTCTGTCGCGCGCTTTTTTAAAAAGGTCTTCATCCGGTGTAAACGGTGTATGCAATCCCTGTGACCGCTCATAATCCATATAAATCACGGACGGTCTGCTTAACACTATCCTTTCAAACTCGCTTTGAAAATCCTGAGATGGTTTCACATCTTGAAATCCCAGTTGTTCCTGCGCTCCCTCTAAACCCAGGGTCTGCGGATCCCAATCAACGTTTCCGCTCCGGCGGTTGATGAACAGCATTGCACTGCCTGTACCTCCGGCGCTTTGAATACCACGGTAAACTCTCGCTGCCTGCGGTTCGTTAATACCCGGTCTGCCACCCCGCGGAGCGCGTAAAATTAATGCTCCTCCAGGTTCATTCAAGCCTGTCAGGTAATAAAAATTATTCTCCTGACGAAATGGTCTAAATTCACCGGAAGGCCCATTGCCTCTGAGAATCAGAACACTATTTGGCTCCATTTTTTCTATCACCGCCTGACGCCTTTTTTGATACTCTTCCGGGGACTGGGCATAGAGCACGGAAACGGAAATAAGTATCGAAAAAATTACAAGAAAAGCTGCACGAAAACGCTTTTTAGTTTTCATCGGTTACCTCCCTGAAATAATAATATAAAATTTGGATTTACATGATTTTTTCACGAGTATTTTTACAATAAACAATAATGATGTAAAGTTATTCAAGGACATTTAGTTATTCTAATCGGGGAATTCACCTAACAAATCAATACCATTTTCTAAATGATACTAATGACCATATTACAGGTTTGTTTAATAGCTGAGATATGCAAAAAAAACTGTTGATATGACTTGCCGATAATATTTATTTTTACAAATATACAAAACCCTTTAATACAAGTCAAGTTATTCTATACCGTAACCTTAATATTCTATAAGACAGAAAATCACAGAAAAAATTTGCATTTTCAGATAGAATTATATATATTTTAATTTTATTATCAAAAATTTTGTAAATTTTGAACCGTATTTGACATTAGACAATAAATTTTGAACCGGAATTTTGCCGTGAGAACCCGGGCGCATTTGTGAAATCTTTGGCGAAAACACTGCCACGCGGTGGGACAAACAGGCAGCTTTACTAATGCGCATATACAGAATTTACCGAAGATTTGTTATTAAGGTGCAGCATTAATTTATACAGGAGGAGTAGTTTTGAAATGCCCAATATGCGGGGAATTTGATGAGCAGGACCATTTTGAGTGCCCGAAGTGTAATCGAGAAAATATTTGTGGATCGCATTATAACTTCGATTTCTTAGTTTGCGAGGAATGCGCTAAAAAAATGACGCCCCCTGCTAAAAAGACCGCAGCGAAGAGACAGGGTGCTGATATAGGAGAAATTGCCTTAGAAGAAGAATCCCCAAAAAACCCGTTTTATCTCCGCCAATTAAAGTGCCCGGTCTGCGGCACAACAAGCGAACAGAGGTGGTTTAAGGCTAAAATTTATTCCGAACAAAACATAGATGTTGACAAGCATGTTCAAGACTTTGTATGGACTGAAAAAGTATTTAAAAAGTATTATCCGCCTTTATATTATATGTGGCACTGCTATAATTGTCATTACACCGATTCCTATGTAGATTTCGAAAATCCGTTAAAAGACTCCTTCAGTAATTTTCGAATTATTAAAAATGCCTTTATAGACCAGTATCAGGATGACCCGAGGGTTGAAAAAATAATCGATAAATTGGGGGAGAATATCGATTATGACAAAATGAATTACTACCAGGCAATAAAGCTGCACTTACTGGCAATTTTTATTCAGGAAATCCTAAAAGATAATGAAGAAAGAGACTCATTAAAAATTGGCCGCTATTATCTTAGACTCGGTTGGCTTTACAGGGAATTAGGTCAAAAAGAGGAAATTAGTAATAAAATAAAAAGTACGCTTGATAAGTTGATAAAATTCTTAAAAAAAGGGTGGCCGGAAGTTGCCGGAGACGAACAATCGGCATTGAAAAAAGCAATTGAAATGCTTAATCAAGCATTCAAAACCTCCCATGCTGTTAAAAGTGTGGTTGCGGAAGTCGACCTTCTTATGCTGGTTGCGGGAATTTATATTAAGTTGAAAGAAACAGAAGAAGCTTTAAAAATACTAAGTTCGGTTCTCGGACGTGCACAAAAAACAAAGCATAGACTTACACAAAAGATAAGAGGATCTGAAAAATCTAAAGTACCTATGCCTGGAGAAGAATTGAGACGGCTCGAAATTCAAATGAAAAGGTTGGATAGTTTGATGAGCAAAGCTCGCGATATTATAAGTGACTTAAAAACCGATAGAATGAAAGAAGAACGGGAAAAGGCAAAAGAAATTATTAAAACGCTCGGTGAATTGCCGACTCAGGAAATCCGTGAAATATTATTGAAAGAAGGAATCGACCGGCGGATTGCTTTAGAGTTTGCTCCCGAAACAAAGAAAAAATTTTTAGGGCTGTTTTAATCGTAAAATTCAATTCCTTAATTTTAATACAATATGTATTCAGTCTTTATGTCGGATAAAGCGCAAAAAAATATTTCCCGGATCCTTACAAGACGGAAGAGAAGTGTAAAGCGTTTGATCATTCTCGGAATCTTATTGCTCGTGATATGTATTTATAGTTTTGGGGATTACGGTCTCTATCAATATTATCAATTGAACCGGGAGGAAAAACGTCTTCAAACAGAGTTGGCTCAATTAGAATTAGAGTCCAAGCAGTTGGAAATGGAAAGGCAGCTTCTTCAGAAGCAAGACCCCGACTATCTGGAGCGTATCGCCCGTGAAAAATTCGGGTTAGTAAAACCCGGGGAAAAAATATATAAATTAACTCCAATCCCGCTTAGCGGGAAAGACTATTAACATCGACACCCATCCTACCGGTTGAGGTAGCCGTTTATGTACTGTAGACACAGCCAATCACGAAGTGCATCCTGCGGGCAAAACAGGAGCAAGCTAAGAATAGCTATTCTGCTATTATGTTCAAGGTAGGGAAACGGGACACGGAGTGGTGGATATCACTCATTATAATTGCAATATCGCCCTGTATGGTATTTGCACAGATAGGAATTTCATCGTCGCCCGAAGACTGGAAGATACACCTCACATACAATCAAAAAAACAACATCTATTTTTGGAAGGGAACCGCTGCAGTTGAGAAACCCCTAAATAATGGAATAATCACACTACAGAACAATTTCGACATTAATCGAATAAAAACGCTGTATCAGGATGATAAATGGAAAGATAGAAATCAATTACATATTCAATACAGGTTACCATTCAACAATAATGTCGCATCAATTATCACTGCAAGGTCGGAATACCTATCTGATCTTCAGAGCGGATTTTTAAATAACATTACAGAGAATTCTTTAAATATTCAAGCGCCTGTTACCATGCATCAAAATATAGCCGTTACGCCATTGCTTGGCTTTAAATGGGACAAGCGCACCGATACTCCCGATAAAGGACTCCGGCATGGAATAGACGTCTCTGTATATGAAACAAAAATCGGTGAATATACCACTGAAGGGTATATGAACTATATGTCTGAAAATTTAAACGCAAGGCATAATAATAATCACTATATTGCCGCATCACTGCATAGAACTTTTCATGAAGGCACTGCGGACACACTGCAATACACTTATTACAGACGGCGCAGAGATTATTACGTTTCGCTTGCTGGCAATCTTGAAACCCGCAAAGAAGTCAGCCAGAACGTTTCAAATATATTGACGTATAATATATTTGATCGAACCGACATGAGAATTAAAACCGAATTCTTAACCGGTAATGTTAACATATCGTCGGCGGGTGTCAACGATGTTATTATAAAACGGCTGCGTAAAGACCGTACTAATAACATTGAAATTACTCTGAATACACTAAAAGGACAACATACCGCCCGCGTGCATTTTAATTATGAAAATGCACAGCAGCGGTACACTTCGACGACACCGGCAGATAGAGTGTTTGGAGCGGTGCCGTTTGATACTCCTGATAATAACAGCAAAAAATTGGCATTAGGATTATCGGCTGACGGTGTGCCCTTCTACAGTCATAGATATTCGGTTCAGTGTTTCATTGAAAAATTTCAGTACGATACACCTTCAAGAAATAATTACGATGACAGAGACGAGTTTCGAGTTTGGTTTAATGGTGGATACGTGTATAGAATTAATCCCGGATTATCGGTTACAATCAATGCCTTAGCAAACCTGGATCACCTTGTATACATATTCCGCCGGCGCAGTGCCGATAATAACTGGAACCGTATTTTTCAGACCGGAAGCTTGGTTGAGTATCAATCCCCGTCCGGAATAAAAGTAACAGGCAATTTCAGTGTTCTGGCAAATTACGTCGACTACGATTTTGACGATGAATTTGTTCAGGTGCGCAGTTTTGTTTTTCGTAAATTTTCAATGAATCAAACAGTAACCCTGCCGGTAACACACAAAGGAAGGTTTGAAACCCATGTCCAGCTCGATTTAGAGGAAAACGGCTTGTTAAAATGGAAGCAATTTGTGCAAAATATTATTATCGAGAGGAAAATTCTGACAGGCTCAATAAAATATCCGTACCGGATGACACCTGTACTGCAGCTTGTACCGGGAGTGTCAACATTTATACGAACCGAGACACATCACCAAACACAAGCCGTGCATGAATTACAAAAACGTCTTTCGAAAATTAATGATATCGGCATCAGTATTGAAATTGAATATCAGACCGGGCCTTCGTCACTGGTTACATTTAATGCGGCAAAAAGATTTGTTAAACGGGGAACAGTAAAAGAGAATTTTCAATATGTCGATTTATCCGTCAACTGGCTATTTCCGCCGGAGGCGGACCTTTAGATTAAATTTTTATTGTCATTCAAGATTTTTTGGAATTGAATTTGCCGCATATCATACGGCGGAGAACCATACTTATCGGTTATTCATGTTTATCTTTGGGATATGTATATGTCTATGGCAAAACAAAAAACTCGGAAATATTCGATAGTTATTCAGAGCTTACAGGAAAATCTTGTTGCGGTTGAGGAATTAGCGGGAAAAGTCGCAGACGAGGCAGGATTATGCGAAGATGACAAAGACAATGTAGCTATTGCGGTTACCGAAGCGGTTAACAATGCAATTATTCATGGGAATAAGAGCGACATATCAAAAAAAGTAATTGTAGATTTTTTTGCGTCAAAAAAAGACATAAAAATAACGGTCAGAGACGAAGGCAGCGGATTTGATCCTGATACCCTCAGCGACCCGCTGGCTCCGGAGAATATTTTAAAAGAAAGCGGCAGGGGAATATTTATCTTACACTCACTGATGGACCATATCGATTTTACCTTTTCACCTTCCGGTACAAGAATTATCATGATAAAAAAATTTCATAATTCGTAATTAATTCGCAATTAAGTAGAAAATGTTAGAGAATGGCACAATTTTTGTAGCTTTTTAGGGCAAGCATTTTATGCTGAACAGGTTATATCAGCACACTATCTGTTAAGTTAGTTTGTGGAGCGGAGAGCTACTGTTTCGTTATGTTTAGTGAACGTTGTTTTGCTCAGACATTTTTTAGTTTATGCGCACGTTTCTTGCACGTTTGAGCATAATTGAGTCCGGATTATTTTCTTGATCATGTTGAGTTTAGAAGAGCGATTGAAAAGAGATATAAGATGTGCTGACTATTTTAACGAGGAAGTTAACCTCCGGCATAATATGCTTTTTTTATACACCTGTATAAAATAAATATACATATAAAAGTAAAATTTTTTTTGCTTATTTTTTTCGGTTTATTGTTGAATTTTAATTTTATTTTTATTATAATTTATTTTAAATGTAATTTCACTTTTTAAACCTAAATTCCACTTAATTTCACCTAATAATTTATGCTTTTAATTTTTTGCATAAATTTAACGGGCATACAGAAGATGGAAAAATGAATTATATAAAATTTACTGATATTGCTCAATTAATAGCCCGGTTAGCTTCCTCCAATACTGTATATGTTCCTTATACACATGATAATAAGTATTTTCTGAGTTCATGGAATGGAAAGGAAGCCGAATCCGAATCATTTTTGTTTAATCCTTTTCGAACGGCTTTGCCTTTCTTAAAAGCATTATTTTTCCAGGCGAAATGTGTAGTGGCACAGTATCTTCCGGTCTCCGACACAGTGGAAGCCTCTGAAAAGCAGCGAATAGTTTTTGGCGTGAAAGCATGCGACCTTTTGGGAAAGAAGGTATTGGATACAATCTTTTTAAAAGGGGAATATGTTGATCCCTTATACAGCGATAATAGTGAAAACACAGTAATTATTTCGGGAGATTGTACAGAGGCACTGGAGAATTGTTTTTGCACGGTTGTTGGATTACAGCCGCATCCGGAAGAAGAATACGATTTAAATATGTCACCCATAAACGGTGGTTATATTTTTGAAAGCGGTTCTGAAAAAGGAGAGAAAATTATTAAGGATCACTTGGACCTGTTCACGGAGGCAACCAAAGAGCATATAAATCATCGAAACCAACAAAGAACAAAACTCAATAAAATCGTCGAACGCCAAAATCAAAATTATAAAACAGCAGAATCACGGCAGCGGATTATTGAAGAAAACATTAATGCTCCAATTTGGCATGATGTTTCCAAAACCTGCGTAGAATGTAACGGATGTAATTATGTGTGCCCTACGTGTTATTGTTTCCTATTGTATGACCAGAAGCATGATGATGGGAATGAACGGATGAAGGTGTGGGATTCATGTTTTCACGCAGGTTATGCACGCATGGCAGGAGGAATTACACCCAGACTGCACCTTGTCGACCGATTCAAAAATCATTATTATCATAAATTTGATTCGTTCGTCAAAAACTATGGATTTGAAGCTTGTTCAGGATGCGGTCGATGCATTGAAACGTGCATGGGACAGATTGATAAACGTGAAGTGTTAAAGAACATTGAAAAGTATGTTGAATTGAAGTAGCCTTATTTTCCAAAGAATCAATAGATGGCAGGAATCATGGAAAATATATTTGCACCGGTATTTCTCCCTTTAGAAGATGTTATAACTGAAACACCGACTATTAAGACATTTGTAACGTGTCCCGATCCCCCTATTCATTTCCGGGCAGGACAGTTTATGCAGTTAACCGTTCCCGGTGTGGGGGAAGCCCCGTTTACTCCGTCTTCCTCACCTTATGAACCTGAACGGTTGGAAATTACGGTACTCAAAGCAGGAACAGTAACGGATGCCTTGCATAAATTGAAGCCGGGTGATATAGTAGGATTACGGGGACCGTTTGGTAAGGGATATCCCTTGGAGAAGTTTTATAAAAAGGAAATTTTGGTAGTTGGCGGCGGAGTAGGACTTGCGCCCCTGAGAGCCCTCCTCTTAGCTCTTTTTCATGACATTGACAAAGTCGAACGTGTATCTATCAAATATGGCGCAAAAAATCCGGAGGAATTAGTCTATTACAAGTTTTTTGATGAATGGGCAAAATATAAAAAAGTCGATATGACCATTACCATTGACACTCCCCATCCGGGATGGGAAGGTAATGTAGGATTAGTTACGGAATTACTGAAAGTTCTGGATATTAATCTCAACAATAGCTATTCAGTTGTATGTGGACCGGAAGTGATGTTAAAATTTGTCACTTTAAGTCTGTTGAATGCCAAATTTACTCCAAAGCAAATATACCTTTCTATGAACAGGAATATGAGCTGTGGAATGGGGATATGCGGGCGATGCAACGTCGGCCCATATTATCTGTGTAAAGACGGCCCGGATATGAATTATGACCTGATTAAAGACTTTCCCGGAGTTTTGGGCTAAAATATAGTTGATAAGACATGAGCTAATAAGTATGAAAGAACCACGAAATACAATCTGTTTTTTCTGTTCACTCGGGTGTGGATTAACCGTAAATCGAGGAGAAGACAGGGTTTATTATCAGCCCATTGCTACTAATGAACTGGAATATCAACTGGATAATCCCATTAACCGGGGATCATTGTGCGGCAAGTGCAATTATTTATTTGAATTATTACATCATCCGAAACGTATCCCGGGACCCCGGATCCTGAAATCATCAGGATACCGGGACGTACACTGGGAGAATGTAACGACAGATATAATAGAGCAAATAGCCGCTCTGGTCGAGAAAAATGGGGCAGAGAGTGTAGGTATTATGCTCAGTCCTTATCTTACCATTGAGGAAACAGAGCAGGCAATAGACCTCGCCCAAATTATCGGAACCCCCCATATCGATTATTGTGCATTAGAAGACGAGCCTATTCTCGCTAAGATCCGGCAGGGAGCATTCTTTCAGAAAAGACTGCCAAGTATTGAAGAAATCGATGGAATGCATACATCTTTTATTGTCGGGGACGTGTTTGGTGTAAGCCCTGTTCTATCAAGACATTTTCTTAAAGCCAAATACGACCAGCGGGCTAACAAGATGGTAGTCCTTGAATCTTCTAATTCAAATACCGGATGGTTTGCTGACCTCCATCTGCGGGCTAATCCGGGAACTGAAGTAATGGTTCTAACGGGTATCTTAATACTCTTACTTGAACAAATAGGTAAACAACAAGCTATACCATGGAAAGCAGCCGTTAAGCATGTATTAGACTCTATAGAAATCGAGGATATTTGCAAGCTCACCGGTGTGAGCCTTGATCAAATTCAATCTGCCGCCGGTTTGATGATGCGGGAAAAACCTTCTATAGTGACCCTGGTATCAGGTTTTGGTGTATATGATCGGGCAGACTTGGTAACAGAATTATGTCAGGCACTATCGGATGCTACGGATAGTTATTTCCTTCCGGTTTTTACTGGTGCCAATTCTCTGGGAATGCATGAAGCCATTGCTAACTTTAAGCCCGCTGCAGGGATGACCGCTTCACAAATGATAGAAGCTGCTGAAAAAGGAAGCCTGAAAGTATTATTGAATTTTGGTGTCGACATTATCAGGACTTTTCCGGGCACACGGGCAACCAATGCCATAAAGAAGCTCGACTTTTTATTAAGCACTTCCATTTTTCCTAATGATACAACGGGATTCTCACATGTCATACTGCCTGCCGCTCCCTGGGTTGAAAAAACAGGCACCACTATTAATATGTTGGGCAACTCTCTGAAATTGGACGCTGTTTTATCGCCTCCCGGACATATAAAAACAACCGGAGGGATTCTATCCATTCTCATCGATGCTCTTCACCAAAAAGGATTTGATAAAAAGCAAATCGAGCCACCTGAAGCCGCAGCGCAGGAAACCGAAGAGGATATTGCCAATCACTTCATAGAGATTAAAGATTTAATAAAAGATAATTCAGCAGTTGAATCTAATCAAAAAATGCTGGTTCCGAATAATGATTTTTCCCATTCGGGTGATGGAGCAATTACTCAGTATTTATCCTGGTCCCAGCGCATGTGCCCGGAACCAATAGCTATGATTGCAGAAGGGGAAAATGGAGTGCACATTTCGGGGATGGTTCGGATAAGTTCCAGTGAAAATAAGATTACTATCCCGGTAAAAGTAAGCCGTCGAGCTGAAAAAGGGATGATCATTGCACCGGTTCATTTTCCACAAATCCGGAGCCTGTTGCAGTGGGAAATGCTCCCCCAGTGGGGCTATTTGAATATTAAACCTGCAAAAGTGAGCGTAGAATTTCTCTGAGTGAATCATGGAGAAGAAGAAAATTAATAAACGAATTATTTTAGATCTTGACCTGTGTATAGGATGCCAGAGTTGTGTTGCTGCCTGTGCTCTCGGATATCATGAACAGGCGAATGTCATGCTCGGCAGGATTGGGGAAATCGCCATTCTGCCCCTCCATTGCCGGCATTGCGAAAAGCCCGCCTGTGTTGAAGCATGTCCGACAGAGGCACTGCAAAAAGATGAATATGGATTTGTTCATCGATCCAATTTATTATGCATCGGTTGTCATTCTTGTGTATTTGCCTGTCCATTTGGGGTGATCAGTATAGACCTTATGAAGCATGTTACAGCAAAATGTGACCTCTGTATAGACCGGGTATTAAATGAAAAAATCCCCAGATGTGTAGCGACTTGTACTTCGGGTGCACTGAGTTTTGAAGAAATCACCGAGGCGAGTGCTGAAGAAGTATGGATAGGCGGTCGGATTTCATCCCGTGCTATTATACGAAGAATGTAAGGTGAAATATACGTAACAATTAGGAGGGTTATAGTATATGAAATGCACACGTTGTAAAACTGACAATCTACCTGAGAATAAGTATTGTATTGAATGCGGATATGACCTGAGAATTACTGGTGTACAGTCTATTTTAGCGGGAGCCTGGGAATTGGAATTGAAAGGGTTGTATCTGGAGTCCATTGCAGAGTTTGAAAAAATATTAAAATTAGAACCCAGAGGAGATATTCACCTCCATGTCGGGAATGCATATTATCGCTCTGCCAAATTGAAAGAGGCGGTTTATCATCTTGAACGTGCCCTCGCCTTAGCCCCCCACAGGGCTGATATACATTACAGCCTCGGGTTGGCATATCATCAGGAAGCAAAAATTGATAAAGCAGTCAAGGAGTTTAAAAAGGCATTAGAATTAAATCCGGATTTTCATAATGCCCTGTATTGGTTGGGAAGTGTATATTACCACCAGGGCAAAATGGACGAAGCCTGTGAAGCCTATAGAAAATTAATTGAAGCCCATCCGAATTTTATTATTGCGTATTATCATTTAGGGATTGTCTGCGCTACAAAAGGTCTAACGGACGAAACAATTGAGACATTTAAAAAATTTCTGGAAACGAATCCGGATGATGCCATTGCCAACTATCATCTGGGTATAGCATTTTATAAGAAAGGAGACCTGGATGCATCTATCGCAGCCTTTCGACGGGCGGTGGAGCTTGACCCGGATGATGTGCGTTCTAAAGAAAATCTTAAAACTTTAGAGGGATTGCGCGTACAATTTTCTTAAGATAAATATATTCTCCAGCAAGGGTTTAAAACATATGGATAATGTGGCTTTTTACATTGTTGCGTTTCTTTTCTTTCCGGGGATTCTGTTCACTGCTGTCGTTGGATTGGTGTTTCAATGGGTAGACCGGAAAGTTTCTGCCCGTGTACAATGGCGTAAAGGGCCCCCATTTTTACAGCCGTTTTATGATGTAATGAAACTCCTTGGCAAAGAATTAATTGTACCCAGAATAAGCAGTAAAACCGGTTTTTTATTGGCGCCCCTTATCGGATTTGTTGGAATTGCTCTCGTTTCGATGATCTTATGGTTAACGAATCTCAACCCTGCCAAAACTTTTGTTGGGGATTTGATTGTTATATTTTACCTTTTGGCATTACCGTCTCTTGCCATTGTTTTGGGAGGAACCTCTTCGGGGAATCCTTTTTCTGCCATTGGTGCGAGCCGTGAGATGAAACTTACCCTCGGATACGAACTCCCGTTTATCATATCTGTATTGGTAGTAGCATTTAAGTTACACACTCTGTCTCTTGGTAATATTATACTCATTCAACAAGAGGGAGGATTTGTCATTGCCAATATTTCCGTTATATTGGCTTTTTTGGTAGCGATTATCTGCACGGTCGCAAAATTAGGCTTACCCCCCTTTGATATGGCGGAAGCCGATACGGAACTCATGGAAGGGGCTATACTTGAATACTCCGGGGTGGCATTGGCCCTCATCAAATTAACCCAAGCCATGTCCTTTTTTGTACTGACAATATTTTTATCGCTCATTTTTCTGGGAGGGCTGCCGTTCACGGGTTTGCACATCCTGTGGTCGATTCTAAAAATTCTGGCTATCGCTGTAGTATTTATTCTAATAAAAAATACGAATCCCCGGTTAAGAATTGATACTGCAATGCGGTTTTTCTGGGGTCCGATGACACTAATTGCTATATTGGCAATGATTTTAGCCTATTTTGGTTATTAAAATTTTGAAAGGTATTTTTAATAATCGAAAAAAAACCAATTACTTTTCAATTTAAGATTATATAAGGGCAAATGGATATATTTAAGAAAGCATTAATAAAGTCTCCATGGGTATATCACGTAGGGACGAGCGGCTGCAATAATTGTGATATAGAAATATTAGATTGTTTAACCCCTCGATTTGATATAGAACGTTTCGGGATAAAACTTGTGGGAAGCCCTCGTCACGCTGATATTTTGCTTGTCAGCGGTCCGGTAGCATCCCATTGCAAAGAACCTTTAGAACAGGTATATCGGGAAACTCCCAAGCCGTGTGTTGTAGCGTGTGTTGGCGTATGTGCCTGTTCTATGGGTATTTTTAAAGATGCGTACAGTGTGTCAGGTCCCCCGGACAAGGTTATTCGGGCTATCGATCCGAATGCAATAATTGTATACATTCCTGGTTGTCCACCCCGACCGGAGGCTATCATTATGGGGATAGTGAAAGCCCTGCAATCTTTAAATGGAGTAGCAAAATGACCGCCAAAGAAATGACGTTCTATCTTTCTGAGACTTTTTCCGAAAAGGTACGCTTTGAAACCGCTTCAGATAAGAGGCTGTATGTCCGGGTTCAACCGAAAGACCTCCGTGAAGTTATTCAGTATGTTTATAAAGAAAAAAAGGGCAGGCTTTCTACTGCAACGGGGATAGAAGTACGGGAAGGCATTGAAGTTATGTACCACTTTTCATTTAATGGTTTCCCCCTGGTTGCTACAATTCGGGTAACGACTCCGAAACATATGCCGGAGCTGGACAGTGTCCAGGATATTCTGAAAGGCGCATATTGGATTGAACGGGAAATTCACGATTTTTTAGGTGTGGTCTTTAAGGGACATCCCAAGTTGAAAAGACTGTTCAAGGCTCGTAGTATCCCGGAAGATGTATATCCATTGCGAAAAGACTTTGACCTGGAAAAATTCAGAGAAAGTATAGGTGAAGCATGAGCACAGTAATTCCCATTGGTCCGTTTCATCCTCTTCAAGATGAACCGGCAAACTTTCTATTAACGGTCGAAGGGGAAAAGGTTGTCGATATAGAAGCCAATATGGGATATATACATAAAGGTCATGAATTGCTGGGGCAAAGCAAAACTTATGATCAGGTAGTTATTCAGACGGAGCGAATCTGCGGAATTTGTTCGGTTACACATACGGTCTGTTTCTGCCATGCCGTGGAAAATCTTTTAGGGATTGAAATTCCGAAACGGACAGCGTATATTCGGACGATACTCGGTGAGCTGGAACGGTGTCACAGTCACCTCCTCTGGGCGGGATTAGCCGGACATTTCATTGGATATAATACGGTCTTTATGTGGGCATGGAAATACCGGGAACCGGTCCTGGATATACTTGAAGCGCTGACGGGCAATCGTCGAACATCCAGTATCTTGAAACCCGGAGGCGTACGCCGCGACCTTGATGAAAAACATTTTCCCAAATTATTAGAAATCATGAGTACCCTCCGGGGACAGACAAAAATGTTATTGGAAGCGGTAATCGACGACCCGGTTATCCATTCCCGTACCAAAAATGTTGGCGTATTAACCTATGAAGATGCTGTAGACTGGTGTGTTGTTGGTCCTACAGCAAGGGCTTCCGGAGTCGATACCGATGTTAGGCGGGATGAACCTTACGGCGCTTACGATGAAGTAGACTGGGAAGTTATTGTATGGAAAGATGGCGATGTCTTTGCCAAAGTGGCAGTACGATTGTTGGAAATCATTGAATCCACTAAAATCGTTGAACAGTGTGTGAAACAGTTTCCAAAAGGTCCTATTTTAAATACAATAAAACAAATACCTGTCGGAGAGGGTATAGGACGCTACGAAGCCCCCAGGGGTGAAGATATTCATTATGTGCGCTCCAACGGAACGAATATGCCGGAACGGTGGAAGGTTCGCGCACCCAGTAATGTGAATGTTCCATCCTTCCATGCTTCCTGTATCGGTGAATCTATCAGTGATGTTACTATAACTCTTGCCTCATGCGACCCCTGCTACAGTTGTACTGAACGGATGGCAGTAGTTGTTGACCCCGGTTCCGGAAAGATAATATATACCGGCAATGACCTGGTACGGATGGGACAGGAAAAGACAAAAGCAATTGCCAGGGAATTAGGAAGACCACCTGATCTTCCCTTGAAATTAGAATTTTGAAAAACCCGGATGTGAATGATTATATGACATTTGGATTATCCGGAAAAGTGAGTTCCTTGTCGACCCTGCTGTAATGAATTCGGGCACGTACTTTCGGGAGATAAAGAAGCTTAATAGTAATAGTTAAGGTAAAAGTCCATGAATGAGTTATTATATCCAGTCTTTTTTACAGGTTTATTCGGATTAGTGTTATTCATTTTACCCAGGCGAATTCCCTTTCTGACAAATTTTTTAACCATAGCAGGGGCGCTGCTGGGTTTTATCAGCGCATTAGCTTTGATTGGAAAATCCGGTATATCCGCCGGTTGGGAATGGTTCACGGTGGACAATCTCACATTCTCCTTAGATTTTACCCTGACACGATTAGGATTAATGGGATTACTTTTTATTACATTTTTTGGAGTTATTATCAGCGTCTTTTCCGCAGGATATTATGCTAACCGCGAAATTTCCCGGTTTTATTTTCCCTTTATCCTTTGGACTGTCACTGTATCAATAGGGATTGTTACCGCCGATAATTTATTTCTGCTACTGTTATGCTGGGAAGTTACAACGGTTCTATTGTATTACCTCATAAATATGGGCAAAGGTACGGCTAATGCAGCAGCGGGGAAAAGTTTTGTAATATTGGGTCTTTCCGATGTACTACTTTTATTAGGAATAGTTATTATATGGGTTCAATATGGTACACTCCGGATAAGTGCATTGACAATTCCCGTTGAGAGTGGGCTTACAACCGCTGTATTTATCTTCTTTTTAGTAGCAACCCTGGCAAAAGCCGGAGCTATTCCGGTTCATTCATGGATACCTGCAATCTCAGAATCTGCTCCGACACCGGTCATGGCGTTTCTTCCGGCAGCGCTTGATAAATTGCTGGGAATTTACTTCTTAGGATTAATCAATCTATCTATTTTCAAGGTTTCCCATAGCCTTTCAATGCTCATGTTAATTATCGGCGCTGTTACGATTATCGTAAGCGTTATGATGGCTCTCATTCAGCATAACCTTAAAAAACTCCTCTCTTTTCACGCAGTAAGCCAGGTTGGATATATGGTACTGGGAATTGGGACGGGAACGATGGTCGGGGTTATCGGTGGACTTTTCCACATGATAAATCATGCCATATATAAGAGTTGTTTGTTTCTTGGAAGCGCTGTTGTAGAAAACCGTGCCGGAACAACCGCTTTGGATAAATTAGGCGGTCTTGCAAGGATATTGCCGTATACATTTATATCAATGGTTATAGCATCGCTTGCCATTTCCGGTATTCCGCCATTAAATGGATTCTTTTCGAAATGGTTAATCTACCAGAGTCTGGTTGATATTAATCAGCCCATTTTCCTCGTTGCTGCAATGTTTGGTAGTGCTTTAACTCTTGCTTCATTTGTCAAGGTTATCCATTCTGTCTTTTTTGGAAGCCCTGCGCCTGGTTCTGAGAAAATGAAAAAAGAAGGATTTTCATTGGGTGCACCTTTAGTAGTTCTGGCAGCATTGTGCATTATATTTGGAGTTTTTGCCAGTTTGCCGATGAAATACCTGTTAATCCCGGCAGTAGAGGGAAGTTATCCCCAGAGTGCCGTTCCTGTCGCAAGTGATGCAATATGGGACCCTACTCTGGCTACCGGGCTGATTTTAGCAGGTCTCGTCATTGGTATGTTAATATTTCTGCTCGGAAAATTCTTAACAAAAAGGCAGGCAGAAGTATTTGTAGGAGGTAGCGAGTTTTCAGACAGACTGAAGCCTGTTCACGGTACGGACTTTTATAATACTATAATCGATATGGGTGGTTTAAAAGGTGCATACCGGGACGGTGAAAAAGGAACGTTTGATATTTACAATCTGGGCGGTCGTATCGGGAATATTTTAGTTCAGAGCCTCCGTGCTTTACATAACGGAGTCTTATCTACGTACCTGTCCTGGTGTATTATAGGATTGGGAATTCTTTTGTTCATTTTAGTCCGCTAAATTTTCAATGAGAGGGCTTTATGCTCGTTTTTTACACCCTATTAGCGATTATGATTCTGGGATCAATTGTTGCAATAGAAACACGCAATCTACTTTCTTCGGTCATATCGGTTGGAATAGTTGGTTTTACACTCAGTATACTATTTTTGATGCTGGGAGCGCCGGACCTTGCGATTACTCAGGTAGTTGTTGAAATTTTAGCACTCGTTATTTTAATTCGGGCGACTATTTCTGTGGATAATACTGCCATCGAGAAACATCGAGATACCTTTGCTATGGTGTCAAGTTTGGTCTTTGTGGGGCTGTTTCTGGTATTCGCATCATACGCATTTCTGGAAATGCATGCATTTGGTGAGTCTTTAATGAGAACTTCACAACATTATCTGGATAACGGGCTGGCTGAAACCGGGGCAAGCAATATAGTAACTTCTATAATACTGGACTATCGAGCCTATGATACATTGGGTGAAGCAACGGTTCTTTTCGTATCAGTATTAGGTGCTACAGTTATAATGCGAAGAATCGGCCGTAAAAGGGGTGTGAACCTATAGTAGGTACACCGGTAAACAAAGGAGCGCACTCAAATGGGTATGAGTCTTATTGTAAAGAAAGTAACCCAATTTGTAATTGGACTGATTTTTCTCTATGGTATTAACATTATTTTATTTGGACATTTAGGCGTTGGAGGCGGTTTCGCAGGCGGAGTTATTCTAACGTGCGGTTTTATCCTGATTATGCTGGTTTTTGGAAGAGAAAAAGCCATTCAGAAAATGAGAACAAATGTAGCTCATTTTCTCAGTTGTATCGGAGCTCTGGCATTTCTGGCTATTGCCCTGTTGGGTTATATAGATGGGACATTCTTTTTTAATTTCATAGATCACGGTAAGGAATTTCATTTACACAGCGCCGGTTTGATTCCGTTTGCAGATATAGCTATTAGCATAATCATTGTATCCGCTATTTTTACAATATTTGTGTTGCTTGTTTTTTTTGGACGCTTTGTCGGCGATGCAGAAGAATATGAGAATGATGAGGAATATGTAGGTAATATAGATCGTAATTTGTAAGGAGAAGTTTCAATGACCATCTACTTAATGTGTTTTTTCCTGTTTGTAATGGGATTGTATTGTTTAATAGCAAAAAAACATCTTATAAAAAAAATTATTGGTATAGCAATTCTTGATTATGCGGTAAATCTCTTTTTAATTTTAATTGGCTATAAATCAGGGGGAATTCCTCCTGTTCTCTTTGAAGGTATGAATAAGCAAACGTTTTCCCAACAAAGTGTCGACCCATTACCACAAGCATTAGTATTAACTTCCATTGTAATTAGTTTGGGTGTTTTAATCATGATGGTCAGTATCGCCTTACGTCTTTACGAAAAATATAAAACGTTTGATACGTCTGAAATAAGCAGGTTGAGAGGGTAGAGAATAATTGTAGACTTCTGTTTGCTCATCATAAATTATATTTGGGGTTAGATAGGTAATTATGCAGCAATTGTATCCATTGTTCGTCGCTATTCCGTTAGGCGTAGCATTTCTTATTCTCCTTTTTCCGAAATCGCTCACCAAATTAGTTGAAGTCATTGTGGCTATTGCAGAAATCATTTTACTTATCATGGTTATTGCTCTAATTGGTCATGAACCGTTTTCATATTTTATTGGAAAGTGGATACCCCCGATAGGTATCACGCTGGTTTCTGATAGTATTAGCACATTATTATTACTCCTTATAAATATCGTGGGTTTATTATCCCTTTTATATTCATTTAAATATATGGAGATGTACACATCCAAGATACGGTTTTACTCACTTTTTATGTTAATGGTAGCGGGAATGAGCGGTGTGGTTATTACAGGTGACATATTTAATTTATTTGTGTTTTTAGAGATTGCTACTATTTCCTCCTATGCACTGGTGGGATTTGGATGCGAACATGAAGAATTGGAAGCTTCTTTCAAATATATGATTTTAGGAAGTGTTTCATCTACATTAATTTTGCTGGGTATTGCAATTTTATATGCTACTTTTGGAACACTGAACATGGCTGATTTGGCTAACTCAATTTTGGCTAACGGGATAAACAGATCGGTTCTCTTTGCAGAAGGGCTTTTTATTATGGGTTTTGGCTTGAAAGGTGCTATGGTTCCATTTCATGCATGGCTGCCGGATGCTCACCCATCTGCCCCTGCACCAATTTCTGCCATGCTCTCGGGAGTACTCATCAAAGCCTGTGGTATTTATGCTATCATTCGTGTCGTTTACCATGTTATCGGTATGACCAATATCACTCATATAATATTGATGTCCCTCGGAGTATTGTCGATGGTTGTCGGTGTATTACTCGCTGTGGGGCAGTGGGACTTCAAACGGCTTTTAGCATATCACAGTATAAGTCAGATGGGTTATGTAATGGTTGGAATCGGGCTTGCTACTCCTCTGGGCATACTCGGAGCTTTGTTCCATTTGATGAACCATGCTTTTTTCAAGTCTCTTTTATTTTTATGCTCGGGGGCAGTTGAATACAGTACCGGCACGAGAAATCTTAAGGAAATGGGCGGACTCTTTAAAAGAATGCCGGTTACTTCAAGCTCATGCTCTATTGCATCACTTTCTATATCCGGAATACCCCCGTTTAACGGTTTCTGGAGCAAATTGCTTATTATTATTGCCCTGGTTCAGGCGGAATATTATGCAATCGCAGCAGTTACCGTTGGTGTCAGTTTTCTTACGCTGGTCTCCTTCATTAAGGTACAGAGATATTCTATATTTGGAGACCTCCCTGAGAAATTGAAGAACATCAAGGAGGTTCCGGTTTTAATGGGGACGGTGCTTGTTATTTTTGCAGTATTATGTCTCCTGTCCGGTCTTCTATATCCCTTTTTCGGCAATACTTTATTAGAGATAGCACGGGATACCGTAATAGACCAGCAAAAATATATACAACTGGTATTACAAGTAGTTCCATAATCACTGTTAGCTGTTTGCTATTAGAATTATGCTATTATCAGGACTTTCGCAAATTTTAATATTAGCAGAACTTTGGCAAAATCAAGCGCACACTATAGGTGTGCGGCTATCATGTGCAGGTAATAATAAAAAATATAATCGGTAGCCGCCCCGAATACTCGGGGCGTCAATGAGGCATCGTAAACCTCTTTGACGTTTTTAACAAATAAATAATGTAATTTTCCGGGATATCGTATGGAGTCAATAGAAAAGTCAACAGGATTCAAATTCAGAGTACGCCTTTTTGAGTTTCTTTTAATGTTTCTTATTTGGTTAGCGCTTACATGGACAATAGACCCGTTGACCTTAATTGTCGGCGTAATTGTTGCAGCAGGCGTTGTGCTTTTTTTATCGGATTTGTTTCCCCCTAACATGGTACTACTATTTACTCCACGCCGTCTTTTCTGGCTTTTAGTATATATCCCTTATTTTCTCTATTGTGTATTCAAGGCAAATCTTGATGTTCTCTACCGGGTGCTCCATCCGGACTTGCCCATTAATCCAGGGATAGTAAAGGTTCGTACTGCCCTTACAACCGATCTTGCAAAGACATTTCTGGCAAATTCTATCACGTTAACCCCGGGTACCTTAACTGTAGATATAGAAGGAGAATATCTCTATATTCATTGGATTAATGTGCTTGCGAAAGACATAGAAGGCGCAACTATTATTATCGTAAATAAATTTGAAAATATTCTCAGGAGGATATTCGAATGACCGGTTGTATTGTTGTATTAATTATATGTTGTTTTATGTGTCTGTACCGAATTGCCTTTGGTCCGACACCATCCGACCGGATAGTGGCTAATGATATATTAGGAATTATTATAGTTGGATTTTGTGGGATATTCTCTGCATTAAGCAAGCAAGATTTATATATGAACATTGCCTTAGCCTGGGCGTTATTGAGCTTTATAGGATCGATTGCTTTATCAAAGTTTCTGGAAGGAAGAACTTACGATGACTGAAACAATCGGATTTATTTTGATCGTTTGCGGACTTATTTTCGACTTTTCCGGCTGTTTAGGCTTGGTACGGCTTCCTGATGTATACAACCGGCTCCAGAGTTCGACAAAATGTGTTACTTTAGGAACGTGCTTAATTCTCTTAGGGGCAGTCTTTTATAATGGTATAAATGCAGTAGGTATAAAAGCTATTCTTTGCATTTGGTTTATTTTTATGACTTCACCTACTGCGGCACATGCCATTTCGCGAGCGTCCCATAAAGCCGGTTATAAATTATGGAAAGGCAGTGCATGTGATAAGTACCTTGAAGACCGGCAAGGTTCGCTGAAAAAAGAAGACTCCTGAAATATTGGCGGAGAAATAAAATCATGAAGAAACCGAAACTACGGGAATTAAAAGAAGCAGTTATCGCATTAGTAGCGGGTCCCTATACAATAGATTTTCCAAAATCTCCTCCTCCGATACCTGTAGAATTTCGGGGCAAACCGGAATATCAGGAGGAAGAATGCATCGGATGCGGAGCTTGCAGCGAAGTATGTCCGGCTAATGCAATTGAAATTACCGAAGAACAGAAAGATGATAAGATATATCGTATATTAACCGTCCATTTGGATAATTGTGTTTATTGTGGAACGTGCGTGGAAAAATGCACTACTAAAAAGGGGATTATTCAGAATCAGGAGTTTGATCTTGCCGTTTTTGATCGGGCAGACGCTGTTGAAAAAGTTGAAAAAGAGATGGTTAAATGTGAAATATGCGGCAGACCGTTTGCTACGAAGGATCACTTGAAGTGGATTTACCACCGGTTAGGCTCGAGTGTTGCCGGAAACTGGACATTGATGCTTGTCGGTTTGGGGGAATTAGAACTGGTAGCCCAAACACCGGAACGGGATAAACGGAGAATCGGAAGGAATGATAATGCCCGGATTTTATGTCCCGACTGCCGCAGAAACGTAATCCTTTCCGAAGAGTGGGGCACATTTGAATAAACCTTTCGTGTGATAATATCTCAGAAGTGAATACTCCTGCTCCAGACATCAATTTATTATAAAAATAATAAATACTATACAATAAAAGTTTGAATAATTATCATGATTAATTGTGAATCTTGACGAGATTGCTGTCGGGCGTGTACTTTTTATCGGTGTGGGTAATCGCCAGCGGGGAGATGATGGGGTTGGTCCGGTTTTAGTTGAAAAATTATCTTCGGCAGGTTTTACTAATATATTAGACGTTGGAACAGTTCCTGAAAATTATACTAAGTTTATTATCCAGTATCGCCCGGATACTATTATCATTATAGATGCTCTCTCCTTTGAAGGCGAACCCGGCAGTTGGAAAATCTTTACTCCTGACGAATGTAGTGAATATGGATTCTCTACACATAATGCTTCTCTGAACCTTTTCGCTTCTTATATTTGCCAGCATATTCCAGCTAAAATTTTTCTACTCGGTATTCAACCGGCAACAACTGAGCTTAAAGAAGGATTGAGCACCGAATTGGAACAATCGGTTTGCAGGTTAGTTAATATCTTGACGGGATGACACTGATTACTGCCGGATAGTCCGCTCAGTGCCAAACGGGTGGAGGTTATATAAAAACCTTTTGATTTTCGTCCTTTTATTCTCGAGTTATTTGATTACAAATCCGCCTCTGGCGGAAAGTTATATATTTTCCTGACTTTATTATCTTCAGAAAGACTCTTTATCTGATAATTTAATCTTGTATTTTCTCATTAGAGTATGAAAATTTGTTCTTTGAAATCCGGTTTCCCGGGCAGCCCGTGAAACATTCCAGTTATTTTGTTTCAGTGATTCTAAAAGGAATTTTTTCTCGAGCTCTGCAATTGCCTGATTCTTAATCTTTTTCTTCAGTTTTCTTAATTCGTCTTTATCTTTCGGGATGGTTATGTATTCTCTTATACTTTGCGTCTTAAGAATATCGGATAAATATTCCGGTTTGATAATATCATCTTCCACGGTAATTACCAGCCTTTCCACCGTGTTTTTCAACTCCCTGACATTTCCGGGCCAATGATAATTGATAAAAAGATTCATGGATTCATCGGAAAATCCGTCTATTTGTTTGTTCAGCTCTTTTGTGAACAGTTTTAAGAAATGGGTAGCTAAAAGTGGAATGTCTTCCTTTCTTTCTCTCAATGGAGGAAGGAATATCGGAAAAACGTTCAAACGATAAAAAAGGTCTTCCCTGAATATATTTTTTTTGACAAACAATTTAAGGTCTTTATTTGTAGCAGATATTAACCGGACATCGATTTTTTTCATTTCAGAGCCGCCGACCGGCTTATATTCTTGCTCTTCGATAATCCGCAGGAGTTTAGCCTGTATTTCAGAACTGATATTCGATATTTCATCGAGGAAAATTGTTCCGTTGTTTGCTATTTCAAAAATGCCCGGTTTGGTAGATATTGCACCTGTGAAAGCTCCTTTTACGTGTCCGAATAATTCACTTTCAAGAAGGGTCGGGGATAGAGCACTGCAGTCAATCGCCAAAAACCTTTTGTCCTGCCGGCGGCTCTGGATATGAATAGCCTTTGCTATTACCTCTTTGCCTGTACCACTTTCTCCATAGATCAGGACGGTGCTGTCTGTATTTGCAACCTTGCTGACAAGACGAAAAACTTCCTTCATCCCCTCGCTTTTACCGATTATGTTTTTAACTTTATATTTTTCATAAAGCTCTTTCCGCAAGAAATCTAACTCATCAAGCAGCTTTTTCTTTTCTAAAGCTTTGTGAACAATAAGAGAAAGCTCATCCGGTGTAAATGGTTTTGGAACATAATCGAAAGCGCCTAATTTCATCGCTTCCACGGCTGAATCTACTGTGGAATATCCCGTTATTACGATGACGGGTTTACGGGGAAATTTTATCTTTATCTCTTTCAAAACCTCCATCCCGCTTATATCCGGCATTTTAAGGTCAACGAGAATGACATCTCCTATTCCCATTTCAGATTTTTCCAGGCCTTCTCTGCCGTTTTCAGCCAGAATAACCTTGTAACCTTCTTCTGTCAGGATTTTGCGGCATGCATTTCTTACCACCGACTCGTCATCAATGACCAGGACAGCGATGTTTTTATTAATTTTTTCTTCGAGCATACTCATAGAATATTTTGTTTTATGGGAAGTTTTATTGTAAATATTGTTCCTTCATTTTCCTTGCTTTTTACTTCTATTGTTCCATTATGTTTCTTTATAATTCCGTAGCTGACTGACAAGCCGAGTCCTGTACCCTTTTTCCGAGACTTCGTTGAAAAAAACGGATCAAATATTTTTCCTATTATATTCTCGGGAATGCCTTGTCCGGTATCTTGAAAAGTAATAATTATATAATACTGATCGTATTCAGTAGCAATGAGAATGGTCCCACCTTCGGGCATTGCTTCAATGGAATTTAGTAAAAGGTTGACAAAAACCTGCTCGATCTGGTTTACATCTAACATAATCTCCGGGATATTTTCCTTCAACTTTTTAATTATTTTAATATTTTTGATATGAAATTGATTTTCCATAATCGAGAGGGTTTTGTTAATTAATTTTGTCAGGTCTACAGTTACCATTTGGGGACTGGACTGTCGGGCAAAATCCAGAAGCCCCCGTACTATTTCCCGGCACCGGGTTGTCTCATTGACAATAATTTCAAGGTCTTCTCTATTAGAATCAACCGGTTTACATCTCTTAAGTAATATATGCCCGGAAGTCAAAACACCGGTAAGCGGATTATTAATTTCATGGGCAATCCCGGCAGCCAGTTGTCCGAGGGATGCCATCTTTTCCGATTGTATAAGTTGAGCTTTAAGTTCCTGAAGTTCATTATAAGCCTTTTCTAACTCATCTGCCTTTGCCCTTTCTGCTTCTGCCCTTGCCTTTTCTGCCAACATACGTTTTGTGTCCCGGAGATCTCTTGCCACGGAAATTATATCATCAATTTCACCAGATATATTTCTCGTTACAGATCCACTCAAAACCATAGGGATCCTTTCGCCCTCTTTACTGCGAAAATAAATTTCAAAATTATTAATTGCTCCGTCTTTTACCAGCTTTTCAAAATACGAACATCCTATAACGAGGCTTTTCCCGTCGGTCTTTTCAAAGATCAATTCCATTGGTCTGCCAAGGAGGTCTTCTTCTTTGTATCCAAGTATTGTCAGTGCGGCATCATTGACCATTTTAATGTTGCCGTTAGAATCCAGAACGATCAATGCACATGCCATATGGTTAAGAACATTTTCAATGAATCCTTTTGTTTTTAATAATTCTCTGTTTTTCTTTTCTATTTCTTCCTGCCGGTTTGCCAGCTTTGCATAAAGGTTTTCCATCCGATTAATGATCTCGATCCACATTCTCTCCTGAAGCACATCTTTATTAGAAGTCTTTAATAAATTTTCTGCTCTTGTTGCACTCATTGTAGCTCCTTGAGAATGGAATTTATATAATCGGGCATTTTACGGGCAATCTTTGAACTTAGTTCTGTCCCAATCATTGTGTTTCTTATTTCGATGCCATAAAAAATCACGTTTGACCAATAGCCTTTCCCGCTGGATTCAACATTAGATCTCAAAAAGCTGATCCAGGAAGGAGCATGAGTCGATAGAACTCCTTCTTCGACCTCCGGCAATGCCGGAGGAGTTATCCGATAAAGAGCACCTTCTTTTCCGCCGCTGATAATCGAATCAATAATTATGAGTTTCTCGAATTCCCCAATATCCATAAGCACATCAATACCGCTGATTCCTCCATTAATGATTTTTATATGTTTTTGAAGATTCATTTTTTTCAATTTTTGTATAATTTCTACTCCGACTCCATCATCCCCTCTGAGCGTATTTCCATATCCGATCACAATAATCATATCTAAATTGTAAGATGAAATGATGCATCGTTTTTTGTTCCGCGGACGGAATGCACTGTACAAGCCATACAGGGATCGAAAGACCGTATTACATGGTACATCTCAATCGGGTTTTCAGGATCTTCTATTTCGAGATTTGTAAGGGATTTTTCTAAAATACCGGGATTTCCGGCTGAATCCCGGGGGGAAAAATTCCATGTGGTTGGTGTAATTATCTGATAATTGAAAATTCTATTATCAACCACACTGATCCAGTGTCCGAGCATTCCTCTTGCAGCCTCTATTAAACCAATCCCGCTGCAATCTTTCAATTTATTGTGTTTGATATAAAAAGGAGATTCCGTGTCGATATTATCGAGCCAGTCTTTTATTTTACCTGCCAACATTATAGTCTCATGAATTCTCATTAATTGGCGCGTAAAAACACTTGATCCATTTTTTTTAAAAATATCCGAAGCTAATGGATTATTTCCCACTAACATCCGGGCAAGAGGTCCCATTTCGATAACTTCGTTATTATATCGTGGAGACTTTGACCAGCTATATGCATTTTCTTTCCGTGTGTTTGGTATCGTTATCCCTTTAGAGGGGTGAATGCCTCCGTCATACCCTTCGTACCAGGAATAAGCAATGTGTTCTTCTATTTTTATTTGTTCAAAGGGAAGCCAACTTCCATCATATAAACCGCTTTTTAGCCAGAATGTTCCATCCGGTTCCTCATACGCGCCGCAGGATAATAATTTTTCTGAGCCGGCTCCTATCTCAGATAGACCGGTTTTTGTCCCAAAATTTATAAACATTCCTAAATCGCTTTTTGCATTTTTTTCATCATCCATCCATTTTTCAATATCGCTGAAGCTCCTGTTTTCCAGCCAGCTTTCCATAGGACAACCAAGAAGGGTATTCTCTAAAAACTCCCTGATTTCACTGAGTATTCCATAGCAGGAAACAATTTCGCTAAGGCTGAGTGTTTTAGTTACACCACCGGGCTGCATTACCAGAGAATTAGGCCATTTACCCCCAATTATCCCCATAATTTCCAATAATTTTTTTCGTGCGTATATAACTTTTTTTTGTGATTCACCTGTAAATGGAGTATATCTCTTCGCAATAATATCATAATCCGATATGTCTTTATATTTTTTATTTAAAAAATCAACCATGAAAAACATATATATTTGTGTAAGATGGTTCGCAATATTTTCAATGGCTAAAAGGATATTTTTTACATAATAAGCATTTGGGGGCATTTCCGCTTTGTATGCTTCCTTTAATGCTGAGGAAGATGCAGCCGAGTGTGAAAGACCGCATAGACCGCAGACTCTACATGTGAAAACTAAGGAATCCATAGGGTCCCTGCCTTTGAGGATTCGCTCAAATCCGCGGAACATAGTTCCGGAAGTGTAGGCTTTGGTGATTTTGCCGTTCTCTAATTCTACCTTTATCTCAAGATCGCCTTCAATTCGGCTGAAAGAACCTATTGTTATAGTCTTATTCATTCTGTTATTCTTCTTTCTCATTTTCCACATCAATCTTTTTAAAAGATACAGCGTTGACAGCCAGCCTTTTAGGGCAGGCAAGTTTAGCCATACCGCTTATTCCTACATACCACGCCTTGGGAACATCAAGAGGAAGAGTAGTGGGGATATCTTCAATTTTCTGTGTTTCAAAGAATGGTAAAAATCCGTCCGGAAAAACGGGAGAGGTACAGGAAATACAGGGAAACCCGCCCCGCGTACAGCTCCCCGTGCGTCCCAGCCACAGCCTTTCATTACAATCGGATTCACACTGCGTTGCTTTGCACCCCAGGTTTTCAAAAAGGCATCCCTGTTGACCATATTCTTCAGCGGAAGCTTTAAATTCATAGTATTCGTTCCGGGGGCAAGCATGATGAGCAAGCTTACTGTAAAATAAGTCCGGACGTTGATATTTGTCCAGGTTATCTACTGTTAGTTTGCCTTTAGTAATAAAATTCAGGGTTTCTATTATCCAGTCAGGATGAGCAGGACAGCCTGCAATATTTATTACAGGAAAACCCGAAGAAGAACTGTAGTCTACCCCGAGTATTCCGCCATGTTTTTTCATTAAATATTGAAGACCCATCCATTTAATATTATCAGAACCTGTTGTCATGATGCCGCCAAAAGAAGCACAGGTTCCCACCGCGATAGTGAAAGATGCTCTTTTTGCAAGCTCAATAATCCAGTGTTTCATCGGATGTCCACAAAAGGTAACATAATTGGTTTTATTTTCATCTTCATCGCATACTGCTCCTTCCACCATCAAAAAATCCAATTTTTCTTCACCATTAATAATTTTATTGAGTATCTCATGAACATCCTTATCAGACTCGAAACTCAAAGAAGGAAACCAAACGACTTTTATGTCAAGCATTTTAAAAGCAGTATATAAATCCGGCTGGTCAAGATTCAATAGAGATATACTGTCTCCTCCACAGCCTGCGCTTTTCAACCAGAGTAAATTATGCATAGTGTTCTATCCTGTTCATAAAAATATAACATTTTTTATTATTCAAGATTTAGTAATTTTCTAATCCGATTAGGAAAAGAATTTGCTTATGATAATAATTTTATACATATACTAAACATGTATTAAATATTTATACATAAAGTTATATTATAATAAATTCATTTAATATTGTCAAATGTTATTTGCAAATATTTAAAAATAATCGGATATTCCGGCATTATTCAAGCGACTAAAAATATTGATGAAATAGAAAGAGCCTTCGGGAGTGGATGCTCCCGAAGGCTCTGTTACCGGTCTAATTAATTGCAATTATGACAATACCTCTGATAGAATTTCATCGATTACTTCACTATTTTGTTCCAGAGAGAATGAGAATCTTTCCTTCCGATTTGTCTGTATTCCGATTACAACCATTTCAGTATCAATACCTGTAGCATTTATCCAATGCATAATCTCGGGATAACCAATTTGGCTGATTCTGATATCCTGTTTGGGTTTGTAGTCGATTATCTCGGTTTTAAATGAATCATAAAAGAATTTCTTGATTTTCCCCGGATTAAAACCCATCTCTATCCCGTTGATTAAAATAATCTTATCATTTTTCTCTATATACGGGATAATCTCTTTCCCATAGAGCTCTCTTCTGTCCATGTCCAGATCAACGGGCAGATTGTTTTTCTTTAGCCTGTCCACGAGGTTTTGACCGATACCGATATCCTCATTGAATATGTTTCCCAGTCCTATTACAGCAATACGATTCCCGGAACGATTCACCACCTCTATACTTTTGATGAAGCTTGGCAGGTCGAACCTGTACGGTTTCTGAATTGCCCGTTTTTTTAGTTCGATTTTCATGAAAGCATTTCTGACAGCCAGGTCAATTTCAGCTTCATCCAGAGGTTTCATGGCATAGTAAAATATGTCATGTTCCCGAACTTTCCCGGCTAATTCAGGTGAATCAATTTCAGTTACAACAATAATAGGAAGGTTTTCGTCAACGCTTCTTATATTTTGAGCCGCATCATAGACCGGCGTGCCGTATACATTTTCTCCCAGAATTGCTACATCATACTGCTTTTCTTTTACGCCTTCTATGATATCCTTCAGGTCCCAGGCTTGGTAAATATTGTAGATATCATCCTTGAAATATTTATTCAACGATTCCCGCGATTCTTTATCATCATCCGCGATAAGTATTCTCCGTGATTCCAGCATGTTAAGGTCTTCGGGAAGTCTTGAAGGTTCTATCCTGATAAGCCAGCCGGAATGGAATGGATCCTCATTAACAGTATTTATCTTTCTTGTAGCAAAAGGATTTACTTCAACTACTTTTCCGGAAACAGGAGAACAAAACGCTTCCATATAGGTTAAAGATGTTTCCTTATTTGTATAAAATATCCTGAAGCTGGGATTATCGGTGTCTACTTCCTCCCCTGCCTGTGGAAGGTCAATATATTTCACCTTGCCTTTTAATTCAAAAAACATATTATTCAGCACAATTCGAGCCGTTTCATCTTTACCGATTTGCACTCCCATCCATTCAGAGAAATAGGCATGTTTGTAAAGATCTAAAGACCACTTTTCATACTTAATTTCTCTGATTTCTTCTTCATACTTAATTTCTCTGATTTCTTCTTCGAGTTTAACTTTTTTAATAATCGGCTCTACCGCAATATCTCCCTCCCCTCCAAGCGGATTGTTCCTTTTTAATGCTTCTTTCAAAGGAATAGAAAGTTCATCCGGCGTAAAAGGTTTGGGAATAAAATCGGCAGCCCCTAACTTCATAGCTTCAATAGCACTTCCCGCTGAAGAGTACCCGGTTATTATTATTACAGCGGTACGCGGGTTTTTGTCCTTGATCACTTTTAAAATTTCCATACCGTTGATATCAGGGATTTTCAAGTCCAGAATAACGGCATCATATTTTCTTTCATTTATTAATTCGAGACACTCTTGCCCGCTTAATACCGTTGTTACTGAAAAACCTTCTTCCCTTAAAATTTTCTCACAATTTTGGCAGACGACTTTTTCATCATCCACCACCAGAACTTCATTAAATGATGTTGTCATTTTAATCACCTCCTATTTTTTCTTTTGACAAATATTCTTGTGTTCTGAAAACTTAATCTGCAAATAATATGCCATATCCGTTTCTTTAAATAATACGTGCATGAAAAACATTGGTAATATATTGTTATTATTTTATTTACAAGATTCGACTGTTTTCTTTAAAAAATTATTTTGTTATTAAATTATGTTTCTTATGTTTTATTTTATATTACATATTAATCTGTCACGTGACCTGAAATCTAATGTTTGTCTTTTTTCAATGCTTATGTAATTCTTTAAATTACAATATCTTAAAAAAATATAAAATCGTTTAAAATAAATTCAGGACAGAGAAATTTTAAATGTATATATTTATAATACAATGTATAAAATGTATCAACTTTTTTGGTTTATTTTTATCACAGATATTAATCGGCGGGCAGGGGATACCCGCATTACCGGGTTTGTATTAAAAGACTTTAATAACCAAAAAATCAAGTGATTTGTTGAGTTCGTATATGACTAAAAAAGCTTGCTTCACAAAATAAAAATGTTGATATTGCTGCATAAACTAAATTCAAGGGAGTTCTCATGAAAATCCTAATATCCTTCCTTAAAAGCATATCGATTATTTGCCTGTCTCTTTTTCTTCCGTTTTTTAATTGCAGCACAGATGTTGACATTCAGACTGTGGAAATACCGCCGCCATTAACCGATGTGCTTACGTTTGAACTTTCTTTCGGGGATGAAAATACTATTACCAAAGATGAATTTCTGCTGGCACAGCCGAGGGGAATTGCTGTAAGCAGCGTAAATGATATTTTTGTGATCGACGAAGAATGCATTAAGGTTTTTGACAGTAACGGAAAAGAAAAATCAATAGTTGGTCGTCCGGGTCAGGGACCTGGGGAATTTTCATCCGCCGGTTCACCTGTAGTAAACCCCGGTGGCTACCTTGCCGTTATTGACGGTGGTAGTAGCTTCAATCTCTTTGCTCCTGATCTTACCTTTATTGAAAAGAAAAATTATTATACTGATTTTAATTTAACTGCATTTAGAAAAGAACACGGGTATTATTCTAATTTTATGCTTCGGAGGGTATATCCTGTAGATGAATTAATAAAAATATTATATTTCGATTCCTGGAAAAAACTTGATGAAACTCCTGATATTTATAGATCGCTAGAATCACGCGTACTCATACATGATCACATTATATCAGATGCGCTTGTCTATGATAATGACGGTGAATATGTCGAATTGGCGTCTTATTATCCTAAAGGTTTAAATGATAAAAATCTTTTGGTAGCACAAACACCCTATGGCAAACATTATGAAAAGCCTTTTCAGCAGTTCCAGTTTTTGTGTGCAATGCTCCCAGGAAACAGGATTATTTATACAAATCCTGTTTTTGACACTCGCACTGTAAATAGTGAATAGGAATATATACTTCATATCGTTAATCTTGAAAACTTTAAAAAGAAAGAGATAAGCAGAAAGTATACTCCAGGCTCAACCAAAGAGGCGCTTAAAAGCGGCATTTATAAGGATGTAGAATTGATCAGAAAAGATGCAAAAAAAAGGAAGTATGAATATTTTTATCCGCTGTACGAGCTTCTTGCTGATGGGGAAACGGTTTTTCTTTTTTTAAAGGATTCTTACAACCAGTCAAGGTACGAATTCAAGGAGGGTGTTGAGGTAAAATATTTAGCTGAAGTACTCGATGCAGGAACCGGCGAGTTTTTACGGTCAGTATATTTTCCGTTCATACCCGCTGTTATAAAAAACGGATATGCTTACAAAAGAGCAAGGAGTGAAGAAAGTTTTTCCATTATCAGAAAATACAAAATCGACCAGGCGGTATACGGGAAGTGATGTGTACATTTATGAAGTCTATATGGTGAATCTCGGTTAGGTATTCAGCAGGAAGAAAATTTATATGAACAAAAGAGAATTTTTGAAAATACTCGGCGCAGGCGCTGTCGGATTGGCAGCCAATAGTCTTATTTTTAAATCATGCTTTCTCATCAGGAAAGACGGGCAGGAAAAACATAAAAACTGGGCATGGATAACAACTGATTTGAAAACGCCGGTTGATGAATGGAAAAGAAAGTTCGCCGGAATGCACGAAGCGGGTATACATGCGATACTGCCTGAAATTTACGGCAGCCGGCGTGCGCATTATGCAAGTAAACACCTTCCCGTTGACGAAAATTGGCTTGAGATGATTCTGCCGGCTGCAAAAGCGGAAGGTCTTGAAATTCACGCCTGGATGTGGTGCATGCCCTGCAATATTGAAGATATTCAAAAAAAACACCCTGAGTGGTTTAGTGTTAACGGCAAAGGGGAATCTTCATTGGATAAGCCGGCTTATGTTGATTATTGCAAGTTCCTTTGTCCTTCAAGGCCCGAAGTGCACGAGTTTATACAAATGACGGCAGCCGAACTTGCACAATATGAGACACTCGATGGAATTCATTTAGATTACATTCGCTACCCGGACGTTATTTTGGCGGAAGCGCTCCAGCCGAAATATGGTATCGTTCAGGACCGTGAGTACCCCGAGTACGATTACTGCTACTGTGAAGTGTGCCGTAATAAATTCAAAGAAAAAACGGGCATCGATCCATTAAAGCTTCAAGAACCGAGCGAGAATAAAGAGTGGAGACAATTCCGGTATGACAGTATAACGAATATCGTTAATGATAAATTGATCCCCATTGCGCATAAATACAATAAAGTGATATCAGCGGCAGTATTCCCTAACTGGGAATTTGTTCGTCAGGAATGGTACCGTTGGAATCTGGATGCAGTAATGCCCATGCTTTATCACAGTTTTTATAACGAAGACATGGAGTGGATAAAAAAGCAGACGGAGAAAGGCGTAATGTCACTGCCGAAAAATATCCCGTTATACAGCGGTCTATATGTTCCACAGTTGAGACCGGATGAATTGACCGAAGCTGTCGAAGCCTCTTTCGACGGCGGGGCAAAAGGGATTGTGCTTTTTTCAGCTAATGCAATGACCGATGCACACTGGAAATACTTCAGTAAAGCGGTCAAAAGCTGATTATAAACCGAATATGCTGTCGGCAATCACTCGAGCTCGCTGCCGGGAAATTGCATGTAATTTCGACATCGGTAATATTGTAAATTTCCTTGTTCCCGGTCCCCGAATAAGGATGCTTACATAAAGATGAAACAAAATGTATCAATTTAAATGCAGGAGGAGAAAATGAAAAGGTGGAGCAGACTATTATTTTTCTGCGTGACCGGCTGTATTCTGATGCTTTCGAATTTCGCAGCCGCTCAACCGCAGCCGGCTCAGGCAGGTTTGGAACGGAGAATTGTCCAGACAATGCATACGATATCAAGCAATACGATATTCGAATATGTGAAAGAGATGGCTTCGGACAAATATGCAGGGAGGCTGACAGGAACGGAAGAATATAATGAATGCGCAGAGTGGTTGATATCTTATCTGAAAAAATGGAAAATAAAGCCGGCGGGAGATAACGGCACGTATCTTCAGGCTTTTCCCAATCCGTATACGCTTATTTTTCCCGGCTGCCATGCATATTTGCATATTCCGGGCGAAAATACCGTTTACCGGAAGTATTACCATTACTACGACGAATTCATTCCCGGCTCGACGTCCGGCTCGGGTGAAGTTACCGCAGAAGTTGTATATGTCGGCTACGGCATTACCGCACCGGAACTGGATTTTGACGAATATAAAGACGTGGACGTGCGGGGGAAAATAGTCCTTATGGAGAGAGAAGCTCCCGTATCAACCGGTCAGGAGAGGGAACTGTTCCTGAAATGGCGTCCGTATTCGTTCCACCAGTACAAGCTTGAGAACGCTGTCAAACACGGAGCCGCGGGTATGCTTTACAATTACGGTCCTATCGGCAATCCGAATAACGCCTACAGCGAAAATTTCGTTTACACCCACGTAGGAAACGCCGTAGTTTCGGATATTTTCGCAGGAACTGGGCGCACACAAAGAGAGACTGTTCGGGAAATCCAGAGTACGCTGAAACCGCAGTCTTTTGCCACAGGTAAGACGTTTAC